>Ga0206915_1060_pt1 | contig 27165 bp, 34 predicted proteins | sample Alteio_BWOrgHeat_70_FD_152945 | JGI IMG/M metagenome (GOLD analysis project Ga0206915, IMG submission 152945) | Enriched cells from forest soil in Barre Woods Harvard Forest LTER site, Petersham, Massachusetts, United States -... | ecosystem: Environmental > Terrestrial > Soil > Temperate forest >...
TGTTACAGATAGAAGCCCAAATTATAGGAAGGGCGGATGCAAGCGATAAAAAAGAACTGTGCCTTAAGGGGAATGGATTAAATACTGATTTCATGCAAAAAGGCGCAAAGTATTTAAATAGGTAACCTTGTTATATCAATGGTAAAGATTGTTCCAAGCGTTTTTTCTTTGCGGCTTTGCGTGAGATATTCTCTTCAAAAAATCAACAGTCATAAACCAGTTAAATAGCTAACCAGGGCAGGTATTTTCCATTTGGACAAGCCGGGAAATACCAAATTGGGTTGTTTTTATTTTTTGTTATTTACTTTAAAGCCGTTACCTTTGCCGTCCTTAATTTTTAAGTCATGAACGCAGCAGTTACATTTGTTCACGAGCAGCTTACAGCTAAAAAGCAGCACCCAAAGTTTAAAGCCGGTGATAACATCACTGTTAACTATAAAATTATTGAAGGCGGCAAAGAGCGTATTCAGGGTTTTCGCGGTGATGTGGTAAAGATACAGGGCGATGGCTCTACAGCTACCTTTACTGTGCGCAAAATTTCTGACGGCGTTGGTGTTGAAAGGGCATTTCCTTTTTTATCTCCCAATGTTGATTCAATTATTTTAAATAAAGTAGGTAAAGTACGCCGTGCAAGGCTTTTTTACTTACGCGGCAGAAGCGGCAAAAGCGCAAGGATCAAAGAAAAACGCATGTAACCTTTTGTTTTACAATATTATTAGCGGAAAGCCTTACCGGGATTTCCGCTTTTTTATTTACTATTAACGTTAATCTTTTATTTTGTACATGATTTTATATTTATCTTTGACGCTCACATTTCAAAAATTATTTTTATGGGTAATTTAGGTTTCCAGGAAATATTGCTTATTGCAGTTGTTGTACTGGTTTTATTTGGCGGGCGTAAGATCCCTGAATTTATGAGGGGCCTGGGCCGTGGTGTTCGCGAATTTAATGATGCCAAGGACAATGTTAAAAAAGAACTTGAAGAAGGCATCAAACAAAACGACCAACCATCAACAACTACAACTTCTGCAACTTCTACAACTCCCCCGGCTGTTGCTTCCAGCGATTACAACGAGTATTTAGAGTGGAAGAAACAACAGGAATTGTCAGCCACAACCAAATCAAATAGTTAATTCGCTAAATAGAACAGCTTTTGTTTGGTTTTAATTCTATTAAAGACTACCAAAAAAATTTGTTAAACGGCCAAACAACTTGTGTTGAGGCCGTTTCTTTTTATTTAGCCTCTATTAGGGAAAATGCCCACCTGAACGCCTTTTTAGAAACTTACGCTGATGAAGCCCTGCAGCGCGCAGCAGCCCTTGATGAACTGCAAAAAAGCGGGCAACCCACCGGCAAGCTTCACGGCGTAGTAGTTGGGTTAAAAGATATTATTTGCTACAAAGGGCATGAATTATCCGCATCTTCAAAAATTTTACAGGGTTTTATTTCAATTTACAACGCTACCGTCACTGAAAGGCTTTTGCAGGAAGGCGCCATTATTATTGGCAGGCAAAACTGTGACGAGTTTGCCATGGGCAGCAGTAACGAAAATTCAGCATTTGGCAATGTATTGAATGCGAAAGATAATAGCCGCGTACCCGGCGGCTCTTCAGGTGGCTCTGCAGTTTCTGTACAGGCTGGCCTGTGTATGATAAGCCTGGGCAGCGATACAGGAGGCTCCGTTCGCCAGCCTGCTGATTTTTGCGGCATTGTTGGCTTAAAACCAACCTACGGCAGAATTTCCCGTTACGGGCTAATTGCTTATGCTTCCTCATTTGACCAAATTGGCATTTTTGGAAAAACCATTGATGACGTTGCGCTTATACTGGAGGTAATTGCAGGCGCGGATGACTTTGACAGCACTGCCCTAACCTCAAAAGTGCCTGAATATTCACTTAACCTGGATGATAGTGGCCGCAAATACAAAATAGCTTATTTTAAAGAAGCACTTGAACATCCGGGCCTTGATAAAGAGATAGCGAAAAGTTTAAGAGAATTTATACGTAAACTTACAGATGACGGACATACCGTTGAACCAGTTGATTTTGAACTACTTGAATATGTAGTTCCCGCATATTATGTACTTACCACGGCAGAGGCATCAAGCAACCTTTCCCGTTTTGATGGTATTAAATACGGGTATGCCACTAAAAAACCCGTTACCAGCCTTACAGATTTTTATAAACAAACCCGGAGTGAAGGTTTTGGCAAAGAAGTTAAAAGGCGCATTATGCTGGGCACTTTTGTATTAAGTGCTGGATATTATGATGCCTATTTTACTAAGGCACAACAAGTTAGAACCATTCTTGTTGAGCGCACAAATATCATTTTCCGGCAATACGATGCTATTATTTCTCCTACCGTACCTGCCCCTGCCTTTAAATTTGGAGAAAAAAGTAATGACCCTATAGAAATGTTTCTCGCTGATATTTATACCGTTTTTGCCAACCTTACGGGCATACCTGCCATATCTATCCCCTTATTCACCCATCAATCTGGCATGAATTTTGGTATTCAGGTGATGGTTTCAAGGGAAGATGAGAAAACCTTGCTACAGTTATCAAAAAGATTTGTTAAGGGTTCTTAAAAAAAGGGTAAAAAGCTATACAAACGGTAAAAATCGCAACCTTTTTAAAAAGCAGTTGTTAGAAGTTGTTAGATTTTACACGATACTTTAACAGCGAGAGTAATGCAGAAAAAACAATCTATTTTAAGAGGTTTAATATCAGCAAACTTCTTCAGACACTCGGCAGGGATGGCCGTTTTTATGCTTTTTACGCTATCACTCATGTCGTTTAAACATGATAGTAAGGTTACAACAAAGCAAAATACTTCAACAAAAGACTCTACAGGCAAAAACCTGGAAGGAGTAATAAATTTATTATCAGATGTTTCTGCTTTACCTGGTGAAACTATTCCAGGTAAGGATATTTTTGCTTTAAACCCCAATGCCGTCTCATTCGTACAGGATTTTACCAAAAGAGAGGGTAAAGAATATAATGATATGAAGAGTTGGGCTAAGCCTTACTTTGACTTGTACGATAAAATTCTTTCAGAAAACGGCCTCCCTGTTGAGTTAAAATATCTTTCTGTGATTGAAAGCAACCTGCAGAGCAACAATGTAACCGGTGGAGCTGCTGTTGGCCCCTGGCAGTTAATGCCTTATGAGGGCAAGAGGTTTGGGCTTAAAATGAGAAGCAGTTATGATGAAAGAACAAGTTATACCAAAAGCACCGAGGTTGCAGCCAAGCTGTTAAAAGAGCTATACGCCCAGTTTGGCGATTGGCTGTTGGTTGTGGGCGCTTATAATTGCGGTATTGGAGGGATGAAAAGGGCGATTGCAAAAGCAGGAACCAGTGACTTTTGGAAACTTCAATACTACCTGCCCGAGCAAACCCGCAATCATGTTAAAAAATTTATTGCCGCCCATTATATTTTTGAAGGCTGCGGCGGATGGACGACGGTAACTGCCGCGGAAGCAATCGCGTGCAGGGCTAAACTTGCCGCGTATAATGCCGCAAAAGATTCATTTATCGCAAATAATACAGGAACAACCGAAATAAGCGGCAAGTATAATTCTTCCATTATTATGTCATCTGTGGCGATAGGTGCAGACTTATTTAACCTATTAAACCCGGCTATGGACAAAAGCCTTATGGACGGTAAATCGTACACCCTGCGCCTGCCTTTGAATAAAATGCCGTTATTTATTTCAAACAGGGAGCAAATATTAGAACAAAGCGTTCAGTTATTACTTTCCTCTTCCTTATCAAAAACTTCTTTTTCTTTAAGCAATTGATACAAATACAGTTGCTGTTACAACAGCACTTTTTCAATCGCGGCCGCTTTCAGCAAACATTCTTCATATTCTTTTTCAGGGTCGCTGTAAAATGTTATTCCGCTGCCAACTAAGTAATTAAGATATTTGTTTTCTGCATTATACATAATACTGCGTATCACTACGTTAAAGTCAAGATCTTTACCGGGAGTAATATAGCCAACAGCTCCCGAAAAAATACCACGCCTGGTGGGCTCGTACCGTTCAATTAATTCCATCACGCTTTTTTTGGGAGCTCCGGTCATTGAACCCATCGGGAAAGTAGCCTGTAATATTTCAGCCAGGCCTACCCCATCCTGTAACTCGCCCTTTACGGTAGATATCATTTGATGCACCTGCGGAAAACTGTATATGCCAAATAATTCATCTACCTCTACCGTACCCTCTTTACATATTTTACTCAGGTCGTTACGCACAAGGTCAACAACCATCACATTTTCACTTTTATCTTTTTCGCTGTTTATAAGGGATGCTTTTAAGGCCTCATCTTCAAGCGCGTCATTGGTGTTTCGCCTTTCAGTGCCCTTTATTGGTTGGGAGATAATATCATTTCCCGTTTTTTTTATATAACGCTCCGGGCTTGCACATAACAGGAATTTATCATGCAGTTTATAAAAACACGAAAAGGGTGCAGGAGAAATTTCTGAAAGATGCTGATAAACCTGTAAAGGCTCAATTTGGGCATTTTCAGCAAAAAATTCCTGGCAAAAATTAATTTCATAACAATCGCCGCGTAAAATATGCTCCTTTAATTTGTTAAGAATATTTATGTACTTTTCTTTCGAAAGCCGTGGCTGTATAGCCATATTTTTTGGCTGCCCTATGCCGTTCCCGTGGGTGTGAGCGTTAATAGCCTCAAATATTTTCAGCGGATGCTCTTCAAGCGATAAAATGGTTGCGGTTTGCGCTTTTAATTCAATTACAATCAAGGGCTGAAACAGAAAGGTATCAGGAAAACCGGTATGGTTGGTGCCATCGGATGTTAAATGCTCAATCTCATTTTTCAGGTCGTAATTAAAATGGCCAAAAAGCCAATCAGTATGCCGGCTGTTAAATAGGCGCAATTCATTTAAAATATTTTTTTGGGGGGAGAAAACGGCTTTGCTACCCACACCAAGCAAACATTCATAGGAATGAAATTTTTGGTTGTACCCATGGCTATCTAAAAAACAGCAAATGTTGAACTGGTTTGCCCAATTCAACATTTGCTGTTTAAATTCAGTAACGCAGGGTATGTTGAAAGAAGCGGTATTTCTTAGCACGTTAATACGGCGGTGTATTAAAAGTCGTCATCTTCTCCATCGTCGAAGCCACGGTCATTAAACAGGTCAAATTCTTTAAAATCTTCATCCAGCTTAAAATCGTCTTCTTCTTCTCCTTTTTTAGCTGTCTTGCCGGTTGATGCTTTGCTCCCTCCTCCTTTCGACTTTGGAATATCAAATTCATCAAAATCAGGGTCCCAGTCTTCTTCCTCCTCTACCTTTTCCCATTCATCGGGTTCCTCTTCCCCCAGGTCATCATCATCGTCATCCTCAACGGGTTTTTTAGATGATGCTTTAGCACCCTTTTTACCTGCGGGCTTTACGTCTTCATCAAGGTCATCATCAAAGTCGTCATCATCTTCATCCAAATCCTTTTTGGATTTAGAGGCAGGCTTGCCTGCTTTTTCACTATCAGCCGCGGACGGTTTACCGGCTGTTGTTTTTTTGTCTTTATCAGATTTTGCTGCCATATACCAGGAAATTATCAGCGTAAAATTTCAACGACTTTTTTAATTGGCAAAAAAAATTTTCTACAACAAATTTCTGTCCAGTTTTCTTACAGTTTTACTATCTGCTCCCTGCCCGGCCCATTGGAAACGTATTTAACGGGCGCACCTATATATTTATTTATAAAATCGATATAATTTGACATGTTTGCCGGCAATTTTGCTGCATCCTTAATTTGGGTTGTGTCGCAATTCCATCCGTCAAAAGCTTTATAAACCGGGTTCATCCTTACTCTCGTCATTTGAAAAGGAACTTCTTCTTTTTCAACGCCGTTTATGTTATACGATGTGCAAACGTTCAACTCGGCAAATGCATCCAGCACATCAGCCTTTGTCATAACCACCTGTGTAACACCATTTATCATACAGGTATATTTTAAAGCAACCAGGTCAATCCAGCCGCAACGGCGCGGCCTGCCGGTAGTGGCGCCAAATTCGCTTCCTATTTTGCGTAGCTCGTCCCCTGTACTATCATCAAGCTCAGTAGGAAAGGGACCGCTGCCTACGCGCGTGCAATATGCCTTTGTTACACCAAGCACATCTCTTATTTTTTGAGGTGCTACGCCGAGCCCGGTACACACACCTGCAGATATTGTGCTCGACGAAGTAACAAAAGGAAAAGTGCCAAAATCAATATCAAGCATCGTTCCCTGCGCACCTTCGGCAAGCACCTTTTTACCCTGGCTTATTTTATTGTTAATAAAATATTCGCCATTTACAATATTAAGGGTGCGTAAAAATTCTATTGCTTCAAAAAACTCTTCTTCCCATGCCGAAATATCTTCATTAAAATTAAAGTTATCCAGCAACTTCTGGTGTTTCAATCTTAATTTAATATAATTCGTTATAAAACTTTTATCGGCAAGGTCGCCAACGCGTAAGGCGTTGCGGCCAGTTTTGTCCATATAGGCAGGGCCAATACCCTTAAGTGTTGAGCCTATCTTGCCATCTCCCTTAGCCAGTTCCGATGCCCTGTCAAGCGCTCGGTGGGTAGGTACAATTAAGTTGGTTCTTTCGGCTATATAAAGATTTTTCTTAACATCAATGCCAAATGCCGCTACTGCATCGCATTCCCTTTTAAGTGTAACGGGGTCTAACACAACGCCGTTGCCAATAATATTGGTTGTATTTTGATGAAATATGCCTGAAGGTATTTGGTGCAGCACTATTTTCTTTCCATCTACATATAAAGTATGCCCCGCATTAGGGCCACCCTGGAAACGGGCAATAATATCGTATTGCGGAGCGAAGAAATCAACAATTTTACCTTTTCCTTCATCACCCCATTGCAACCCGAGAATAACATCAACCATTGAATAAGTTTGTTAGTGAGCAACAAAAATAGCAGGTAAAATGGTTTAATGGCAATTCATTTTTTAACATTGAAGAAGAAACAGAAAATAAATGCTTTTATTTTCTTTTGTATCTTTAAAAAAAGTATTTTATGTCTTATTCAAAAGAAGAATTGCTGACGTTGCCGTTAGAAGAAAGAAAGGAATTGGCAAGCGACCTGATTGACAGTATTTTGGCTGAAGAAGTAAACCCTGTGGCTGAGTGGAAAAAAGAGTTGATAAAAGAAAGAATCGCCCTTGATAAAGCAAATCCTGCGAACGGAATTGAATGGTCTGACTTGCGTAAGAAATATTTTGCTGAATGAAGTATAAACTTATTCTTAAACGTGAAGCTCAAATAGACCTTGATGAAATATTTGTTTGGTACGAAGAGCAAAAAACAGGGCTGGGATTTGAATTTTTAGAAGAATTTGACAAACTGGCTAATAAAATTTTAAATAACCCTTATTTTGCTTCAATTATACTGGATGATGCAAGAGCTGCTACCCCCAAAAGATTTCCTTATGATATTATTTACAGGATTGACGCAACGCTAAATGAAATAAGAATAATTGCAATAAGCCATCAAAGCAGGCGGCCAGGGTGGTTTAGAAACAGGATATAAAACGATAGAAAATAATACATATCTTTAGTAAGTATAATATTATTCACCCTAACTTTTCCTCTTATGAAAAAGACATTATTGTTTTCTACACTTATAACTGTATTTATTCTAATTGGCTGTGCAGGGCCAAGCAAAATAATGAATTCGTGGGTTGGAAGAACAAAAGCCCAACTTTATCAAAGTTGGGGGCCGCCCAACCGAATAACTGATGATGGACAAGGCGGTCAAATATTAATATATTCAGCAACAGTAAATTTAACCCAAACTCCCGGCACTGTTTATAATAATAATAATGGAGGCATTAATTATACCGCTCCTCAAAACAATCAATATTCCCGAACAAGAATGTTTTATGTAAATCCAAGTGGGGTTATTTATTCTTGGAGATGGCAAGGATATTAGTTTATTTGTCATCAATTATGTAATAATCTATCACATAAAACGTCAGGTCGCCTTGCTCTTTCCTTTTGAATGTTGCAATAATTTTTGCCGAAATACTCGGTATTTTCAATTCCCATTTCCCATCGGAAATCACAGTAAAATTATCCTTCACAAAATCTAAGTTTGCACCAATATTTTCAATATTCCCTGCAACAACTTGGTCAACGCAGGTTTCTATTCCATCTTTTCTATTAAACTTTACCAGTATATCTAAACACGAATAATATGGTTCATCCTTTATTGAGAATTTATTCTTATAAACTAAATCTCCTTGCTCTGAAACATCTTTTTCTATTTTATAATAAGGGTTGTTTTTAAGATTGTTTAATGAATCCAGATAATATGTTACCTCTGCATCTGTTTTGCCAATCAGGACAGGTATATGGTCAATTTGGGAATGGGCTAAATAGCCATATAAAAATGGCATAAACAATAATAAAAATCGTTTCATTTTCTATATTGATTTATACCGATATTAATAAAAAAACTTGAAAGTTAAAATAATTTTAAAGTTGGCTTGTCCCAGCACCTATATAGTTACCCAAATTTATTAAGCTTATTAATGTTAGTTTGGCTTAAGTTTGTTTTTAATATGCTTAATTTTTAATGATCAAAAAATACAATCAGCTTTCTGCCGTACTTGCCATTGCAAAAGCCAGTTTTTTGGCTATGCTGCGCAGCCCAACCTCGGTGGTTTTTTCCATTTTGTTCCCCGTTATTTTCATTGTTGTTTTTGGGTCAATGTTAGATACCACGCTTAATTTTAAACTGGCTGCCGCACCATCCTGCGATACTGCCAACCCTGTTTATAATGCCATAAAAAGTATTTCAAGAATAACTATTGCAGATAGCGGCCAATCTGCCGCTACGCAGTTAGACGAGCTTAAAAAGGCCAGGATAACCGCTATAATAGATATTAAAAAAGATACTTTCAATTCACCAATACCGCATTACACTATTACGCTCACTTCGTCAGGCGCTACTGCCAATAAGATCCCTTTATTAAAAACCTTATTGAACGAAGCAATATCAGCGATCAACCAAAAAGCATTTCCCAATAATCTGTCCATTGCCGGCATAAAGGAGCGGCAACTGCCGGGCAGGGCTTACCTGCAAATTGATTTTATTCTGCCGGGCCAGTTAGGGTTTTCGTTGCTGATGGCCGGCGTATTCGGATCAGCATTTTTACTTTTTAACCTGCGCAAAAGCCTTGTGCTAAAACGGTTGTCGGTAACCCCCATTCGCAGGCATTACCTTATTTTGGGCGAAATGCTCAGCCGTTTATTTTTTCATGTAACGGGGTTTATTATTATGATAGGGCTGGGCTATTGGGCATTTAATTTTACCCTGGTGAATGGCCTATACACTTTTTTTGAAATGCTGCTGTTTTCATTGGAAGGATTGATAATATTTATGGGCATAGGTTTTATAATAAGCGGCGTTATACAAAATGAAAGCTCTATTGCCCCGGTTGCAAATACCATTACATTACCGCAAATATTATTGTGCGGGTTGTTTTTTCCCATCGAGGATTATCCAAACTGGCTTCGTTCGTTTTGCAATATTCTGCCACTCACTTTTTTTACAGATGGGTTGCGTAAAATAGCTTTTGAAGGCGTACATATCTGGCAGATGCCTAAGCAAATTACCGGGCTTACCATTTGGGCGGTAGTGATCAGTATTATTGCCAGCAGGGTATTTAAATGGGAATGATTAAACTTTAGTGAGAAGCTATCACTACAACAGGCTTTCGGTATTCTACCACATTGCTTATGTCGCTTTCATTATTTTCCCTGTCAACGCTGGAAACAGCCATGAAACAGGATTGCCTGTCTGCAGGTATCCACGACCTGGGGATGGTGAATTTAAACGTATTGGTTTTATCGGCGCCTATTATCCTTAAAGGGTGCAGCCCCAGGCCTTGTATTGAATCTGAAATGTACAATACATAATTCTTTACGATCTCTTCTGTTTTATTGATCTCCTGCCCGGAAATTGTTAAGGAATCAGGCCCTTTTTCCATTTCAGATATTTTTACAATATCGGGCTTTGAAGGCGCTGAGGTATCAATCCATGGCGCAGGTGGTATAAGTGCAGGGTATTTATAATAATTATCGTGCAGGCTATCCCCCCATCCGTTGGGGTTTTGCATAAGGCTGCTGCTGCTAAAATAAACACTGCCCTGTACATTATTATAATCGCGTAACATTTTTATTTCATCCGGTAATTCGTCTGTATTTTTCCACGCACGGTTATTTTTTTCCAGCGCTTTTGAAATGCCATGGCCTATTAATAACTGTTTGCCGTATGTATGCTCACTCCACCATTTTACAAGTGTTTCATAATCCGCAGAGGGGTTGCCGATCTCCCAATATATTTGCGGTGCCACATAATCTATCCAGCCTTTTTGCAGCCATAATAAAATATCCGCATACAGGTCATCGTAACTGCTGGTATTACCCACTTTGGTATCGCTGCCCATGGGGTCCTGCTGTTTGTTACGCCAAATACCAAATGGGCTTACGCCAAATTTAATTCCGGGTTTTGTATCTAATACAACATCATGAATTCTTTTAATTACGCTGTCGCAATTGCTTCGCCTCCATGCGGCTTTGCTTAAGCCATGGCCGTACATATTGTATGCAGCATTATCCGGAAATTCTTTGCCGTTTATCGGGTATGGATAAAAGTAATCATCCACGTGTATCCCGTCAACATCATAACGCCCTATAATATCCCTTACAATATCTGTTACATATTCCATTACCACCGGCAGGCCCGGGTTAAAATATTTTCTGTCGCCGTAGGTTAAAAACCATTCCGGGTGCCTTTTCGTAATATGGTCGCTTGAGACGGAAGAAGTATGAATATTAAACACCGCCCTGTAAGGGTTTATCCATGCATGAAATTCCATCCCGCGCTTATGGGCTTCGTCAATCATAAATTGAAGAGGGTCATAATAGGGATCGGGCGCCTCGCCCTGTGTACCTGTTAAATATTCACTCCAGGGCTCGTATTGTGAAGGGTAGAAAGCATCGGCCGAAGGGCGTACCTGCACTACTACGGCGTTAATTCCGTCATGCTGAAGTTTGTCAAGCAAATTAATGAACTCTTGTTTCTGGTCTTCTGATGACAAGCCTTTTTCACTTGGCCAGTCAACATTGGTAACAGTTGATATCCACACCCCTCTAAATTCATATTTTGGCTGGCAAAAACAGGATAAAGGATAGCAGGTAAAAAAGAAGCCACAAAAAATTAGCGCTTTCAATACTTTCATACAGTAAGGTTAACGACTGAAATGCTGTGGTAGTTTTACGGATTGTTTTTTTAACATTTTTAAAAGAGAAGCCCCAACCCTAAAGGGAGTAATATGGAGGATGAAAGCCAACTTTCCAAAAGTTTATCACCCTAATGACTTATTGACCAATGACCCATTGACTTTCTTCCACTGTCATCTGTCATCTCACATCTGTCAACTCCTTCCTAGTCTTCCCAAACGGTCAGCCCTTCACTGCAATTGGCGCAAATGTCAATGTTCTTGCGGCTGGTACTTAGTTCCCTGCGAAATTGTTTGTAGTTGTCGTTGTTCCATATTTGCTTGAACGACTGCGTTTTTAAATTGCCCAACTGGTGGGTAGCATCTTTGTCAAAACAACATGGCACTACAAGGCCGTCCCAGGTAATTACATTGGCATGCCACAGTTTCCAGCAATGATTATTCAGGCCGCTTTTAATCGTACGTTTACCCTCTTTGTCTTTTTTGTAGCGGCTGTACTTAAGGTTATCAGGTATTAAATGATTGGGATCGTTTACATAGTCATACACCTGCGCGGTTTTAAAACGCACCTGGTCAACACCAATTTCTTTGGCCAATTTTTTTACATCTTCAATCTGGTGCTCGTTGGGCTTTACCACCAAAAACTGGAAGAATACAAATGGCGTTTTACTTTTCAATTCTTTTTTCCATTTTACAATGTTTCGTGCACCTTCAAGCACCTTATCAAGCTTGCCCCCAATACGGTATTGCTGATAAACATCCTGCGTGGTGCCGTCAATGGAAATGATAAGCCGGTCAAGCCCGCTTTCAACAGTTTTACGCGCTTTTTCATCTGTTAAATAATGCGCGTTGGTTGATGTAGCGGTATAAATGCCCTTATCATGGGCATATTTTACCATGTCCAAAAAATCGGGGTTCAAATACGGCTCCCCCTGGAAATAAAAGATCAGGTAAAGCAGGTCTTTATGAATATCGTCAATGGTCTCGGTAAAAAAATCTTTTTTAAGCATACCGGTCGGGCGCGTAAACTCACGCAGGCCGCTGGGGCATTCCGGGCACCGTAAATTGCATGATGTAGTAGGCTCAAACGAAACGCTGATAGGGTAGCCCCACTGCTTAGGCTTGCCGGTAAGCCTGGTTAGCTGGTAACTGGCCATTACCTTGAAGGCGTTCCATGCACGCCGCGGGGTTAGCTTGCCTAACAAATTCACACTATCGTTCCAGTTATAATAAGGCATAGGTAAAATTACACCTATACTTTCTAAAAACCATAAGGGGGTGTTTTTTTGGGGATTTTTACCGTGATTGGTAAATATGAAAAAGTCAGTAGGTCAATAAGTCATTGAGTGGGTATCAATGGTCATTGGTCAACAGTCAATTGTGGGAGCGAATGATAAACTTTTAGAAAGTTCTAAAACTTTCCAAAAGTTCACAGCTCTCTTAACCCCCCTTTAGGGTTGGGGCTTTCATCCTCCATATTACCCCCTTTAGGGTTGGGGCAGGGTTGGGGCTTAATACACAACCCCATTTTTCATTACCCATTGTACCTGTTGCAACAATTTTATATCCTGCAATGGGTCGCCTTTTACTGCGATGATGTCTGCAAAGGCATTGGGTTGTATCACCCCTATCTTTCCTTCCATATCCAATAACTGCGCCCCGGTAATAGTGGCCGATTGTATTGCCTGCACGGTGGTCATACCCCATTTTACCATATACTCAAAATCCTTTGCCTGTGGCTCGTCCCAGCTATAGCCGCCAATGTCGGTACCATACACTATTTTAACGCCCGCATCCAGCGCTTTTTTAAACGTAGCCCCGAATGTTTGCATAAAATATTTATCCATTATACTGCCTAATTTAGCCCTCGGCTCACTCATATAATCGCATATGTAAATGGTAGGGCACCAGTACACGTGTTTTTCAGCCAGTAGTTTAATACAATCGTCGTCCATGCCAAAACCATGTTCAATACTTGTTACGCCTGCATACACCGCATCCTGTATCCCCTCATGTGTTACCGCGTGCGCCACAAGTTTTTTGCGCGAGCCTAATGTTTCATCGCCAATAGCAGTAAGTTCATCTTTGGTAAAATTTTTTAGGCCATGATAGCTGCCATCCGCAGCACGGTAATAACCTCTGTCTGTATAAATTTTTATCCAGTCAGCACCATGAGCAATCTGTTCACGCACGGCGCGGCGCGCCTCATCAGCACCGTTTACAATTTGTATGCCTTGCGGCAGGTCAAGCTCCCAGTTAAATTCTTCAGGGCTTAAGGCATAGTGCCCAACGGTATTAATGGCCCTTGTTGATACAAACATGCGCGGGCCGGGAATAATATTATTATTAATGGCTTTTTTTACATCCACATCGGCATACATAGCGCCTTCTGTTTCAAGATCTCGTATCGTGGTAAACCCATTTTGCAGGGATATGCGTGCGCTTCGCGCAGCCCGCAATGTGCGGTATGGGATAGATTCAGTCAATAACTGGTCTGCATATTCTTTGGTGGTAATATCCTGTTGTAACAGCACATGGGTATGGGCGTCAATAAGCCCGGGCAACACGGTGAAGTTGGTGAGGTCAATGGTTGTATCTGCTTGCTCCTTAAAAGAAGCCGCAGGTGTTACTGATTCTACAATATTGCCTTTCACCATTATCACCTGGTTTTTAAGCATGGCCCCTGCCTTTGTATCAAAAAGATTTCCGCATTTTATTGCAATCGTTTTTTGGGAGAAGGATGATAATGCAAGAAAACCGCAAGCGAAAGCAATGGATATTTTCTTAAGCATGTTATTTGGTTTGTACATGCCAAATTACAACGAAATGATGAAGTGTTCCGGGGATATTTTAGCCGGGCATATACGGGCCGCCCGGTTCGCCCCAACCCCATTTAGGCATGGGCGCACCCTCCACTACGGGGTTTTCTTTAGCATTTGAATTTATCACGGCCACCCTGCTTCCCCACTCCAGATAACCAACTATCGCAGCACGAAATTCGGGATCATCCGGCAGCCCAATTTCATCAGCGCTTTCTAATAATAATGCCAGCCATCTTTTTCTTTTATTATCATCCAGCATTTTGCCAACATGGTGTGCTACCATACCGGCGTGGCTGCCACCATCACCTTCCGAATACAATTTTGGGCCGCCGAAAACTTCTGCTATAAAATGGGCTACATGCTTTGCATGGTCGCCACTCATATTTTTAAATATCGGGTATAACAGTTCATCTTTAAATACCTTGCCGTAAAAAACTTCGGTTAGCTTTTCAAGGGCATCTTTACCACCCGCCCATTCGTATAATGTTGGTACTTCTTTCATTTGTTTACGCTATTTCATTTACACATTTAGGGCATTTTCAAAATTCGTGTAATTCGTCTTAATTCGTGTTATAACAAAAATTCCCCTTCGTGTCTCAATCTTCCAGTTCCTTACAAAAATATCCTGCCTTTTCAAGCGCCGTTTCTATTATGCGCGGCGAAATACTCACTGCTTCTATACGCAGCACTTTGTCAATATCCTGCAGGTCAATATTCCAGCGCAGTATTCCCTGGAGTGCTTTTAAAAGAGGGTATAATTTATGCACCTGCTTTTTATCCTCTACATTGGTTTTAAAAACAAGTATTTCCATATAATTCAGTTTCTGGTTTATATAGTATGAGACGTAATACTTTTGAAATTTTATGTTCCAACACTGCCCAATCCCAACGGGATTGAATATGAATAGCCCCCGATAAAATCGGGGGAATAAATATATATACTGTACTGAACCCTAACGGGGTTCAACCCGGTTCATGGGTTACTTTTTGTATCCAAAAAAGGCCTGTAAAGTTCTACCCTTACAAGCCTTATTGTTTAATCCATCATGGTGCTTTCACCCGCTTCATTTTGTACCGGGCTGTCTCTCCAATCGCCCCTGCAACGGCTTCTGAATTCCTGTTTAAATTTTTGCCTTTCTTCCGGCGTCATTGTACTCCATTTCTGCATCATTTCCTTTCTCCAGGGGCCCCCGCGGCCACGCCATCCGCCCCGTTTGCCATGAAAGCCGCCAAACAATATTTTACTCAATATCAGTATCCCAAGCGCCTGCCAAAAATCTATAACACCTACATGCAGCACACCCACTAAAATACCGTTCCACAGGCTCATCACAATAAAGCCAAACAATGCTACGGCAGCGCACACCAGCACTAAAATTCCGAGCACCTTAAAAAAACCAAATCTTTTCATACTATTTTTTTTAATAATTTAATAATTCATCACGCAATACTGCCAGCCTTTCCCTCAAATGCAATACTGCATAACGTTTGCGCGATAGTAACGTATTAACGGTTTCACCTGTTCTTTCAGCTATTTCCTTAAATGGCAGTCCCTCCAGTTCATTCAGCACAAAAGCCTCTTTTTGTTCCTTTGGCAACTCATTCAGCGCGCTGTTCAATGTTTCCCAAAACATACTGCGCAGGTAGTCTGTTTCAGGGTTATTGTTTTCATCAAAGAACAATTCTGCCCAGCCCAGCCAGTCTTCACCTTCTTCGCCCGCAAATAGGTCATCTAACAGGTCGGGCTTATGTTTACGCTGCCTGTCGGTTATTTTGTTGCGGGCAACAGTAAAAAGCCAGCCGGTAAGCTTCTCTATAGGTTCTGTGTTATCAACAAGCTGGTAAAATACATCCTGCAGAATGTCTTCAGCGTCAGAGGGGTTATCTACACGTTTACGGATGAAACCCATCAAACGCTTACTGTAAGTGTTTATCACCTCCGTTATATTGCGTTTGCGGTTTTCAGCCATTGTTTCGGTTATCGTCATTACCCCGTTCATAGCAAGATAGACGGGTATGTAAAGCTAATATTTTAAAAGGGAGAAAATTTTTTTGGGAGGAGGGAGATGCATTAAACCCCCGTTTCAGGCCTGATGCTATCCTTACTTCCGAAGGGCGTCTAAGGATTTTTATATGAAAGCCAGACTCCGTCTGGAATGCATGTTCTTAGTTGAAAAATTTATCTTTAGCTAAATATTGCCCATTAGGCTTTTTGTTCTTTGAATGCCAAACAAAGTCTGGGTATCGTCATAAATCCAGAGCGTTTCGCTAACTTTCAGGATAGCCCCGGAAAAGGAATCATCATAAACTAAATAATATCGGACTTTTTTTTAGAGCAGTTTGCAAAAGCTAATCAAACAAAACCTTCATTGAAAAAATGAATAGTTATTGCGCCAAAAAATACAAATGCCATAAAAACTAAGAGAAATAGAATTCTATATTTCTTCGTCCTGCATAAAACAAATCCCCCTATTAATGTAATCACTTGAAAAGTCCATAAAAGGTCTCTATAATCCCAAATAAAGTATTGTAACCGATTTGGGAGCACATTATATTTTAATAGAACCAAAGCAATCCCATACATAATTGGCAAAATGATATTAAGCATGATTGCAATTTTGCCTTTCATATTAAGTTATTTGTTATTCCAGTTTATGAAACTAAAGTCTCTATATTGGTTGGTATAATGAATTATCACACAAATAAAGCCTCTATAAATTATTAAGGCTTTCAACAAGGGTTAACAGCTCGTCAGGCGTTATACGTTTGCCTTTATTTTCAGGTGACAGTTTTTTAATGGTTTCGGCATAGGCGGGAAATGCTTTTTCAACAGAGTTTGCCTTAAGGTTAATATACTTAAGCTGGTTGTTTTTTACGTCATACATATACCAGTCCTCCACCTTAAAGTATTGTTTGGCATAAGGGCCATCATACGTGTAAACTTCTCTTTCGTGTTTTGACCAATACTTCAGCAGTTGAAATTTTGGCCCATCCTTTATTACCTGGTAAAACAGGTTTTTTGTTGGTTTGCCGAAAGAAGGGTAACCGGCACGAAAGTCCGGAGTTACGCCATTTGCCGACGTATCAAAAAGCAGGAATTCCGCCACCGTATCTACAAAAGTGCATGTCCTGTTATTGTACTTAAAATGAAGCTCATTTTTTACCCAGTCAAATTGCAGGTCGCCGGTATTATACTGTTTGCCGTTCTTAAAATAAACTACCCCTTTTACCCATTCGGCAATTAAATACGGAAACCCCTGCATGTTTGATACATTATTAAAATTGGTTGCAACACCGGTAAATGTATCGTGCGGCTTTCCATCAGGGCTGTAAAATGATGTTTGATTAGGATCGGGGGCAGTGAGATGATCATCCCCTGCATATTGGCAATACCCGTTTGTTGCAATAAATGCAAACAGCAAAAACCAGGTAATCTTGCAAACAGGGGAAAGGCATTTCACAGCAACAATCATTTACTGTAAATATAGTAAGAAATGTACTAAACCCTATGCCCTGTTCCAAAATGCAGGCGGCTCAATGCCAAGCGACCGTAAATAAACATAACCCTGTGCCCTGTGATGAATTTCGTTATCAATCCAGTAAAGCACCATCGCGTACGTTTCTCCTTCCCAGGTATTAAAAGCCAGTATATTTTCATGAAACTGTTCAGGTAGCAGTTGCGCCCAACAGTTGTCTATCTCATCGGTCACGGTATCCCATTGCGCCAGCAATTCTTCTTTTGTAGTTGCGGCAGATTTTCCTGAAAGGTAATCCAGCTCTTTTACGGATATCCATTCTCCTGTTACAATACCTTTTATACCTGCTGCAGACAAACCCATCATTTCATTTACCATAACTGCAAATGGCCGCATGCCGCCAACGGAATAAGTAAATAATTGCTCTTCTGGAAAGGCTTCAATTGTGCGCCTGGTTAACCGACGGTGCCCCTGCCAGTGGTTTAATAACTCAGCCGGTGTAATTACTTGTTTAACGGCGGCCTTTACTTTTGGCTCCATTACATTGTTTTCCATTGTATGATTTTTTATTGTTTTAAATAATCTCCATACAAAGAAAACCACGCCTTGTGACAGCCCTATGTCAGCAGGGGGAAAGAATTTTTATGGAAAAATAAAAGCCAGGCATTTATTAATGGTTCGCGATGGCCGCCTGAACGTCCGCCCGTTCCGGTACGGACGGGGACGGGTAGGCCTTGCGGAACATGGCCAACAACGGGGGCAATTTATGAAGCCTGTTGTGGGGTTTTAATTTTTTTAATTTCTTTCCAATGTTCTTATTTCATGGAACAGTTCTTTTGCATTGTAAATAAATGCCTTAGGAAACAACAAAGGCTGTACATTACATAGCTGTCGGTAAATACATGGGGGTTCATTAAATGAAATTTTTAAATGATAAATTACAATGATCAATATTTTTAAAAGAAGCCCCGATAAATATGAAGGTGTTCCGGGAATCAACATTTACCTTTTAAGGCTCATGTTTATATTGATGGTAGTTTTTCTTGGAAAGGATTCATGGACACATATATTCACCTTTAAAGGTTCATGGGATCCTGTAAATGCGATGGTATGGTGTATTTGGGCATCCTACTCGGTGTTAGCTATTTTAGGGATAATACATCCGCTTAAAATGTTACCTGTAGTGATGTTAGAAATATTTTATAAGGTGCTTTGGTTAATTATGGTTGCTTACCCTTTGTGGAAATCAAATAAATTAATTGGTTCAACTGCAGAAAGTATGACAAATGCGTTTTTATGGGTTCTCCTTCCAATTGTAGCCATGCCATGGAGATATTTTTTTAGAACCTATATTTTACCGGCGAAGAAAAAAAATAGTGTTGCCTGAGTATTTTCCCAAATTATGAATTTGTATATTTTTTTAACCAAAACAAATCATGGATAATATTACGTTTAAATCTTTGAAAACATTTTCTAAAATTGCAGGGTTTCTTTACTTAATAGTGATTGGAGCAGGATTGTTTGCAGAAGTATTTGTTCGCGAGGCAATGTCTGTTTCAAATAATGCATTAGTAATAGCAAACAAGATACATGCGTCAGAAATGTTTTATCGTTTAGGCTTTGTTGCTGACCTTATTAATTTCATTTGTGGCCTGCCGGTCATTCTGTTCTTTTGGATATTGTTCAGGCAATCGCATAAGTATATAGTTACATTGGCAATTTTTTTTGTAATTATTTCCAATGCAATATTCGCAACTAACATAGTAAATCAGCTTCATCCTTTATTGATCTATGGAAACACAAACTACCTGCAGGTATTTCAACCAGGCCAATTGGCAGTGTTGTCAACAATGGCACTACAGGTGCAGTCACAGGGTTATGCAATTGGTTTAGTTTTCTTTGGATTTTACTGTATCATTATAGGCTATCTTATTTATAAAACCCGCTATATTCCTAAAATATTTGGAATACTGTATGCTTTTGCAGGGTTTTGTTATATTCTCAATAGTTTTATAATGTTTCTCTCCCGTGGCTTTGCCAATCCTTTATTTCCTTATATTTTATTCCCCGCTTTTATTGGCGAATTGTCAGTATGCCTTTGGCTTTTGATTATGGGGATAAGGGAACACAAAATGGAGCGTATTTAGAGCCACACACCAAATAAAATTTGAGCCGTATAGCAAATACATTCCCGCGGGAAATGTCCATCTTTGTAAAACAAACACAAAGAGATGGATATTTTAAAATTAAGTACAGATTGGGCAAAGGCAGAAGTGTTTTCTGCTAAAATAAATTTACTGCTTAGCCTGCTGTTTTTCCTGGCAGCCATTGGCTTTTGGCAATTAGGCAAAACCAATATGGCAAAAGCTTTTGTATGGCCAATGTTGGTGGCGGGTATATTAATAGCGGCTGTGGCCGCAGGTTTATTTTTTGCCAACAAACCAAGGATCACACAATTTGAAACAGCTTATAATACAGATGCGAAAGCATTTGCCCAAACAGAAACACAGCGTACGGCAAAATCTCAAAATGACCTTGCACTGGTTTTCAAAGTGCTTCCCCTTATTATTATTGCAGCAGCGTTGCTGATCATGTTTGTAAATACGCCCTTATGGCGGGCCATTGGGATTACTGCTATTGCACTGATGACTATATTGATGTTTATTGACAGCAATACCAACGCACGAAACACAGCATATCATCAACAGTTATTAGCCGAAAAACAATGAACGAAAAAATAATACCTGTAACGCGGGTTTTAGAAGACAGCTTTGTGTATTCCTGCACTTTTGGGCAGCAACGCAGCCATGAGCAATTTGTACCGTACCACGTTTTGGCGTTTCAGTTTTCGGGTGAAACACATATTCAACATCAAAACGGCAAGTTGATCTTAAAAAAGGGTCAACTACTATTGGCTCAAAAAAATCAACTGGCAAAATCCATAAAAATTCCCGCCACAGATAAAGTATATAAAATCATTTCTGTAATAATAACGGATGAAGCTTTGCGGCAATATGCACTGGACAATTCAATTCATGAAAACAAAAATTATACAGGCGAAAAAAACCTTTTGCTAAAACCGGGTGCATTGCTGAAAAGTTATTTTCAATCGTTACTGCCTTACGCAGAGCAATCTGAAAAAATAAGCAAAAGACTGGCAGCTATTAAAACCAATGAAGCCATAGAGCTGCTGCTGCACCTAAACCCTTCCCTGAGATCTTTTCTATTTGATTTTTCAGCGCCATATAAGATTGACCTGGAAAAATTTATGTTACAAAACTATCATTACAATGTACCTATAGAACACTTTGCAAAACTCACGGGGAGAAGTTTAGCTGCATTTAAAAGAGATTTTGGCCATGTCTTTCAAACCCCGCCACGCAAATGGTTGCAGGAAAAAAGACTGGCGGAGGCCTACCATCTTATCCAGGAAAAAAAACGAAAACCAACCGAGATTTACCTGGAGGTAGGTTTTAAAAACCTTTCTCATTTTTATACTTCTTTCAAACAGAAATTTGGCGTAACGCCCGCCGGCATACGTTGATCAGCATAACTTTTAAAATCAACATATAATGAACACCGAACAACAATTACAACAGGCAGCCGACAGGCTGGCTATCCGCAACCTGGTAGATCAATACGCTTATTGTGCTGACACCCGTAATGCGCAGGGGCAAATGGCCCTTTTTACCGAAGACACCCGTTTCATTGTTTTCATGGATGCTAAATCAACTGAACCAACGCAGGCCATCAATAAAAGAGCAGATCTTTTTCCCGTTTTTGATAACCTTAATACTTACCGCGCCACAATGCACTTCAACGGGCAAAGCACGGTGCTGCAACTGAACGATGACACCGCAACAGGCATTGCATACTGCATTGCTCATCATCAAACCATCAACGATGGAGTTCAAAAACTGATGATCGCCAATATTAAATATCATGACAGCTTTGTAAAGCAGAACGGGAAATGGCTTTTTGCCGAGCGCAAACTAATGGTGGATTGGATAGAAAACAGGTAGTCACAAACAAGCCAACTATAAAGCAGTAAGGCCAACTATGTACAGGAAAAAAATCATCTGCAGTGGTTTGTAACCATTAAATTCTTGAAATACCTTTACCAGTACAATTCAAATAATAATGGAAAAAACAAACAACGGCGATAAAGAAACGCTTTCATCTATCGTTAAAGAAATGGCCGGATCCAGGACTGGTGCAGCAAGTACTAAACATTGGGCATCAGACGCACTATGGTTTGACATCCCGGCTTTTGCATCTAAAGGCGTTCAACCTGCCATTAAGATGTTTGACAGCGTTTTCAGCAGTTTTAAGTCCTGCGATGTGTCAATCCTTGAAAGTGAAACAATAATGAGCAATAATATGGGAATTGTATGCACAATTCAAAAAGTAGATATAATATTCAAAAATGATATTGCCAAAACGCTTCTGGTTCGCCAAACAGATTGCTTTAGGAAATCGGACAATAACGAATGGCTATTGGTGCATCAACATGCCTCTGTTCCTTCCGGTGAGGGATGGGACGGAAAAATCATAAAGGATTAACAACAAAAAAGCTGCACTGAAGATGACGGGAACAAACGCCAGCACCCGGTTAGAAGCATTTTGCGACGGAATATTTGCCATTGCGTTTACTTTTGATAATTGAGTTCCCTGCCCATCATCAAACTATCAGGGATGGAGTTCAAAAGCTTATGATTGCCAATATTAAATATCATGACAGCTTTGTAATACAAAACGGAAAATGGCTTTTTGCCGAACGAAGATCATTGGTTGATTGGATTGAGAACAGGTAGTCACAAACAAAAAATTATGCCCGCAAAAAAGAAAACACCTGCGATAACCAGCTATACCTCGAATCCAGTTCTTGCAACTGTTAAACCTGGCTGGAAAGGCACTCCGCTTGATGAAGATGGTTTATTCATCAATCATGAGTACCCGTGGAAGCTTGAGTTCCGTAATGTATTTAAGTATATAACACACCGTAATCCACAGAAAACAATAAAAAATCAAGATACCTGGCGAATACCTGTTCTCAAAGATGATCAATGGCTGACAGATCCAGCTGACAAGATTGTGTGGTTAGGCCACGCCAGTTTTTTCATTCAGTTATCAGGTATCCGCATGCTGATAGACCCGGTTTATGGCAAACTGCCGGTTGGTAAGCGCCTTTCAGATATGCCAGTGGCGCCCGCTAAATTATTGAATATTCATTTCATATTAGTTTCACATGCGCACTATGACCACTGCGATAAAAGCAGCATAAAGTTATTATCCAGAAATAATCCTCAAGCTCAGATACTAACCGGATTAAAATTGGATGGTTTAATTAGCAAATGGGCAGACAACAAAATACAAACTGCAGGCTGGTATCAACAGTATCAACTTGAGGGCGGCCTGAAGATTACATTCCTGCCATCAAGACATTGGGCGAACAGAACCCTTTTTAATGTGAACACTACTCTTTGGGGTGGGTTTATAATTGAGAAAGATGGAAAGCGTATCTATTATAGCGGCGATTCCGGCCATGGATCACATTTCAATGATGTTGGGGAACTTTTTCAAAACATTAATATTGCGCTCATAGGTGTGGGTGCATATTCGCCTGCATGGTTTATGTCACCGATGCACCAAAACCCGTATGATGCCGTGAAAGCATTCCACGCAACACACGCAAAAACATTTATACCATTTCACTATGGCACGTTCGATTTGTCAGATGAACCACCGGGGGAACCTGAACAAATATTAAACAAGCTGAATGCTGAGGGAAAGATCGAAAACGTGTTAAAGATTTTGAAGTTGGGTGAGGTGTTTCACTGTTAGTAAACCTCAAAAAAAGTGCGGCACGTTCAGTTTGTTCCGGGGCGGTCCCGGGCTAAAATTTTTTATCATATCATATGAACAAAAAGAAATGGTGGCAGCCGCCCCGGCTATTTAAGGACAGGCAAAACGGGCGCAGGATCAGTTGGCTTGAATTATTCTATGATCTTGTGTATGTAGCTTGCATTGGGCAGATAACCGGCCATATTGCCGCGCATACGGATGGAGAAAATATTAGTTACGCTGCTCTTCTTTTTGTTTTCATTTACTGGTCGTGGATAATTGGGACGGAGTACTACGAATTGCATGGCAACGACACGATCCGCACACGCTGGTTCGTTTTTCTGCAAATGCTGGCTGTTGGCGCTGTGGCTATTTCAGTCCCTGCGGCTTTCCTTGGTAATTTCTTTAGTTTCACGGTAAGTTTCCTTGTCATACAGGGCATTATCATCTACCTGCTCGCCAGTGTTTCGTTTTATGACAGATCGTATATCAAACTTAGCGGCCCGTTCCTGTTATGCTATGGCGCTGCATTCGTCCTGCTGTTCATTTCACTTTTTTGTCCACGCCCGGCGGTATTGCCGTTGCTGCTGTTGGCCATCATTATCAACATGTCAGCCCCGGTGCTCAGCACCCGCTATCTCAACAAAACCTTGGCATCACGCGGCCAGCGGTTTTTGGCATCTTCCACGCTTATAGAACGCTTTGGGCAGTTCACCATTATTGTACTTGCGGAGAGCATCCTCAGCATTGTGTCCGGCTTTTCATTGGTCAATATGGGGAATTTGCTTGTGTGGTGTATTTTTTGCTTGTCTATCAGCATCGCATTCCTCCTCTGGAGCATTTATTTCGATATGACAAACGAGCAGGAATTAAAGAAGGGTTACGGGTATTACCAGTGCTTCGTGTTTGCTCATTTGGTGTTACTGGGAGCCCTTGGGGTTTTCGGCGCGTACCTGAAGAACCTCGTCGGGCATTTTGAAACACCTGCACCTCCGGTGTTGAACCGGGTAATTATTATAAGCCTGGCCATATTCCTTGCCGCAATGTGCGTCATCGGCCGCCTTATTGCCGGTGACGACAGGCAAACAAGAAATTATCTTAAACAGGTGATCCGGTGGGATATGATAGTTGCTATTCTGCTGATTGTTGTTTCAATCTTCTTAAAGGGCTGTTCAGTATTCATGTTGCTGCTAATAGTATTTCTGCTGCTGGCAGTTCCTGTTGTTGTTGGGATTGTTACCTGGCTAAAACATGAAGATTATTCGGAAACCCACGAAGATTGATTGCCGGGCGCCTAATGGCCGAAATTATTTCCGGGCTGCTTTGACCTGGTTTAAAGTTTTTACGCAACCTCACTGCGGCCACTAAAGAAAACCTGCCGTTATTTAGCATCTTACCTAATCATATTTCAATGCGGGATAATTCAGCAACCTGCGCCATAAGGCAAGCTGGCCGATAATACTCGCTTCCCGGTAAACCGTAAAAGACAACAACTCATAGTAAGTCATTTTCATGGGCCCCATATTAAATTCGCTATCAAGCTTTTCATCGGTCATAGTCATCAGTGCTTCCCGTGCAAAAGGGCTTATCTTTTTCCAGTCGTTCAAATATTCCGCGGCAGTCGGATATTTCACATTGTCCTGGATACCCTTATTGTCTTTGAACAGGTCTGCACCAGCCTGTTTCAATTCCGGGTGTGTCTCCGATGTCATCAAATACCGCTGGTGCACCAGTGCCCCGGTGAGCCAGGCCATATGGTTGGCTTTGGTGTTTAAACGGTTGTAAGTATCCTCTTCGGATATCCCTTCTATTGCGCGTGCAAAAAAAGTGGTTTGCATATCAAATAAGGTCAGTAGCCCCTCTGTTCTTGTGCTGGCTGTTTTTGTTTCCATTGGAAATTTATTTTATTTAGTAAAGCTAAGGGAAGGCACGTTTAAAACACCGGTGCTGTTGCGCCAATTCAAGGGGGCATTCGCGACAGTGGCCCAGGTTTAAATTTAACATGCCCGTTATTCGGAATGCTCAATATTTGCCCCGTGATCCGTAGGTTCTGTGGGTCTCTTCGGATTTCTAATAACGCCAGGGTGTCTCTGGATCTCATGGTATCAAAACAGGCTGGTTTGGCCCGGCAAAATACTTACTTTCGCAGCCAATGAAATTATCACTGAAGGATATTAAAACCGGCGCAGACATTTGCCTGGTAAGCGGTGAGGCCGGGTTTTGCCGCCTGTACGACAGCCGCAATATTGCGCCTAAATATTTTACCATTGCCTGGAACCGCGGCGAGCATCAAACCGTAACAATAGAAGGAACAGATTATGATTTTCCGCCTGATACATTACTTACGCTGCTGTTTAACCAGTCATTCAGTTTTACGGATGCCACGCAGGTTACCGCCTGGCAGTTTAACCGGGAGTTTTATTGCATTATTGATAATGATGCCGAAGTAAGCTGTGTTGGCTTCCTGTTCGGTACAACAGAGCACCTTTTTGTTAACCTGGACACAGACGCACTGCAAAAAATCGCCCTGCTTGCAGAAATGTTTACGCATGAATTGCGGACAAAAGATATTGTACAGCATGAGCTGCTGCTGGCGTTGCTGAAAAGGCTGATAATCTTTATTACACGGCTTGCAAGAAATGAATATGTGCCGGCAGAGGCGCTGCGCGATGACCGCTTTGATACCATACGCAAGTTTAACCTGCTTGTAGAAGGGGAATATTGCCGGGAACATTCCGTAAGCTACTACGCCGCCCGCCTCAACAAGTCGCCAAAAACCCTGGCCAACCTGTTTGCTTTGTATAACCATAAAACACCACTCCAGGTGATACAGGAGCGCATATTGATTGAGGCCAAAAGGCTGCTGCACCACACTGGCCAATCCATCAAGCAAATAACTTTCCAGCTTGGCTTTGAAGAACCGCCTCATTTTTCTAATTTTTTCAAAAAATACACCTCCCTGTCGCCCCTTGACTTCCGTAATCATCAAAAAATCGCTGAAAAAGGGAATTAATTGCATGTGCGCGGGAAGTTCACGCATTTTCCTGCGGCCTTTTGCGGGCCACCTTTGTACTGTTGATACAAACAAAAACCATCAACAACAAACAATATGAAACAGGTAAAAAATGTAGTACTCGTTCACGGCGCATTCGCCGATGGTTCAGGTTTCAAGGCCCTTTACAATGTACTTACTGCCAAAGGCTTTACAGTAACCGTGGTACAAAACCCGCTTACCTCGCTGGAGGATGATGTTAAAGCGGTACATGTTGCCCTTGAGGAAGGGGGTGGTTTAAGGGTAATCGCACTTGCAATTTGAATCCTGGTCAACATAACTAAAGGGGATATATTTAAATGCCGAAACCGCACCCTCTACAGGTATGCGGCCCGGGTTAGTGAAAGCCCGTACACTATGCGTTTTCGGCTGCTTCAACAATTACTTCCGCCACTTTTTCCGGCTGCGACATAAACACCACGTGACTGCCCTTTACTTCAATGAATTTGGTGCCAGACCTTGTGTACATGGCCCGCTGTATTTCTGGGGCTATACTTTTATCATCTGTTGCAACAATGCCATAAGCGGGCTTATTTTCCCATGCAGGCTCAGTAATGTTGGTAACAAAGCCCTTGGCATAAAACGCACCCTGCGATGCGTACATAAAATCGGCTTCTTCAGCGCTTATATCTGCGCAAAAACCTGCATGGTATTTATCTTTCGCATAATATACTATGCCTTTGTCGTCGGG
>Ga0206915_1063_pt1 | contig 26660 bp, 30 predicted proteins | sample Alteio_BWOrgHeat_70_FD_152945 | JGI IMG/M metagenome (GOLD analysis project Ga0206915, IMG submission 152945) | Enriched cells from forest soil in Barre Woods Harvard Forest LTER site, Petersham, Massachusetts, United States -... | ecosystem: Environmental > Terrestrial > Soil > Temperate forest >...
TAAATGCGGATTTTCAATCATTTGATGTAAAATATTCTGGTAATACTCTATCCATTTTAGAATAGTCTCTTTCTGATAGAGCGTCGTACAATATTCGATACCACCCAAAATATCTTGATCTGTTTCAGCTAAGCCGAGAGAAAAATCAAATTTTGCAGTAGTCCCTGTATCAAGATAGATAGGTTTTAAAGTGATTTCTGAAAAGCTTAATGAATTAGCCGCCATATTATCCATCGCAAACATAACATTAATAAGAGGTGTACGGCTAACATCACGAGAAATATGTAAAGCATCGATGACTTTTTCAAAAGGAATCAATTGATGCTCTTGAGCTTCCAAACTAATTGATTCAATATAGGATAAGAAATGCTTGAAATTTTGCTGCAGATTAATTTGACTTCTAAAAATAAGCGTATTTGCGAAAAACCCCAGCATATTTTCTGTGTCGTAATGATTACGATTTGCAGCGGGACTTCCTATACAAATATCACTTTGTCCAGAAAGCTTTTCTAAAAGCACATAAAAACCAGCTAATAATAATATAAAGGTACTGACATTATTATTTTTAGCAAAGTCTCTTATTTTTTGTGTAAAACGTTTATCAAATTCAAATTTGACATAAGCACCTGAAAATTCTTGAGATAAGGATCTAGGATAATCTGTAGGTAAATTTAAAATACTGGCATGTTGTAATTGCATCTTCCAATAGGACAATGAATTTTCTAGCCGTTCGTTTGTTAAATAATTTCGTTGCCAATGAGCAAAATCAACGTACTGTAGCATAAGCGGTTTCAGTGGAGAGGGTTGATTATTTTTAAATGCTGTATAGAGTTCAGAAAATTCGCGCATTAAAATAGACGTTGACCAATCGTCTAAGATAATATGATGCTGCGATAATGCAAAAATAAAATGGGTTTCGCTTAACTTAATCACTTGCGCTCTGAGCAATGGCGCTTTAGTTAAATTAAACGGTTGTTGATTTAATATTTTTAATTCTTCAAGCAATTTTTGTTGTTGTAATTCAGATGGAAATTGACTGAAATCGGTTTGAATCAGTTTTAAATCGACACTCTTTAAAATAATTTGCGAGGGAATACCCTGATTAGATTGAAAGTAGGTACGAAAAATTTCATGGCGCATCACTAAAGCGTGTAAAACCTGCTGTGCTATATTACTATCAAACTGACCCTCAATATCCCAGGCTTGAAGAATATTATAAGCCGTATTGGCAGGATCGAGCTGCCATAAAAACCACAGCGATTCTTGCGAATAAGATAATACAAATCTTTTTGGATTGGATGAATCATTCATGTGGCTTATTCTCGCGCTAAGGGTAATATTCGATTCATATCCGATTTTTTTAAACTGTCTAACTCTTGGCTAATTTGAACAATCGTGGGATGCGTAAATAACAGCTCAATTGGGAGCTCAAGCCCACATACCATCCGAATTCGAGAAATAATTTTTACCGCTAACAACGAATGGCCGCCTAAATCAAAAAAATTATCTTCAATTCCTATGGGTTGAATGCCTAATACGTCACTCCAAATGTGAGTCAGTTGGGTTTCTAATTCATTGCGAGGAGTAATGTATGCCGCTTTTGCCGTTAAATTAGGTTTAGGTAATGCTGCACGATCTATTTTTCCATTAACTGAAAGAGGCATTTTGTCCAAGAAAACAAAAATATTCGGAATCATGTAATAAGGCAATTTAGTTTTCAAATAGGTTTTTATTTTATCTAGATCATGATTTTTATTTTCTTCTCTTTCTTTTTTACTCACACAATAAGCCACTAGATATTTATCTTCAGCTCCATCTTGCCGAGCTAATACAATGGCTTGTTGAATATGTTTCATTTCAAGTAAAACATTTTCAATTTCACCCAGTTCTATTCTAAACCCACGAATTTTAACTTGATCATCCATACGACCTAAATACTCTAAACTTCCATCAGAAAAGTATCGAACCAGGTCACCTGTTCGATACATGCGCTCACCCGATTTTTTGCTAAAAGGGTTCGGTATAAATTTTTCTGCGGTCAAATCAGCTCGTTGTAAATACCCTCTGGCTAAATTAATTCCGCTAATATACAATTCTCCAATCGACCCGAATAGCGTCGGATTTAACTCTTCATCTAAAACAAAGCATTCAACATTAGCGATGGGTGTACCAATGCTAATGATAATTTTATTATCGGCATTAGGCTGAATTTGGGTAGTAGATGAAATTAATGTAGCTTCTGATGGGCCATAGATATCCCATAAACTTTTGCATCGACTTGTTAAAAATTCAGCTAAATTTTTTGGAAGAGGTTCTCCTCCGCATAAAATAGTCATGTCCGTTTTTCCCGGCCATCCATCTGACCATAAGGCTTTCCAAATGGCTGGTGTCCCTTGCATTAACGTCACGTTATGTTCAATGATATGTTTTTTAATGCTTTTAATATCGATGACTTTTTTTTGAGATTCTATAATTAATTTTCCGCCCGTAAAGAGAGGCATAAAAATTTCGAAAACACTCATATCAAAAGTAACAGGTGCCGTAGCCAATAACGTATCCCCTGCTGTGATGGCGAGTTTTTCTTGAAAATAGTGGAGGATATTGCTAAAAGATTGATGGGTAATCAATGAACCCTTTGGCTTTCCTGTCGAACCTGAAGTATAAATAATATAACTGATGCTGGATGGAAATAGCTCTGGCGATAAATTAGAATTTGGATAAGCATTGATCTGCTGGGAATCGCGAGAAATACACACTGTGTTAGCAGGAGGATGAGAAAAAAGAGGAATCCCGTTTTCTTGAGTCAACAAGATAGGCGCTTTCGTATCATCCAGCATATAGGATAATCGTTCAACAGGCAGAGTGGGGTCAAATGCTGCAAATGCGCTACCCACTTTCATAATGGCTAATAAACCGATAGCCAATTCTAAAGAACGCTCGACACAAATTGCAACAATCACTTCAGGACCTGCGCCTACGTGTTTTAAAAAATGTGCTAATTGATTGGATTTCTCATTTAATTCCCGATAAGTTAAAGCGTGTTCTTCAAAAACAACCGCTATACTATCCGGATTTTTTGTCGCCTGTTCTTCGAAAGAAGTAAATATAAATTTATTTAATTGAGGATTTATTAATGGATCACTTTTTAGCTTCATAGTGTTCTCGCTATGGCAATTTTTAATGCCTTTTTAAACCATGGAGTATATTGATTAGGTCTTAATGTTAAATCGCGTTTTATTTTACTAATATCTTGCCATTTATAATTTTCAACTTCATTTGAATTTGGTAATACCCTATCACCCTCAAAATAACCTACTAATACATGATCAATTTCATTTTCATATAATCCATTTTTCATTTTCGCCACATAATGAAAAATACCTTTTTCTTTTAATTTAACTGAAATTCCCATTTCTTCTTTTAATCTTTTTTCAGCAAAAATAATCATATTCTTATGAGGCGAATCAGGATGGCTACAGCAAGTATTCGTCCAAAGACCACCTCCGTGATATTTTTTTTTGCTCCTTTGTTGTAAAAGAAGCTGAATTTTTTTATTTTTCTTTCTAAAAATAAAGATAGAAAAAGCTCGATGAAGCATTCCAAATTGATGAGCTAAAAGCTTATCTTCCATCGCAATGGCTTTATCAAAAGGGTTCACTAAAATAACTTTTTGATTTTTATTATCTTTATTTTTTTTCATGATTTAAGCCCTTTTATTACAAATGAAATAAATCATAATGCTTAACAATAAGAATCAGAACGCTGACCATAAAAACAACCATCGAAAAAACTTGTGCTTCTGAAAAAATCCCAATTCGAGGACGTACGCTTTCTGTTCTATAAAAATCAGAACAAAAGCGAAACCCCGAATAAACCATAAGATACATAAATAAAATATTGCCCGTTACATGATAGATATAAAAATAAAAGCTGAGCGTAATAAAACAGAGAAAATGGAAAGTCGCTTCATAAAGCTGAATAGGTAGCACCCGATGAGGAGGCGTCTTACCTGGAGAAAAGTTTCTACATTTACCACGGTGAGCCTTAAAAATAAAGTCAGGATAATGAACCCCATTGGAATGAACTATTCCATAGCAGCATCCCCCCAAAAAACACCCAATCCGAACAAATGTCATGATCAATGGAAAGATAAGCCCTATCACGTCAAATCCAAGAGAATAAACGACTCCAGATAATTTAAAAAAAATGATAAAACAAGGAATAATGAAAAGTATAATATCTTGCAAATAAGATCGAGAATAAACATGCAGTAATTTAGCTTTAATTTTCTGGTAGATAAGTTCGTATAATAAATAAATTATTATATAACTAAAAACAAAATAAGCTGCTTTTTCTGAATCAAAATGCAACATGAGACAATAAGATAGCAAAATGGTTGCAAAAAACCCTATATCCAAACACAGTAAGTACGGCACTATTTTTTTATTAAAAAAAGATATACTATTAGCCTTTATAATGCATTTTTCAAGGAAATTCCGAAGTTTATTTTTTTTATCCATTTTATACCTCAGCCAACTAATCGAAAGGAAGGAACAATCATAGAATCATTTGATATACTGTTAATTTTTGTATTTAACAAAAATAATAATCGCATAAAATCTCGTTTCGTAATATCTTGTGGAAATTTATTAGCAAAGGAAACTTTATTTTTTTCTGCATAACGTCGATTACCATCAGGACAGAATATGATATGCATAATTTTTCCCTTTAAATCAAAGTACTTCATGCTTATTTCAAAGTATAGCAGAGATTTTTTATTCTATTTTTGAGCCCACAAAAATTTAAAATATAACGTATACTTTTAAGTATATTGATATATTTATAAATTTTTGGAGAATTTTCGATGGATCAAAAAACAAATGATGAAATTAATTATTACGTAGTAAAAAATGAAGAAGATCAATATTCCATTTGGCCATCATATAAAAAAGATATCCCTTTAGGATGGTCAATTCAAGGCGAACCCGCTGATAAAAAAATCTGCTTAGAATATATTAAAAAAGTATGGACTGATATGCGGCCTAAAAGTTTACGCGATGCTATGGATAAAAAAATAGAGGATATTAAATGACAAAAATTTATAGTCTTGCTGAAATTAAACAGGTTACCAAACCAAAAGAAGTGATTAAAGTCATCGAAGAAGGTTTTATTTTATACGCAAAAGGCTTAGCAGTGGTCGCACCTCTTTCTTCGCTTGAAATTGAAAACCGGGGTGTTGCAAAAATTAAATATGGCTATATCAAAGGAAGTGATATCTATGTCATGAAAATCGCTTCTTCTTTTCCTGGAAATGCAAAACATCATCTTCCCACGGTGATGGCATCCATGCAAATCTATGACAATACCGGTCAATTTTTAGCGCTGTTACTTGATGAAGCTTACCTTACTAATGTACGTACAGCCGCAACAAGTGCTGTCATTGCAAAACATTTCTCGCCAAAAAAAATAAATAAAATTGGTATCATTGGCGCAGGCGTACAAGCCAGGTTTCAATTAGATTATTTGCGTTGGGTGACCCCTTGTAAAGATATCATGGTTTGGGCAAGACATTTAACGGCTGCCCAGCAATTCAAATGTGATATGGAAAAACAGTATTTTCACGTAGAAATAGCCAAAAAAATAACGGATTTAACTTCCCAATGTAATTTAATTATCACTGTCACCTCCGCCACTGAACCTATTTTATGGGCTGATCAAGTACAACCTGGTACATTAATTATTTCGGTCGGCTCCGATACGACAGATAAACATGAAATTGATAGCACACTTTTAAAAAAAGCTAATCTCATTATTGCCGATAGCAAAAGTCAATGCAGGGAATTAGGTAATATTAAACATGCGTTAGACAATAAAATCATTACTGAAGATAGCATTATTGCGCTTGGAGATGTGCTAGAAAAAAAGGGCCATACTCTCCATGAAAAAGATATTATTATTGCCAATCTAACAGGGGTTGCCGTACAAGATATTCAAGTGGCAACCCTCATCTACCAGAAATTGATCGCTTAACAAGCATTTTTTTGATTTTTAAAAGTAGAAAATAGGGGGTAAATAACATGATTTTATTTCTTGCAGTAATGCAATTGTTCTCCACTATATTAAGTTTATTTATTTTTTCTACTTTTATTTCAATCATTAAACCTTATCTTTCGTTATTTTATATAATTACATTTTTACCTATAATATATTTTATGTGGCTTTTTTTATTCCTATTGATTTCTCATATCGAGATTAGAATTTTTTGCTTCTTTTCTAAAGGGAAACCTAAGCTTGTTATCGTAGATGGAAAAAATAAAATTCCCCTTTCGTTTATTTATTCATTATTTACTTACATGAAAAGAAAGTATATTCAATCTCTTCCAGGCATTGCTCTTTTAATGTCTTCGCCCGCAGCTAAACTTGTTTTAAAAGCATATGCACCTTATTTAAATATTGGAGAAAAGACAAATATTACTTTTTTAATTGGTGACCCAGAGTTAACTGAAATTGGTAAGAATGTTGTTTATGGAGTAGGTGCGTATATTGCAGCGCATGCCATTACTAATAAAAGTGAAAATGGTAAAATAAAGTATGTTTTTGCAACTGCTAAAGTAGTGATTGGAAATAATGTCACGATTGGTAGTCACTCAATCATAGGATTAGGTGCATTTATTGGGGATTATTCTATTATTGAAATGGGGAGCATCGTAACTCCTTATACTTATATTCCAGAAAATGAAGTTTGGGGAGGGAATCCTGCCATTTTTATTAGGAAAAATAATAGGATTAAACATCCTATTATTAGAAATGAAAATAAATTAAAAGACATTATTCCAAATATTGGTAAGGATGAAATTCATAAAAAGATCATTCAAATTATCGCGGATACTTTGAATCTATCGCTTGATAAAGATCAAACAATTGATGAAATACTCTATTCAGAGCTCGATTCGTTATCTAAAATAGCCATTGCAGAAAGATTATTTGAATATTTTCAGATTAGATTGACTCCTGAAGAAATATGGAGATTGTCTTCTGTAGAAGATATTGTCTCTATAATAATTTTAAAACAGAACAATCAATCTCCATTGTAAACCAAAGGGTTTAAACCATAACACAATTATCCTGAATGGGGTAATAATGGCATGATCTGGTGGATTTCACCTCATGCAACCACTAATTTTGGGGACAATTTTTGTCCCTTTTGATATAAAATTATTTAAACGCCGAACTCATAGAATAAATTGAATAAATTCTATTTGCGCTTAATCACTAAGGAATCTTTCACCGCTTGCACCCCTGGAACAGCATGGGCGAGCGCAACAGCTTTATCTCGTTGGAATTGGCTATTCACAAAACCGCTTAACTGAACCACGTTCTTATACGTATTTACCGTAATCGGTAAACTTTTCACGTCAGGATCCGTCAATAATTTCGTTTTGACTTTCATGGTAATACTGCTGCTATCAACATATTGGCCTGTGCTTTCTGAAGTCGCGGTACTAACACATCCTGTTAAGATGAATGAGCTAGCGATGACAAAGAGAGAAAGAAAAGTCAGTAATTTTATTTTGAACATAATGAGCTCCCATTGTTTGAAAGTGTTTATTTAACGTTTTTTAATTTTGGCAACAAAATAACAGAAGCGTAAACCTTATCATATTATTTAAACAATTGGAAATTGTAAAAAAAATGGTGAATAGATAGTTTATTTTTAGTAGTTAACCGAGTATTATGGTGTCAGCTTAATAGATAGCACGTTCGTAATTACATAAGAATAGTTGGAGAAAAATGATATGCTGATGAACGACATGTTATCGTCTGACACAAATCATCTTATTCCTTTTTCTCTCTGGCTTATCAGTTTAGTAGGAATTGCCGCTGTTGGAATCGTGTTATTTTTTATTATTAAAAACAATGACGCCACTCAACAAAAAAAATCATTTATCCATGAAAGCAGCCTGTTTTTGTTTCAAGTCGGTCGTTCTCCCTTTTTATTATTATCGATATGTTATTTAACGTATGCTGTTTTATTCAGCATCATGTATTTTTTTCCGCAAACAGTTAAGCACCCTCTTCCCATCATTCATTTTTCTTCTTATTGCTTAGGTATTATTGAATTTACGGCCTTTTTTTGGTTTGTATTAAATACCCTTAATAAGGGTAAAATCATTTTTCATCAATGGCTAGTTAAAAATAATAAAACAATCTCTGCCATTTTATTCTCGATGATAGGCAACAGCTTAAAAGCATCCATTATTTTATTAATGATTACGATTATTGTTCCTGCCCTCGGTTTTGAAGGCAAAGCAAATGAATTGTTAGAAAAAGGGAGTAAAGTAGCCCTCGTCGTTATTTTAGCCTGGCTCGCCATAGAACTTCTCAATGGCTTAGAAAAACTTATTTTAAATCAGTACAAACTTGATACTAAAAAAGCGGACCCCAGCGTACGAAAAATTAATACGCAAGTGCTCATTTTAAAACGCGTTATCTTATCTCTCATCGTTGTCGTCAGCATTGCTGCCGTGTTAATGGTATTTGATAGCGTAAAACACTTAGGTGAAGGTTTATTAACAACCGCCGGAATCATTAGTGCAGTGGGTGCATTTGCAAGCCAACAAAGTTTGGGCCGTATTTTTGCAGGATTGCAACTCGCTTTTACTCAACCTATTCGGATTGGCGATACAGTTATTATTGATAATGAATTCGGGGAAGTAGAAGAAATAACTCTTTCGTATGTCACAATAAAATTGTGGGATTTGCGTCGTCTCATTTTGCCGACCGATTATTTCACTAATAAGGGTTTACAAAATCTGACCCATACATCCCCTGAATTATTAGGCACCATTTTTTTATATGTGGATTATACGTTACCGACTGAAAAAGTGAGAGACAAATTTAATCAATTTATTCAGGAATCCCCCTTTTGGAATAAAAAGACAGCTGTATTGCAAGTCACTGACATGAAGCAAAATGCAATGGAATTACGCGCTGTGGTCAGCGCAGAAAACGCTTCTCTCTTATGGAATTTACGCTGCGAATTAAGAGAAAAATTAATAAAATTTATTACTGAACATCATGCGGATTGCTTACCGACCAACCGTAATCTGAATTTTAGTGGAGAAAACGGTTTAGACTAAAGCAGCATTGGCTATTAACCATTGACATATTTTCTTATCTTGTTATAGTAAAAAAGAAAATATAAATAATTTTTTATACAAATTAGGAGAAAATGATATGAACACAAGCATTATTGAAGGTAATTGGGATCAGCTTAAAGGAAAAATTAAACAACAATGGGGAAAATTGAAAGAAACTGATTTAAAAGAAAAATTAGATTATGAACAATTAGCTGAAAAACTCCAACGTTCTTATGGCTACGCAAAAGAAGAAGCTAAAAAAGAATTGGATTCATTTATAGAAGATACCTGCGGTGATGAAGGAAAAAACGTTACCCGTCAAGCAAGTGAATTAAGAACAAAAGCAGGTAAGTTTATTAATGAATCAATCGATTCTATCAAAGAAAAATCTGCAGAAGTACCTGAAAATATTATTTCTTACATTACTAAACATCCCGCTAAAGCTATGTTAGCTGCTGTCGCAACTGGCATGGTTTTATCGCGCTTGTTGAGCAAATAATATTACCTTTGTAAGGCGGTTTCACTCACAGCGTAAAAATTGTTGAAAATAAAAATGAAAAATAATAATAGAATAAATAATAACAGTATAAATAATAAAAATTCGGCCTCTTTCTTAGAGGTCGTTAATAATATAACAAAAACATTTTTTACGTTGCTGAGTGATACTTTTTCTCTGGCAAAATTAGAAATGAATCTAGCGAGAGAAAGTTTAGGTTATATCGTTATTTTATCATTAATCGGAATTTCTCTGCTTTCTATTACTTGGCTATGTGTGATAGGTATTATTTTTTTACTTTTGGTTTCTTTACATTTTAGCGTTTTAACCGCATTGCTTTCGATAACACTATTAAATATTTTTCTTTTAGCATGCATTATTACGGCACTGATACGATTAAGAAGAAATTTACACTTTCCCGCAACGCGTCGCCAATTAAGGGATCTCAATTGCTTTAAACGGAGCGATTAACATGAGCCATTTAAAAGTAAAAATTCATGATTTGGAATCAGTTATTGCGGATAAAAAAATTTTTCTCAATCAACAATGGGAAACTTTACAAACACGGATGAAATCGCCAGGATTTTTAATGACTAGCTTAATCACAGGGGTCACCCTCGGTTATTTAATCTCCAACCACCGTTTTTCAAAAATCCGAAGCATGATAAAAGAATCGATAGCAAAGTTTTCACCTGTTTTTCAAACGATATTGTTTTTTCTTTAAGTCTATTTATCAAATAGTTATCAATAGGAGAATGATGTATGAATAGCGATATTATTGCTGGAAATTGGGAACAACTTAAAGGCAAAATTAAGCAACAATGGGGAAAATTAACCCATGTCGATGTCGATGGCAACGTCAGGTTAACATATGAACAATTAAGAAATAATCTCCAATCGAGCTACGGTTATGCCAAACAAGAAGCTGAAAAAGCGATTGATGCTTTCTTAGCAAGTGAAGATTTGCAAGCGTTAAAACATAAAGCAGAAGCCTTATTAAATAATTCGATGCAAACCCTGAAGCAAACAACGCGGGAATTGCAAGATAACCTATTAGCTTACGTAAAAGAAAACCCTGTTAAATCAATGGCATATGGTGTAGTGGTCGGCGTGCTGACTGCAAAGTTATTAAGTAAAAATTAACTTCTTTAGTTCCTGCAAAAAATGGCACGAGTGAGTTATAATAAAAAATTGATAGGGAAAACCCAAATATAGGATGTAACGCATGGATGATTTTGTCGACCGATCGATTAAAAAGGAATTTGTCCGCCGGCAAGAATGTTTTTCAAAACTGACTGAAGACGAAATAGAGAAGTTAGCGGAATTATTCAGCGAAGTCCATTTCAAACAAGGAGAAACCATCGTCACAGAAGGAGCCTTAGTCGATAGTGTGTTTTTGATTATGAAAGGAATAGCTGAAGTTAGGCAATTTGTCATAAAAGAAAATAAGCCCGAAAGCGTATCAGTAGCCAAATTAGAAGCAGGAGAAGCAATTGGATTAAATGAAAAGGGATTTTACTCCTTATCAGGAAAAAGAACGGCTAGCGTCATTGCAATGACAGATGTTATTGCATTGCGATTGAATGTCGCTGAATTTCATGGTTTTGCTCTTGCTCATTCACATGTTAGCCAAGTTATGCGGCAAAATGCAGAAAGCTTGAAATAATAAAATAACTAAATAACTTTTTAGTTAAAACGCTAGGGATAGCTATGATAAATATGATAAATATGATTAATATCATTAAATCGAAAACGTATAAAATCATTCATTTTATTAAGCATTATCATCATACTCGTCAATCTATCTTGCTTACACTCACCTGTTTTTTTCTCACTATTGGGTTTTTGTGGTTTTTTTATTGGTTGATATGGGATCGATTTTTTGTATTCACCGATGATGCTTATGTCAATGGCAATATCATCCAACTCATGCCACAAATATCGGGTACGGTAGTGGGCGTTTATACTGACAATACCCAGTTAGTGGTTCAAAAACAGTCGCTGGTAAAACTGAATGTCGTTGACCAAGCGATTGCTCTTCAACAAGCAAAAGCTAATTTAGCCATCACTATCCGCCAAGTAAGACAATATTTTGCTAATGCCCAACAAGCGTATCAATCCTTGATGGTCCGAAAAGAGAATTTATTAAAATCTAAGCAAGATTTAGATAGAAGAGCTAATTTAGTAGCAAAGCATGTTATTTCTAAAGAAGAATTACAACATTATAAAATACAATGGGATAATGCAAAAGCGCAATACCAAGCAGGCTTCCAGCAATTAGAATCTGCCCTCGCTTTGATTCAAAATGCGCATCTTTATTCTCATCCATTAGTCGAGCGTGCAAAAGCTAATTTAAAAAAAGCCTATGTCAATTTACAACGCACAACGATTCTTTCACCCGCAACAGGTATCGTGGCAAAACGGACAGTCCAAGTAGGCGACCAAGTGAATCCTACGACTCCCCTCTTGGTTATTATTCCACTTTATAATGTATGGGTTGAGGCAAATTATAAAGAATCCCAGCTATCTCGTATCCGCATCGGACAACCTGTTATCCTTTCCGCAGATGCCTATCCGGGAGTCGTTTATCACGGTAAAGTGGTCGGTTGGACGCCTGGCACAGGTAACGTATTTGCTTTAATACCACCGCAAAATGCGACAGGAAATTGGATAAAAATAGTCCAGCGTTTGCCTATCCGAATCAGCTTAGACCCGAAAGAATTAAACGATCATCCATTACCCTTAGGATTATCAATGCGAGTGACAATTAATACCCACAACCTTCAGCGGCCGATGCTTCCCCAAACAGTCACATTAGATTCTGTAGAAACCACGTCCGCCTATATTGATGAATTAAAAGGGGCGGAGACATTAATTAATTCAATTTTGCGCGCCAATTCACCCGATCTATTTTTACCTTTTATGCCTTCAATAGAGGCAGGAAAGGCTACATGACGACTGCATTAAAAGGTTCGCAATTAGTTTTATTAACCCTTTCCCTCTCGCTTAGCATTTTCATGAATGTGCTAGATATCTCTATTGCCAATGTGGCAATTCCTACGATTGCAGGAAATTTAGCCATTAGCTCTGATGAAGGGACATGGATCATTACTTCTTTTGCCGTTAGCCAAGCCATTATGCTGCCCTTGACCGGCTGGTTAGGAAGGCGATTTGGAGAAATACGTTTATTTATTCTATCCACGTTTTTATTTACCTTAGCGTCTGCATTATGTGGATTATCGACTAATTTAACTACCTTGCTTCTTTTTCGGGTCATACAAGGTATGGCTGCAGGGCCCATGATTCCTTTATCCCAAAGTCTTTTATTAGCGAATTATCCTGATCATCAAAAAGGTTTTGCCATGGGGTTATGGGCCATGATTGCTGTTGTGGGTCCCATCTTTGGTCCTATCATTGGAGGTTGGATTACCGATAATTACAGTTGGCCATGGATTTTTTACATTAATCTTCCGGTAGGAATTCTCTCTGTTGGATTAACAAAAATTTTATTAAAAGGTCAAGAAACAGCGATTACTAAAACGCCTGTTGACACCATTGGCTTATCATTACTTATTGTAGGTATCGGTTGCTTACAAATCTTATTAGATCAAGGCAAGGATCTTGATTGGTTCAACTCAAATGCCATTATTATTTTAGCGATCATTTCCGGTATCGCATTAAGTTTCTTAGTGGTTTGGGAATTAACAGAAAAAAATCCGGTGGTTGATTTAAGACTTTTTGCTAAAAGAAATTTTTTAATAGGAACGATCGTATTAACGTCAGGTTACTTAGTTTATTTTTCTAACGTTGTTATTTTTCCGCTTTGGTTACAAACTCAACTGGGTTACACGGCTACCTGGGCTGGCCTTGCAGCGGCACCCGTCGGTATTTTACCTGTTTTTTTAACGCCCTTAGTCGGCCGATATATGTATAAAGTCGATCTTCGAACCATTATTAGTTTTGGATTTATCATTTTTGCCTTCACCGCGTTTTGGATGTCAAGAATGGCGACCAACGTGGGATTTGAGCAATTAGTTCTTCCGCGTTTTATGCAAGGTATTGGTATTTCGTGTTTCTTTACTCCTTTAATTACGATTACAATTGCAGGTTTGCCGCCCGAACGTATTGCAAGTGCATTAGGTTTAGCTAATTTTTGTCGAATTTTAGGCGGTAGCTTTGGAACATCGTTGAGTGTTACCCTATGGTCAAGACGAGAAACCGTTCACCAAAGCTATTTAGTCGATCATATTAATTTATTTAATCCCATTAACCATCATACATTTCAACAATTGACATCCGCCGGTCTATCTTATTTGCAGCAATTAGCTGCGGTGACCAATAGTATTACCAACCAAGCCTTTATGTTGGCTACGAATGATATTTTTTGGTTTTCGGGCTGCAATTTTGTCTGTTTAATATTTCTTATTTGGCTTGCTAAGCCACCCTTCCAAATGCCTAAATTAGACCAATAAAATTCCTAATTTATTATTTTAGATTATTTAATAATCAAAACTCGATGCTCCGCCTTTGCCGAACGTGCTATAATAGAGGTAAATATAAATAATCATCACAGTTCAGGAGAACGTATTATGCCTAAGCTTATTTCTTCTAAAAGCCGCACCTCTCATAATGGTATGCATAGCAACGGCCGGGGAGGTATTCTTCACTATTATCAAAACCGTTTAACCGATCGGTTAGAAGATATTAAAGAATCTCTTGCGGAATTAACTGAAAACATCAAAGATAAAACATCAGATGCCATTTCTCATACATTAAAAAATGCGAAAGATCAAACGATGCAAATGAAGAAAAAAATGAATCGTCTGGTTACCCAAAAACCGTATAAATCGTTAGGCGTTGTTTTGTTAACGGGTATTGTATTAGGTTATTGGATGAAGAAATAAGCAAAAAGTAAGGTGGATTTAGCACTCTAAGCTCACTTTATCCACCTTTTCTTTTTTGTTAAAAATAACATATATTGGCTACACTCGTTAACATTTCTTTCGTATCGACTTTATAAGCACGACTACTAAATAGTCCAACACCACCTGCAATAACCAAGCCAGTTAAAATGGGCAGTAACGCGACCCCTCCTAACACTAATCCCACTGCACCACCTACGATTCCGAACAATAACCCTCTTAACCACGGCGTGGATTTAATGAAAGGATTAACTTCTTTTTGATACAGTTGAATTACCTCGCTTAAATAACACTCTTTTCCTGAAATCGCCATTGAAGAAGCTTGAATTTCTCTTACCTTTTTAATGAAACTCAACGTCGCTTTTGCTATGTTTTCACCACGAGTTTGCGATATAACTCCTTTCACCACGACTTTTATCATTTCTTTCTTTAAATTAATAATAGGACAAGCAAATTGTGTTTGGCCAGAATTTTTTTTCAAACAATAAAAACACTCAAATGCTTCATTAAAAGAAAGACAGATCGTATTATAGATATCTTGTTTTTGAGAAAAAGCTAAATCAAACGTATTCAAAAAAATTAAATCTTCTCGGCTATTTTCAAGACGCTGAATGGGGGATACAAAAAAAGGTTGATTCGATGCAACAACTTTAGCATGCTTTCGCTTTTCACAGATATCCTTGCAGGCCATACATCACCTCCTAGATTAAAAAATCCTTTATTATTAATTTATCATAATTGGCTTAAGGGACACTTAATCATATAAAAAATGCTCTCTTAGTAAAAACTAAGAGAGCACTCGAGAGAAGGGAGAAAAATTGAGTTAAGTTATTTCAACAGGAAAATTAAAATCTCTTTTTATGGCTCCTTTTTTTCTTACATTTTTTGATTTGACGTATTTTTCTAATAATCGTTCGGTTGCATTAAATGCATCACGGATCGCTAAATATAAATCTTTATTTTCTTGATGAGTCACTGCTAATTCTTTTTTAGGAATGGTCAGATCAATATGAACATTAAATAATTTTCCTTGATGTTTATGCTTTTGTGGCATATCAATGACAACCCGGCAACTGTTAATCTGTTTGTATATTTGACCCAGTTTCTTAGCACGCTCGCGAATTTTATTTTCAATAGGGCCGGTGGGTAAAATGTCCCGAACGGTAATTTGGAGTGGTAACATTTTAATTCTCCTATTTAGATTAGATTTTTTTATACGATGAGGGTTTATGTGAAATAGATATAAGTACCTCCAATTAAAATTATTTTTAACTATTGAGGGTCCCAACAAGCAATTGCTGCTTCTAAGAAAAATGACTATGACGAGCGATGTGTTCTACAACTAAGGGGTATGATCTTGCTTACTTTATTGCCATACCCCTTTATTTATTAAATGGTCAGAGTTTAGTCTACGACAACCACGTCATCAGCCTGCAATCCTTTCTGGCCTTGAGTAACAGTAAATTCTACATGTTGTCCTTCAGACAGTGATCGATAACCATCCCCTCTGATGGCTTTAAAATGTACAAATACATCGCCGCCTTGTTCTCTTTCGATAAAACCAAACCCTTTTTCATTGTTGAACCATTTAACGGTCCCTTTTTCACGTGTTGCCATAGTAATTTAACCTTCTAAAAAATTTAAAAATTAACAGCCGAAAAAGAAAAATTCCTCTTTTCCGATTGCAGGCTAATATTACCAAATAAAAAGTAGTGTTACCATCTTTCTCGCTTAACTTTAACCTATTTACAGTTATAAGAAGAAAATCGTCTGCCTGAAAAAGAAGCTTGTCCCGCCTTTTTCTTATAAGAGAAAAAAGAGGGGGAGGAAGAATTTACTGCCCGAAGGAGATGGGGAGACGCTTTTTCCAATTGTTCCCTTTCTTGCTGGGAGAAACGCTGCAGGTCATTAATAAAGTTGATCATAATAGCTAAAATTAACCACTCTTTCTTTTCCAGAGCAATAGCCAACGGTGTTTTGCCCGCTTTATTTTGTTGCAAAGGATCTGCACCGCTTTCGACTAAAATGTTGACTGTTTTTGTATGAGCAAATTCAGCTGCGTTATGCAAGGGGGTATTGCCTGCATCATCCCCCACCTTAAAATTAGCTCCCGCTCGGATTAATTCAATCAAAAGAGAATTATGGCCATACTTAGCTGCGAAGCCTAATGGGCTTTTGGGTCTCCACGATAACCATTGCTGATTAGGGTCAATGCCATTTTTTAAAAAACATTTAATCGCTTGTACGTCTCCTGATTCACAGGCTAGATAAAAATTATTAATTCTAGGAGAATATTTTTCATTAATATCAGGATGAGAAGCAATCAGTCGATTTAACATTTTATCTTTTACTCGTTCAAATCTTTTTATTTGCTTTTTATTTTCCCCTATCAATATAAACTGAATTGGAAATTTTTTACCGCTCCATTGGTTTACCTCAAATAAACAATTAATAATTTCATCAATCACAGCTAGAATCGTACTAAGTTTTTTTGCTCGCCCTGAGTCATCATTAGAATCATAAATATAATAGTTTTTCCCCTCTTTAAAAAAACCTATCGTATGATTAGGGCCGGAAATACAAAGCTGATTAAAGTATTTTATTATTTTCACCAATGCTTTTTGTAATTGTACTCGGGTAAAAATAAAAGAAAAAAACTGATGCGGTTTCTCTACTATTTCTTCAATATTGAATTGATAAGCTGAAAATAAATAATGTCGTGAGCGTTGGCCCCACTCAATATGAGAAAGGAATTTCTCTACATCGACTTCTATTTCTTGAAATTGATCGAGAGAGTAATTGACTATGCTAATTTTCGTTTTATAATACCATTCTACCTTCCCACGGGATATTTTTTCCAACCAGAATAAAGCCATTCCATGGCAATAACCCGTATTCAAACTTAATGAGCGATTTTCCATTTCTAAATAGCGATTCAGCTTTGCACGCACAACACCTTGATTATACTTAGGCATATCCGTATCCAAAATAGCGGTTCATTTTCTTTACATTAACGGATAAAGCTTAAAAAATCATTAAAGTCATCTGTCAACCGGCTGGGGTTTACCCTGATCATCAATAGCAACAAAGGTAAAAATACCTTCTGCAACTTTTTTATATTTATCTTCTGGATAAGTTAACGTCCAAACTGAAATATCGAATCGCATGGAAGTTCGCCCTACTTTTAAAAGTTGGGTATAGCAGCAAATGGTATCACCGACATAAACAGGTTTAATAAAGGTCATGGCGTCAATTGCAACGGTGACAACTCTACATTTTGCTCGTCGACGACCTTCAATGCCACCACCCATATCCATCAATGAAACCAGCCACCCACCAAATATATCGCCATTCGCATTGGTATCGGCCGGCATTGCGACTGTACGAATCGCTAATTGTCCTTGTGGTTCTTCAAATTGCTCTGACATGGTATTTTCCTCTTTTAGTTACATAAAAATAGAGTATGATTAATTGTATGACTTTTATTCTTCCATGGCCTCCAGCCTATACCCTCAAGCAGAGTACCCGTTCTCGTCGAGTGACCTTCAAAGCATCGCTTCATCGCGGGTTAGAAATTATTATTCCCCCTCAATTTAATCACAAGCATCTTCCCACGCTGTTAGAAACACACAAGCCGTGGATAGAGAAACAGCTTCATAATTTACAGCAAAAGCAGGATAAATTACAGCGTGACCTCTTGCCGGATACGATCCATTTATTGGCTATTTCTCAATGTTGGAAAGTGGTTTATATACCTTGCAAGAATAACTTAAAATTAATGGCTCGCCCACAGCACGAATTGGTATTAATGGGTGATCTCACCCAAAAACGGCAATGTCGAATATTATTAGTAAAGTGGGCAATTTGCCAGGCTAAAGTTCATTTATTAGATCAATTAAAATCTATCAGTTCCACTACCCAGTTATCTTATACGAAAGGCATGATTCGTAATCAACTAACCCGATGGGGGAGTTGTTCAGCTAAGAAAGTCATTAGCTTAAATTATAAGCTGTTATTTTTTCCTCCCGCATTAGCCCAGCATATTATGCTTCATGAGCTTTGCCATACGGTTCATTTAAATCATTCAGCGCCATTTTGGGAATTGGTAGGAAAATGGGATCCTCATTGGCAGTTACATAGGCAAACAATCCGCCATATAGAAACTCAGCTTCCCGGTTGGACTTTTTTATAAATTTCATCTTGCATTTTAAGAATATTTCTTATATTTTTATTTTTATATCCATTTTATCCGTTTTATCCATTGTCACTATCATTTCTAGCTCTTTATTTTCCTCAAGGATCTTTTTTAACAATGAATCGAAAGCTGAATTTAATTTTATTTATTTTATTAGCCTGCTTCTGGAGCGGCTCCTTTATTGGGATAAAAATCGTGGTCGCTGTATGGCCTCCTTTATTGGGTGCGGCCATTCGAGTGGCAATTGGGTTAATATGCTTAATGTTATTTATACGCGCGACAGGCAAAGCCATTCATTTACCTTATTCATTGCGTTGGAAAGTGTGGATGATTGGTTTATTTGCTCAAGCCATTCCTTTTACTTTTTTATTTTGGGGAGAACGTCTTATTTCGCCAGGATTGGCCGGTATTATTAATGGCTCTGTACCCATTTGGACTTATTTATTTTCTCTCTGCTTTTTACCGCAATTAACGCCCTTTTCCTTTATTAAAGCCAGCGGATTACTGATCGCTATTATGGGTATTTTTATTTTATTTAAGCCTATTTTAGTATTCAATACCCATGCTTCTTCTTTAATGGGCGCGGCAGCCGTTCTTATCATGGCATTTTCTTATGCCATTGGCAATTTACTGAATCAATATTTTCTAGCAGGAAAAATAAAAATCGAATTTTTTACCAATATTTATTATCAACATTGGGCAAGTGTGATTTTTCTATTTTGCCTATCTTTGCTATTAGAACACTGGCCAACTACTTTACATGCGTTATCTCTTTCACCCACCGCTTGGTTTGCCAGTCTTTATCTAGGTGTCTTTTCAACCGCCATTGCTTATTTGATTTATTATCATCTTATCCGGACCTGGGATGCAGTGAGAGCCAGTAGTGTATTATATATTATTCCTATATTAACTCTCGGATGGGATAAATTAATTTATGGCACGCCCCCCCTGGGTTCTGAAATCAAAGGCGTCATTGCCATATTAATTGGGGTGGTTTTAATTCAATTATCCAATTTTAAAGTAAAACCACCTTTATTATTTAACAGGAAGGTGTAGGTGACATAGCTTCTTCATTCTGATGAGTATTATTAGCTTCCTCTTTGACTTCTTGAGGAACAACAGGCGTTGTGAAAAAGTAATCCGTACTGGAAGAAATTTGTTTTTCCCTTTCTTCAATTCTCTTTCTAAGTTCTTCATTAATTTTTTTGACGTCTATTTCAAGTGAAAGTGCGTTATCAACCTCTTCACCAAACAATTGTTTAAGCTCTTCTATGGCCTTTTTATACTTGGGAGAGCTGAAGAGTTTATAAAAATGACCTGATTTCATATTAATCAGCATTAATTTTCCTTTATAAAAATAAATTTCTCCGCTCGCCAGAATATACTTTTGGTTTTCGTCAGCGTTAAATCCTCCGGCAATGTAGTCATGGCCCGGAAGTGTCGTATTTGCAAGACGAAAAACTAAACGCTTCGTATCGGTATTTTTATCTTCTTTTTTATCTTCTTCTATTAATAAATAGATGTAACCACTATCAGGCGTCTGATCATTTAAATTTATTCCCTTGAACCCTTTTAAATCTGTATCTGGCACAAGAGTGGGTTTTGGATCCTTGGAAATTAAATCCATTGGTTTTAATTCATAATATTTTCCATCATTTTGATTGATAAATAAAAACCTTGAGCGTGGATACTTATAAGCCTTGTTATAATCGCGTTGTTTTTCCTCCTTTTTAAAATGATCTGTATCAGCTAACTTTCCTACAAATTCAAAACCTTTTTCCCTTAAAAGGGTTATCTGTTTTAATGCGGCTTTTTTTGTAAAAATTAATTTTTTATGTTGTGTTGCACGTTTCTTTGGTTGCGTAGGCTTATTGATTTGAATAGCTGATTGTTCTTGTTGATCTTCTTTAGAATTTTTTGGCTTAGAATTTTCGGGTTGTCCAAAATTCAACTGCCTCTTAGCCCGCGGATAAAGAGAAACATGACTGACTTTGTCTTTTGACTCAGGCGTATTCGGAGGAACAATATCATGATTATTAATTAACAGCTTGTCAGGGGTATTATTAGCAGACTGGCTTTTGGGCTCTTGAGCATTCTTTTTATGATCATTATTATCGCCCTGCTGGGGTGTAGAAGGGGCACTTTGATTTTCTCGTTTATGCTGAGAGGCATGAATAGCTTGGTATTCTTTTTCATAATGAAAAAAAACTAAAAAAACTTCCCACGGAATAGAAACGGGAGAAGTAACAGACGGTAATGAGCTAGAAAACATAATTTTTCCTCGTTGTAGAATTTATATTCAACTAATTTTTATACTAATTAGTTAATTTTGACAACTTATAACACCAGATTATTAAGGAAAACTTAACAAAATAGTTTATATACTGAAATATAGATAGGTATGGGCTATGCCCGTGAATAGTTGGGTGTTATTTAATGGATTTTTTGGATGGGCTAGAAGAGAGGGTTTTTTGTAACGGAGGCGTTTCCGGGACGGTGGGAGTTTTTGTATTTTGAAAAAATAAACACTTAGACTTCTTGGATGTTTCTTGAGACATAGCATTATTTTCTTTTTTTCCTTCTGCTTTATCTCCTAACGCATTCAATGAATTGATCACAGCGGCAGTATACTTTTGAAAAACATAACTCGGTTTAATTGAATCTAATGCATTAAACATAAAGCTGACTTGGTAAGCATTCGTACGAATAAGATAATAGATAGTGGTTGCTAAATGTGTGCCTGGCACCAAATCTGCTCTTACTTCAAGATAGACCTCCGGAAATTTATTTGCAATTAACCGAATCAATCCCTCAATTAACATCATATCTGTATTCGCATGATTGGTGGCATAAATCAGATTTCCTGAATGTTGAGCCGCGTTACCCATCAACGCATGGGCCATCAAATGCAAAATTTCGCATTTTACTAAGGCATGTGAAGTGGGATTATTAAAAATGTTCGCAAAAGTATGCAATATTTCTGAGATACGAGGATCGTTGGCCTCCTCTTCTATTTTTTTTATTTCGTTTAATACGTCTGCTGCATAATCCTTTCCGCTGACTCCACCCATTGCTGTTTTTTGATCTGGACGGCGGCGACCATGATTCTTTTGAATGTTGGCTTTAACTTCTTTTAAACTTTTTTTGGTTAATGTCAACGTTTGTAATTTGGAAGCTGAATTAGGGGGAGGTAATTTTTTATTCTTTTTTGCTTTAACAAACTTACGATAGAGTAAAGAATCTGTTTTAACATCCTCATTTTGGTCAGTATAAAAAGACAAAGGCCGGATCTTTTTTTTCCTTTTTAAGATCAGCTTGCGCTTTCTCTCTGTTTTAGTGATGACTTCTATCGCTTCAGGGGAACCATTTTCCGATGTTTCTACTACTTTTTGCGGCGTCAGATGAGAAGACACTTTACCTAATTCTTCATTAAGCTTCTCCTTAAAAGGAGTCGTCACTTTAAACCCATGCGTTTCTAATTCTTCTTGATTAATTGCCAAAGTCGATACGACCTCCGTATTATCCGTACGTATCGATAATAAAGAACCTTTTCTTCCCTTTTTACGAGGAGGAGTCACCATCAAAGGAGCTGTACTCGTTTGAAGTCGGTTGGAACGGCGTCGTTTGGAAGGAGAAGTTGGCATGTAGCAAAATTCCTTCATAATATATTAATTGTAATATATTTATGCTGATTTTGCTTTATTGTAAGTATAATAAACGATTGTAGGCAGCGCCTATAAACATAACTTATTGATAAGAAAGGCTTAAAAATAAAAAGGGCGATTAACTAATTAATCGCCCTAAATGCCTTATTGAAAGGACTTTAGCGCTAAAGCTCTAGCCTTACTTCTTAGAGCGTTTAGCCGCTTTTCTTACTGGCTTTTTCTTTGCTACGGTTTTTTTCGCGCTGGATTTCTTTACTGTTTTCTTAGCAGCTGGCTTTCTCTTCGTAGCCGTTTTTTTCTTCGCAGCTTTTTTCGCAGGTTTTCTAACTGCTTTCTTTGCTGTTGTCTTCCCTTTCATTTTGGAAACACTCTTTTTTGTTCCGCGTGGCATAACAAATCTCCCTATTTAAGAAAAAGTACGAAAGTAGTATAACAAACAAATTCACAACTTTGTATTATATTTCGCATTTTATTTTTTAGGACTTTCCCGAAGTCATGTTAGTGTTTATCCGTTTCCTCCAACAGACAAGTACGGAAAGAGCCGAGACGTTTCATTACACTTTTACTTTTTTACTTATTTTTACTTATTTTTTCTTTCTTTTACATTCCATCATGTCTACTTAAATAATTTCGTGCTTTTTAAGCATCTTCAAAAAATCCTTCCCTTTTTCACTTTGATCTTGGTAACAATAGACTTTAATATAATTTTGCAGCATATATTGATATTGAGGGGTCGTTAAAACCGATAAAATAGCTTCAATTCGTTCCTTTTCACTCGCATTTTCCTCATGGCAAGTCTGAAATAAAATAGCCGCTAAAATTTCTGCTTTACAGGCTTTTCTTACTGAATCTGCTTGCCAAAAGCTTTGAATACAGAATTGTAACGAACGATTTTTATTCCATTCCCGCCATTGGTGAAATAAATTTAAGGCTAAACTTTTATAACGAGGGAGATATTGCGAATCTTTTTCATTTGCTGAAATTAATAAAAAAAATAAAGCGGGGATACACGCTTCAACATTGGCCCAAGAACAATTTCCACTGACTTGGGCCGCCACTTTCAGTTCAGTTATAGGTTGTAAATCTAATAAAGAGTGCAATTCCTCATTAATAAAGTCACCGCTTTGACGTTGGTAAATTAAGTTTTTAATTAATTTTTTCGTCAGTTTCGACAAGTTTCCTATTCGATAAAACATGACGTTATCATATAAACGACTATCTTCTCGACGGTCACATTTTACTAAAATATCGCCGAATTTAATAAACGTAATCGCATGTCCTTCATAACCAATCGGAATCAGAATGGGTTCGGAAGTTAATAAGTTATTAATTTCAGTATGATATTTTTTAATATCAATTTGATATTGCTGATATTTTATCAGCTGAGCGCCCTGGTTAATCACTTGAATAATCGTTTGAATCAACGGCGCATAGCGACGCAATTGTCTAGCGGCAAAATGATTTTTAAATTCATTTAATGAATCCGCAATAATTCCCAAACTAAATTCAAGATAGAACCCCTCAAAATCTAATTCGACAAAACGGTTTTTAGGATCAACAATACTGACTGTTCCCACTAGTTCGAACATATGGCCTAGTAATTTGGCATTAATAAAATCTTGGGCAAACTGTAAATCGGCACCTGCTCGAAGCAGTAATTTCTTTAAGGGATGATGTTGACGTAATAAGGGCATCACCAAGACAGGGTGACCAGCAAACGTATACGCATTCGGATCGGCTCCATGAGACAATAATAACTTCGCTAATTCAATATTATTATTTTCAGCCGCCCAATGTAATGCTGTACCGCCTGTTCCACCCGCTAAGCTCACATCGGCACCATATTCAATAAGCAATTTCGCGATAGCTAAATTATTAATAATGCAGGCTTCAATCAGGGGAGTAAATTCATATTCATCTAATTGATTAACAGAAATACCTGTTTGCAAGTGTTGAGTAATCAAGCTCATATTTTCTTTTAAAATACTATCCGCTAATGAAAACATCTTCTGCCTCTTCGGTTAGTCATTTATTAACCTCCGGGGATAAAGCGCGGTGGGGAAGACTTGGGAACCAAATGGGGATTTAAACGATAATTGTATTCTTTCTTTAATTCAGGATTGGCTTCTGATTTGTTTTCTGTTGGCAGCGGCGTCGTCTGCGGATCAGCTCCCGTCCATTGTGGCTTGGTAGATAACAGAGGATGGGGTGGAGAGGAAGATGCACTACCGCCACCGCCACCACCCCTTAAACTGACTCCACGTTCTTGATGGAGGGTAGGATTATTCTTTTGCTTTTCTCGTTCTTTAATCGTATCACGCTGCCTTGCAACACGATCTAAAACACCTGATTCATTAACGACTAATAAGTGTTTAATTTCTGCGGGAGACAAATCATCATCGCGAGGTGCAGTTGACATCGCATCTCGATAGCGAAAGTTCACTTCCCCTGTTTTACCTCCTACATCCCCGCTGTTATCATCCTCTTCCTCTTCAAAGGGGAATCCCTTATTTTGGTCAGAAGTGACCATCAGTCATACCTCTCTCTTTCTTTTCTATCTATCTATTAATTATACCATTGGCTAGAATATTTGCTTTCCTAAATAAGATAGATCATAATCTTTTTCCTTATGGGTTTTCTACTAAGTTATTTAATTTAAACGAATAAGGGGCTATTTTATATGGAACAACCTTCAGGCAAGCAACTTGAAATTAAGAATATAGAAGATGATTTTGTAGAGATTTCGGAAAAAACAGTCGCGCCACCGCCTGAGAAACCAACCATTCAAACACCTAACCTCGATCAAAACAGCTTTTTGAATAGACTCTTACCCTGCTTTTTCCCTTCCTCTCCACCGACTCAGACTTCGACTAACCCTTCAACTAACTCTTCGCCTAATCCGGTGCACTTAAAAACGCCCTAATCTAACCCTTCATTTTGCAAATAACCAGGAATAACACATCGCCATTTATAGCGTTGTTCAATTTTACTTTTCAATGAGTGGGCCGCTTCAGGCTCACCATGGTTAATAAACACTTTGCGCGGATGATGATTAAAATGTGCTAGCCATGCTAAGATTTCTTCATAATCCGCATGAGCAGACATATTACTTAATACATGAATTTCAGCATTTACAGGGATATCTTCCCCGTAAATCTTAATATTTTTTTTCCCACGGATCATATCAGCCCCTCTCGTACCGGCTGCTTGATAACCCGCAAAGACGATCGTATTACGTGCGTCAGGCGCAAAACAATGCACATGATGCAATACTCGCCCGCCTTCCAACATCCCACTGGCTGAAATAATAATTTTAGGAGACGCTTGTTGATCCAATGCTTGGGATTCTTCTTTCGTATTCACATAGGTAGCGACTTCACAAACCGATTGCGCTAATTTTTCATTTAATCGATGTAAATCCGTATATTGCCTAAAAATACGCGTTGCATCCTGCGCCATGGGACTATCTAAATAAATCGGAATAGGTGGAATACGACGAGTCGTCTTAAGTCGATACATTAAATAGAGCATATGCTGTGCCCGCCCTACGGCAAAAGCAGGAATAATAATAGTACCCCCTCGCTTTACCGTACGATTAATAATAAGCTCTAATTCATCTAAAGGATCTATTTTGGGATGCAGACGATCACCATAGGTCGATTCTAATACCAAATAATCCGCCGCCTGCACCACAGAAGGCGGATACAAAATAGGATCATTTGGCCTGCCTAAATCGCCTGAAAATACGATACTCGTCTTATAATGCGTGACTTGAACAAAATTCGCCCCCAAAATATGGCCGGCTGGAATCAACGAAATACATGTTTCTTCTGCTATTTTGTAATTTTTTCTAAAGTCCAACGGATGAAATTGTAATAACGTTCGTTCCGCTTCTTGGCGAGTATAAAGCGGTAAGGCCGGATGATGCTTGGAAAAACCATATTTATTAGCGATACGCGCTTCTTCTTCCTGGAGATAACCACTATCAGGCAATAAAATAGAACATAAATCTTTTGTCGCAGCAGAACAATATATTTTTCCTTTAAAGCCATTTTTTATTAACACAGGTAAATAACCACTATGGTCTAAATGAGCATGGGTTAAAATAACGGAATCAATTAAACGCGGCTCAATAGGAAATTTGGTCCAATTACGTACCCGCAGTTCTTTTAATCCTTGAAATAAACCGCAATCGATCAAAATATTTTTCTGGCCTACACTTAATAACGATTTCGAGCCCGT
>Ga0206915_1062_pt2 | contig 26474 bp, 14 predicted proteins | sample Alteio_BWOrgHeat_70_FD_152945 | JGI IMG/M metagenome (GOLD analysis project Ga0206915, IMG submission 152945) | Enriched cells from forest soil in Barre Woods Harvard Forest LTER site, Petersham, Massachusetts, United States -... | ecosystem: Environmental > Terrestrial > Soil > Temperate forest >...
AACTCATCTGTTAAACTAACCAAAAAGCGGGAAAGAGAACTTAGATCAGAATTAGAAGATCTTTCCCGCCCCAGGCCTAATGCAAAGTTTTTAGGTATAAGGTTTAAATTATTTGTTTATAACCATACCGGTACACCTAAAAAAAATAAAGGATTAAAATACTGGCTTAAGAATAAGGTTGGTGAGCCACCGGTAATAGCATCTCAAAACCAGCTTAATATAAACAGGTCACTTTTTCAAACTAAGCTGGAAAACCGGGGCTATTTTCATGACACAGTTACTTTTGATACTTCCATGAAAAATAAAAAACTAACTGCTGTATATGCGGCTAATATTGGCGCGCAATATAAAATAGGTAAGGTTACTTTCCCCCAGGGATATGATACATTAAGTATATCTATCAGAAAGCATGTTAAAAAAACACTTTTGACGCCCGGGACGCCTTATGACCTTGATGTTATAAAAAGTGAACGTGACCGTATAGATGCAAGGCTTAAGGAGCATGGATTTTTTTATTTTAATCCAAACTATCTTATTATTGAAGCTGATTCAACGGTGGGCGACCATACGGTAAACCTTAGCATGGAAATAAAGCCTGAAACGCCTTTAGACGCTTCTAAATCTTACAGGATCAACGATATTGTTGTATATGCAGATTATCATATTAACGGAGATACCAGTTTAAACAAAGGCGGCGTTGAATTTTCTGACGGCTATAAGATCATTGATTCGTTAAAAAAATTTAAACCAAAAATGTTTAGCAGGTTACTGGTGTTTAAAAAAGATTCCACTTACAACCGAACCTCGCATAATCTTTCTTTAAACAGGCTTATAACCCTTGGGGCATTTAAATTTGTAAAAGCACGGTTTGATAAAGCTGACAGCACCAACGGCGATTATCTTAATGCGTTTTATTATTTAACGCCTTCTCAAAAAAAATCAATTCGTTTTATCGCAACAGTGCTTACAAAATCAAACAACTCCAACGGGGGCCAGCTTTCTGTTAGCTGGCTTAACAGAAACCTTTTTAGGGGCGCTGAGCAGCTTAGCATAAGCCCCTATATTGGCTATGAAAAACAAATATCTTCCAGGGTTAATGCAGCTACAACAAGGCTTGGCATTGACGTTGCTTTAACCGTGCCGCATATAATATCGCCGTTTAATTTTAAAACCAGCAGCGGTTATGTTCCAAAAACAAGAATTCAATTTGGGTATGAACTATTTAGAAGTGATACACTTTACACGCTTAATTCATTTTCCACCAGCCTGGGGTATATTTGGAAACAAAGCCTGCAAAAAGAAGTTACGTTTAACCTTGTAAATATAAGTTATGTACGCCCTTCAAACATAACACCTTCTTTCCAGGCTGAAATAGATACCAATATTTCTTTGTTCCGCAGTATAGAACCGCAATTAATTATGGGGCCAAGTTATAATTACAATATTAATACACAGGCAAGGGCGAATAATAAAAAGAATAATTTTTATTTTAATGGAAATGTTGAGGAGTCTGGCACCGCTATCGGCATTTTCTCCGGCGCCAATATAAGCAAAGGCAACGAAAAATATATTTTTAATGTGCCTTACTCCGAATATTTAAGGGCTGAGGTAGATTTCAGGCATTATTACAGTATTAGTCAATATACCATTCTTGCCTCCAGGTTTTTTGCAGGAATGGGTTATAGCTATGGCAACAGCACTGCACTGCCTTTTGTAAAAGCTTTTTTCGCAGGGGGAACAAATGATATAAGGGCCTTCAGGTCAAGGTCGCTTGGCCCCGGCTCATATTATGCACCTGATACTTCAATATTTTTGTTAGAGCAACCCGGCGATATTAAACTTGAAGCAAATTTGGAATTAAGGGCCAAGTTATTTTCAATAGTGCGGGGCGCTTTGTTTGTTGATGCCGGCAATGTATGGACACTAAGGGAGGATTCGGCAAGGCCCGGATCAAAATTTACCGGTAATTTTATCAGGCAGATCGCTGTAGGCGCCGGCGCCGGGCTCAGGTTTGATCTGACAATTCTTGTTCTTCGCATAGACGTGGCGTACCCCTTAATAAAACCTTATGCATACAATCTTTCACCCAATAACCTTGTTTATAACCTGGCAATCGGCTATCCGTTTTAGCTAACAGGCCTGCCTCATAAATTTTATAGTTATGCGGTATAAATTTTGCAGTTCTTAACTATTTGATGTAAACTTTACATTGGTAAAACCTGTTTTCTGTTTATAGATAAAATAGCCCAAACATAAGCAATCAAAAGTAGCCTATGAATTTTCGTAAAATGATATAGATATCCTGGCTAACGTCTATCTATTTCAAAAAAAGACACCTATTTAAAACAGGGCATGATTATGAAGGTAACAACAAATACACTTGATGAGTTTTTAGCTAACCTGCGCGCATATTTTCAAAAAAATACGGCAAGAAAGTACGCTGATGAAAAACCACCTTTAAGGTCTGAATTATTTACGACAGCCCAAATGGAGCAGCATGCAAAATTTCTTGCAGGCTCGCATGAATTAAGTTATGAACAGGCGCCTGAACAGTTAGTTAAAAGATTGTCGGATAATGAAGAGGTGCTGGTTAAGGTTACCAACCTGCTGCATGATGCAGTTAAAGATAAAAGCAGGATATCGCCGGCAGGTGAATGGTTGCTTGACAATTTTTATCTAATAGAAGAACAAATATTGGCTGGTAAGCGGTATTTGCCAAAACGTTATAGTAAAGGCTTACCCCAGCTTGTTGGCGGCCCATCGGCAGGCTTCCCCCGGGTGTATGATATTGCACTTGAGATCATTTCTCACAGTGATGGGCATGTTGACATAAACAGCCTGAGCACTTTTATTTCATCGTATCAAAAAATAAAATATCTTGCCATAGGTGAGCTTTGGGCTATTCCGATCATGCTGCGCCTTGCCCTGCTTGAAAACCTTCGCCGTGTTGCCGCAAGAATTGCCATTGACCGCATTGATGAAAGTATGGCAAACCGCTGGGCTGAAAAAATAATTACCTCTGCAGAAAAAGACCCCAAAAGCCTTGTATTGGTTATTGCTGATATGGCGCGGTCTAACCCGCCAATGGTAAGCGCATTTGTAGCGCCATTTACCCGCAGGCTGCAATGGAAGGGCTCCGATCTCTCATTAGCATTAACATGGCTTGAGCAGCACCTTTCAGAAAAAGGAGTAACCATCAGTTCGATGGTTGTTGCCGAAAACCAAAAACAAGCGGCGGACCAGGTTTCAATGAGCAATAGTATAAACAGCCTCCGTTTTCTTGCCAAGATGGACTGGCGTGAGTTTGTTGAAACGATGAGCATTGTAGAGCAAACACTGCGCGAAGATATTAATGGCTTTTATGAACGGATGGATTTTTATACACGCGACAGTTACAGACATGTAGTGGAAAGAATTGCAAAAAACAGCAATCTTGCGGAAAATGAAGTTGCCCGTATTGCTATAGGCCTTGCCAAAGAAAGCGCCGCGAAAGATGCCGCAGATGAAAGAAAAGCCCATGTAGGCTATTACCTGGTTGGCAAAGGTGTTTTTGAAACCGAAAAGACCGCGAAAGTTGAATTAAAAGGCAAGGAAGCATTAAAAAAAATGATTGAGAAGAACAAGTATATTTTTTACATAATTGGTTCACTTGCTATTACATTTCTTTTTGCTTATGGGTTAACTGTTAAGGCATATAACAATGGTATAGAAGATTGGTTACTAGTGGGGGTAGCTTTGCTTGCCCTGTTGTGTGCAAGCCAATTGGCACTAGCCTTAATAAACTGGCTTACAACTTTGCTGGTAAAGCCAAAACAACTGCCAAGAATGAATTTTTCGTCCGGTATTCCGTCTAATGCACGCACATTGGTTGTTATCCCTTCATTTCTGGTTGATGAAAAACAAATTACAACCCTGGTTGAAGAGCTTGAAGTGCGTTTTCTTGCAAACAGGGACGATAACCTGTTGTTTGGTTTACTTACAGACCTTAAAGATGCAAAAGAAGAAACGCTGCCCGAAGATGAAACATTAGTAAAGCTTGCTCAAAAAGGAATTGAAGAATTAAATATTAAATACGGCAGGAAAACAAATGATACTTTTTTTCTTTTTCACCGTTCACGGCAGTGGAATGTGAGAGAAAAAATATGGATGGGTTATGAACGGAAACGTGGCAAGCTTACAGAATTAAATCATTTATTGCGCGGTAACGCGAAGAACAGGTTTTCTGTTATTATTGGCGACGAAAATAGTTATACTTCAGTAAAGTATGTTATAACGCTTGATGCAGATACACAATTGCCAAGAGATGCGGCCTGGAAATTATCGGGTATGATGGCTCACCCGCTAAACCGGCCTTTATACAGCGAAAAAAAGAAAAGAATAATAGAAGGGTTTGGTATCATTCAACCCCGTATTGCTATTAGTTTACATGGCGCTGTACGTTCTTTATATACCCGCATGCATGAAAGCGATTCAGGCATTGACCCTTACACGCGTGTTACATCTGATGTGTACCAGGATCTTTTTGGTGAAGGTTCATTTATAGGAAAAGGCATTTATGAAGTGGATACTTTTGAAAAGGTGCTGGATAACCGTTTTCCTGAAAACAGGATATTAAGCCACGACCTGCTGGAAGGAACATATACACGCTGCGCTTTTGCAAGCGATGTTCAATTATATGAGGAATACCCATCAAGTTACAGTATTGATATAGGGCGGCGGCACAGGTGGATAAGGGGCGACTGGCAAATAGGTAACTGGTTTTTGCCTTTTGTACCCGATTTCAACCGGAAATTGACTAAAAATCATATATCCGCATTATCGCGGTGGAAAATATTTGATAACCTGCGCCGAAGCCTTGTTCCCGTGGCGTTATTTATTTTATTGTTAATGGGGTGGACTGTTTTATCTTCTCCATGGTTTTGGACTTTATGCGTTGCAGGTATCATTATACTTCCTTCTTTGATCTTTTCAGCCTGGGATATTTTAAAAAAGCCTGACGATATTTTATTACACCAGCACATTGAAAATTCTATCCGTTCCACATACAGAAATGTACTGCAATCTATATTTACTATTGTATGCCTGCCTTACGAAGCATATATAAGTTTAGATGCAATATTGCGCACAGCATGGAGGCTGATAATAAGCCATAAGCATTTATTAGAGTGGAACCCGTCAGGGTTCGCTTCAAGAACTAAGCTGTATGATAATTTATTTTTCGTTTATCTTACTATGTGGTTTGCCCCTGTTATCGCCGTAGTGGTTTTAATTTTCTTAACCATTTCTTCTCCCCTTGCTTTAATTGTGGTGCTCCCGTTTCTTACATGCTGGGCTGTATCGCCCGGTATTGTATGGTTACTTAGCAGGCCGCTTTTACCGGTTAAAACAAAGCTTAAGAGCAATCAAATAGTTTTTCTGCGAAAGTTAAGCAGGAAAACATGGGGGTTCTTTGAATTTTTTGTTTGTGAAGAAGATAATTGGTTGCCACCCGATAACCACCAGGATCATCCTATTGCTGTAACGGCGCACCGTACATCCCCTACTAATATCGGGATAGCATTGCTTGCTAATCTTTCCGCTTATGATTTTGGATATATAACAACAGCGCAATTGATAGGGCGTACGGCCAATACCCTTATCACCATGAAAAAGATGGAACGTTATTGCGGCCATTTTTATAACTGGTACGATACGCTTACATTAAAAACACTGCACCCTAAATATATTTCCGCGGTTGACAGCGGCAATTTAGCAGGGCATTTACTTACATTAAAACAAGGGCTGTTTGCAGTTGCTGATGAAAAAATACTCGATAAAAAGTTGCTGGAAGGGTTGCTTGACACGATTAGGGTTGTAACAGAAAAATTTAAAGAAGATGATGGTAACGGAATGGCTGAACTGGAAAAAGATTTTGAAACAGCATTGAAATCAGAAGCCATATCATCAAAATATTTGAAAGAATGTATTGAAAAAATATCCGCACGGTTTACTGCAATCATTACTGATAATAATATTAACCCTAAAAGCGAAACGTATTGGTGGATGCAGGCATTTGACAGGCAGATCAAAAGCATGTTGAATGAAATAAATGGCATTGCGCCATGGCTATCCTGCCCGCCTGTGCCTGAAAAATTTAAAGATCTGTACGTCTTGAACTTTATTCCAACATTAAAGGAATTATCAGAAAAAAATGAAGAAATACAAAATGAAATAGCAAGTTATCATTCATTGCAAAACACTGATGAAGAAAATAAATGGCTTGATGAATTTAAAGCTGCGTACAATGAATCTGTAAAGCTGTCTGTTGAGAGAATAAAAGTGTTACATGATCTTGCGGGGCAATGTTTTGAGTTTGCTGATGAAATGCAATATGATTTTTTGTATGATAAATCGCAGCACCTTATTGCTATTGGATATAATGTGGAGGAACATCGCCGGGATGCAAGTTTTTATGACTTACTTGCGTCCGAAGCAAGGCTTTGTTCATTTGTGGCAATTGCACAAGGCAAAATTCCGCAGGAAAATTGGTTTGCACTTGGCAGAAGGCTTACCAATGCGGCGGGAATACCGGTATTGCTGTCGTGGAGCGGTTCTATGTTTGAATACCTGATGCCTAACCTCATCATGCCTTCTTACGAAAATACGCTTCTTGATCAAACCAACAGGGGCGTACTTAAAAGGCAGGTAGAATACGGAAAGCAGCATAACATTCCCTGGGGTGTTTCAGAATCCTGTTATAACATGGTTGATGCCAGCCTAAATTATCAATACCGCGCATTTGGCGTTCCTGGTTTAGGGTTTAAACGCGGTTTGGGGGAAGATCTTGTAATTGCGCCGTATGCATCTGTTCTGGCGTTAATGATTGATCCCGGGGCAGCATGTAACAATCTTGAAAAACTTAGTGAGGCAGGGTTTGAAAATAAATTCGGATTTTTTGAATCAATTGATTACACGCCTTCCCGGTTACCAAGAGGCCAGTCAAAGGTATTAATACAGTCATTTATGGCCCATCACCAGGGGATGAGCCTTCTTGCACTTGCCTATCTTCTTCTTGACCAGCCAATGCAAAAAAGATTTGAATCAGAACCCCAGTTCCAGGCAACATTATTATTGTTGCAGGAACAGATTCCTAAAGTAACAGGCTACTATTCATCTACAACCGATAGCTCAACCATTACCATTACCTCACCCATGGCCGAAATGCGTGTTATTAAAACACCTGGTACACCTTCGCCTGAAGTGCAGTTATTGTCAAACGGAAAGTATCATGTAATGGTTACTAATGCGGGAAGCGGTTACAGCCGCTGGAAAGACAATGCAGTAACACGCTGGCGTGAAGACAGCACCTGTGACAATTGGGGTAGCTTTTGTTTTATCCGTGATTTGGAAACAAATGAATTTTGGTCAAACACCTATCAGCCAACATTAAAAGAAGCAAAAAGTTATGAGGCAATATTTTCGCAGGGCCGTGCTGAATTTCGCCGCCTTGATAACGATATAGAAACACATACAGAAATAGTTATTTCTCCTGAAGACGATATCGAAATAAGGCGCCTGCAAATAACCAACCGTTCCGGAAAAAAGAAAAGGATTGAAATTACCAGCTATGCAGAAGTGGTAATTGCCCCGGCTGCAGCGGATGCTTCCCATCCGGCATTTAGTAATTTATTCGTACAAACAGAGATCATTCCCAAACAACGTGCTATTATATGTACACGCCGTAAACGTGCAAAAGATGAACAGCCACCATTTATGTTTCACCTGATGAGGGCAAATGGCGTTGAAGTAAAACAAATTTCTTATGAAACTGACAGGGAAAAATTTATTGGCAGGGGTAACACCATTGCTAATCCCACAGCAATGAACGATACTGACCCCCTCAGTGGTTCACAAGGCTCCGTTCTTGACCCTGTTGTTGCTTTAAGATATATTATTGTTCTTGATGATGAACAAACGGCAATAGTAGATATGATAACAGGAATGACAGATACCCGTGAAATTTGCCAGGCCCTCGTTGATAAATACCAGGACAGGCATTTAAGAGACCGGGTATTTGAATTGTCCTGGACACACAGCCAGGTAGTATTAAGGCAGATAAACGCGTCTGAGGCCGATGCACAGATGTATGGAAGGCTTGCAAGTTCAATTATTTATACTAACCCTGTTTTGCGTGCAAACCCTTCCATCCTTGCAAGAAACAACCGTGGCCAATCCGCTTTATGGGGTTATTCAATTTCCGGCGACCTGCCAATAGTATTATTGCAAATTTCCGATACTGAAAATATTGGGCTTGTAAAACAAATGGTACAGGCACATGCCTACTGGAATTTAAAAGGCTTAATGGTTGATCTTGTTATATGGAATGAAGACCATACAGGCTATAGGCAGGTTTTGCAGGAGCAAATACAAAGCCTGATCGTCGCCGGCTCTAATTCAACTGGTAAAGGAGGTGGCATATTTGTAAGGCCTGTTGATCAAATATCACAGGAAGACCGCATATTGCTGCAAACTGTAGCGCGCGTAATTATATCCGATAGTAAAGGCAGCCTTGTTGAGCAGGTTAACAGGCGCAGTGTTACAAAAAACAATATCCCATATTTAGAAGCATCAGCGATATACTCACCAGGTACAGATTTTGAATTTACGCATCCTGGCCTTAACTTCTTTAACGGGTTTGGAGGCTTTTCAACTGGCGGGGATGAATATATTATAGAAACAACCCAAGAAAAAATTACCCCGACGCCATGGGTAAACATTATTGCTAACCCAAATTTTGGAACAGTTATATCCGAAACCGGTTCATCCTATACATGGGCAGAAAATGCGCATGAATTCAGGCTTACACCGTGGAGCAATGACGCCGTAGGTGACAGGGGGGGAGAAGCTTTTTACATACGGGATGAAAGAAGCGGCTATTATTGGTCGCCTATGCCTTACCCAAAAAAGGGCAAAACACCTTATATAACCCGTCATGGATTTGGCTACAGCATTTTTGAGCATAGTGAAACGGGGATAATATCAGAAACTACAGTGTATTTAGATATTGAATCAAATATTAAATTCATTGTTCTAAAAATTAAAAATCGTTCAGGCAGGCCCCGTAAACTTTCTATAATGGCTTATGCTGAGTGGGTACTTGGTGATCTAAGGCCTAAATCTGTAATGCATGTTGTTACAGAAAAAGATAAAGATGCAAACACATTATTTTCAAGAAATTGCTACAATTCAGAATTTGCAAGCAGGATCGCTTTTTTAGACACTGACGAAACAAACATTTCCTTTACCACTGACCGTAATGAATTTATAGGCCGTAATGGATCATTAGAAAACCCTGATGCCTTAAAAAGGGTTAAGCTCTCTGATAAATTTGGCGCCGGGGTTGATCCCTGTACTGCCATTCATGTTATGTTTGATATTGAAGAGGATAACGAAAAAGAGATCATTTTTAAACTTGGGGCTGCAAAAGATACACTTATAGCAAGAGAGCTTGTTAATAAATACCGTGGCAGCAAAGCTGCTTTTGATGCGTTACAGCAAGTACATAAATTCTGGCAACGCACACTAACTGCAATACAAATTGAAACACCGGATAAGGCATTAAATTTTCTTGCAAATGGATGGCTTTTATACCAGGTTATTTCCTGCAGGTTATGGGGGCGAAGTGGCTTTTACCAGTCTGGTGGCGCGTTTGGCTTTAGAGACCAGTTGCAGGATGTTATGGCACTTGTGCATGCAAACCCTAACCTTACACGCAAACAAATATTACTTGCCGCATCAAGGCAGTTTAAAGAAGGTGATGTGCAGCATTGGTGGCATCCTCCGTTGGGGCGTGGAGTAAGAACGCATTGCTCTGATGATTTTTTATGGTTACCATTTGCCTTATCGCGGTACATAAAAATAACAGGCGATAAAAAAATACTGGAAGAGCAAATAACATTTCTTGAAGGGAGGCCTGTAAATGCAAATGAAGAATCTTATTATGACCTCCCCAATATTACAGAACAAAAAGCTGCCTTATACGAGCATGCCAAACGTGCTGTACAGAATGGCCTTAAGTTTGGCATACATGGCCTGCCTTTGATTGGTGCAGGCGATTGGAATGACGGTATGAATATGGTTGGTAAAGATGGTAAAGGTGAGAGCGTGTGGCTTGCATTTTTTTTGTATGATGTGCTTACAAATTTTGCAAGCGTGGCCGATATGCAGCATGATGATCTGTTTGAAGAAGAATGTAACAGGCAGGCAGGTATTTTAAGAAAAAATATAAATAAAAATGCCTGGGATGGCGATTGGTATATACGCGCCTTTTTTGATGATGGATCGCCACTTGGCTCAAACCGTAATGAGGAATGTAAAATTGATTCTATTTCACAAAGCTGGTCTGTTATTTCTGGTGCGGGGGATGTAAAACGCTCTGAGGCTGCTCTCAGCTCATTAAATAAATTCCTTGTAAAGGAGGATGCTAAGTTGATTCAATTATTAGACCCCCCATTTGATAAATCGAACCTGGAGCCGGGGTACATAAAAGGTTATTTGCCCGGTGTTCGGGAAAATGGCGGCCAATACACACATGCGGCTATTTGGGCAATCATGGCATTTGCTTATGCAGGTGAAAATGAAAAAACGTGGGAACTGCTGCAAATGATAAACCCTGTAAATCACGGAAACACAAAAGATGCAATTGCTGTGTATAAAACAGAACCGTATGTAATGGCAGGAGATGTTTATGGGGTTGCACCTCATACAGGCCGGGGAGGATGGACGTGGTACACCGGCTCTGCAGGATGGATGTATCAACTGATAACCGAGTCGTTCCTGGGGTTAAAACGCGAAGCTGATACATTACAGTTTAAACCGTGTGTTCCTAAAGAATGGCAATCATATACCATGCACTACCGTTTTAAAGATACCGTGTATCATATAACCGTACAGGTAAATGATTCATTTGGCGATATGGAGGTATTACTCGATAACGTTCAGCAGGCCGACAAATTAATTCACCTTACAGATGATAAGAATGAACATACTGTAATAATCAATATTCAACCTGAAGGAGAGCTTCAAAATACCGGTGCAGTTTCAAGAGAAATGAAATAGTTGAAATTACCAGGTATGAAAATAGCATATAAAAACACAGAAGCCCCGCTTTTTTGGCGGGGCTTCTGTATGATGTTTTAGATTTACCACAAATCAGGATGCATGCTTCAAACCATATTCCTGGTGGGCAAAACCACCAGGTTTCAGGTCGTAGGGTTTATAACCTAATTTGGCAGAAAAGAACCAGCGTTGTATTTTTTGAGTAATGTCGTTAACCCAATATTTATTTTCGCGTACAGAGTTATCATAATATTCTGCATTTGTTATTTTTACTTTCATTAATACCAGCTCATGCATTGCATTGTCTTTTACTTCAATTGAAACATGTGCCAGTTCATCAATGGCAGGATCTTTTTCATCAATAATAAACGCTTTGCCCATGATCTGTAAAAAATAGTTTTTTCCTTTTTTAAAAAAATCAAGCCTTGCAGGAAACTCTTTTTCAAAAGCATCAAGATATTGTAGTGGCCGTTTTACAAAAAACCATATTTGGCCGTCATTGTCAACACGCAAAACAGTAATTATGCTGGTTGGCATTTTAATTACATCATTATTTTGGCTAAAAAAAAGTGCGCTTCTTATATCACTTATTTTTTCCTGTAAAAATTGCATTGGTAGTGTTTCTGTATCAGTGTTCATATTATCGTGTTTAATCACTTATAATAAGTCAAAAGCAGTACCAATTTTTTTTAACTAAAAAATATGATTTTAGAAAATATTTGGGGAAATAAGGCAACACGTTTTTTAAATTTTGGTGATTTGTTTTCTAAAAATCATGCATTACATGTGGCATTATATTTTAAAGTAATTATGGTAAAGCCTGTATGGAGGAATTATTAACCTTGCCCCCGTTGTCGCATAAGGAATTACTGAAAGCAGATAAAGACCCCGAAAAGGCGGCTTTGTGCATTGATCTTATATATGTAAAAGATAATGAACCCGGTATAGCGCGCATACAAAAAGGTAAAAAAAGTATATATGTTTTTGATTCTAAGCCTTTGAAGGACAAAAAACAAATTGAGCGTATAAAAAAGCTGGTAATTCCGCCCGCATGGACCAATGTATGGATATGCCCTTTGGAAAATGGCCATATACAGGCAACCGGTTTTGATTTGCGCAACCGCAAGCAATACCGCTATCATGCATTATGGAACTTACTGAGAAATGAAACCAAATTTCACAGGATGTACGAATTTGGTAAAGTATTGCCTTTAATACGGTTAAAAATTGAAAAAGATATAGAGTGTAAAGAATTAACCCTGGATAAAGTTTTGGCCATTATGTTAAGTGTAATGGAAAGAACATATATACGTATTGGCAACAATGAATACGAAAAATTGAATGGCTCTAATGGGTTAACAACCTTAAAAGATAAACACGCGCATATTAACGGCGATAAGATCCTTTTTTCATTTAAAGGTAAAAAAGGTATTCATCATAATATAACCCTTCAAAATAAAAAGCTCGCTAAAGCAGTTAAGGAATGCAGGGATATTACCGGTAAGGAATTGTTTCAGTATTATGATGAAGAAGGAAGAAGAAAGCCTGTTGACTCGGGCATGGTAAATCATTATATTAAAGAATCCGCAGGATTTGATTTTAGCGCAAAAGATTTCAGAACATGGGCGGGTTCGCTACAGGCCTTATTGGCATTCCGCTCTGTTGGTGAGGCTTTAACGGATAACGAATGTAAAAAAAAGATAGTAACTGTTCTTGATATTGTAAGCCAAAAATTAGGAAATACAAGAACGGTTTGTAAAAAATATTATGTGCATCCCGGTTTGATAAAGTTGTATGAGGAAAAGAAACTTACTAAGTATTTAAACGAATTGGATAAATTAGAAGAACCAGGCAGCCAACCAGGATTAACCCGGGAAGAACAGGTGTTAATGAAGGTTTTGAAAGAAACCTAAATAACTAACTAAACGGGTAAATAGTATATCTAACATAAGTAAACGTACCCGGTTTTATAATTCAGAAAAAAAGCACCACCATAATTCACAGTATTATATCCCCGGTGTACGTTTATCAGTCAAATGCATTTTCATGGGTGCAGATGAAACGGGCTGTGTTATGCCCGTTGAATGATTGCCAAAAGCAGGGAGATAACAGCCAAAACAATAAGTATGTGTATCAGGCCACCAACGCTATAAACAAATACACCTAACAACCAGCCAATAATAAGTATTACTGCTATTATATACAGAATGCTTCTCATAGAAAAGAATTAAGGTTAATAAAATGAGTTACGCAATTACATATCAAAAAACCTTGCCAGAAAATTTATAGATAACCGATAAAGATTTAAAAGAAAATGCTATAAGAAGGTTATATTTTTGGGCAATAAATTCTACGATAAATTCAGCCAGTTTTTTATTTGCCAAGTTGTTGTAAGCATTTTTGCATGTCAATGCCTTTTTGTAAAACAGGAGAAAAGATGTCCCCGGTTTTTTGTAAACGTTTATGTATGTTCTTAATATCAAATTGAGATGGGTGCAACCCTTTTTTTACTTCCTTCCATTCCAAAGGCGTTGATACAGTTGCGCCGGGCTTAGGTCGCAGGCTGTATGCTGATGCAAGTGTTTGCCCTTTGCTGTTCTGTAAAAAATCAACATAAATTTTTTCTCCCCTTTTGGCAAGTGATCTTTCAAGGCTTGTTATTGCAGGAAGCTGCTCTGCCGTTAAATGGGCTATTAAATGGCCAAAGTCTCGCACCTGGTCGTAAGTATATTTTGCACCCATAGGTATATACACGTGTAAGCCCGTTGCGCCTGATGTTTTACAATAGCCTGATGCGCCTGCTTTATCCAGCACCTCTTTTACAGCTAATGCTGTTTCAATAACTTCATCAAAAGTGTTTTTCTCCGATGGGTCAATGTCAATGATCATATAGTTTGGCTTATCTAAATTTGGATAAACCGAATTCCATGGGTTCATTTCAATACACCCTAAATTTGCAACGTATATCAAGGTAGCTTTGTCGTTTACCATGATGTAGTGAACAGTCTTGCTATTCGATTCAGAAAAAACATCGGTTGTTTTTACCCAGGAGGGCGCCTGTTCCCCAGCATTTTTTTGAAAAAAAGCCGGTTCATTTATTCCATTGGGGTTTCTTTTTAATGATAGGGGCCTGTTTTTTAAATAAGGTAATATATATGGAGCGATAGTTTCATAATAATTTATCATATCGCCTTTGGTAATTTTTTCATCAGGCCAATATATTTTAGATAAGTTGCTTAATGTTATTTGATGCTTATCCACCACAACGGTTTTATTTCCTTTTATATCTTTAACATCGTTGTCATCGCCGGCCGTTGTGGCTGTACCGGCGCTCTTTACTTTTTTTAGAGGCGTTGCCTCTTCGGTTGACTTTTTCACTTCTTTAAAATTTTTGTCTGTTCGTAAGCCCAAATAAACAGGATGGCGCAGTAAGCCATCTTCTGTTACTTCAGTAAAATTAAGTTCACACACCAATTTTGGTTTTATCCAGGTTACCGGCATATTTACTTTCACCTTTTCCTTAAAAGGCGATTTGTTTGTAACCAGCGGCTGCATCTTATTCCATAATTCCTTCAAAGTTTTCCCGTCAAAGCCTGTGCCTGTATGGCCCATATATTTTAAAATATTTCCGTCAAACTCTGCTAATACCAGGGCGCCAAAATATTTTCTGCTGTTGCGGGGGCTGGTATAACCAACTATAATAGCCTCCCTGCTGTTAATGTTTTTTATTTTTAGCCATTCTTTTGTTCTTACGCCGCAGGTATATTCACTTTCGGCTTTTTTTGCAATAATACCTTCAAGATTTTTTTTAACGGCTATATTAAAAAAAGCTACCCCCTTCTCGGCAATATCATCGGAATACAGTATCGGCCCCGTTTTTATTTTTGACAACATCGTTTTCAATAACTCTTTTCTTTTTATAAGGGGCAGGTTGCGAATATCTTTCTTATCAAGAAATAAAAGATCGAATACATAATACTGTAAAGGCAGGCTGGTATTATCCTCATAACGCTGCAATTTTTGAAAACTGGGGTTCCCATTCTCATCCAGCAAAACAATTTCTCCATCTAAAACAACATCATGCTTTATTTTTTTTACTGCCTCCGCAATTACCGGGTATTTGTTTATAAACGATAAACCATTCCTGGAATATAACTTTAAGTTTTTATCTTGCCAGTCTGCAATAGCGCGGTAACCATCCCATTTTATTTCAAATACCCAATCCTTATCATTAAAGGGTTTATCGGTTAAGGTTGCCAGCATGGGTTTGTAATATTCAGTAAATTTTTTTGGTGGCGGTGGAACGGGAGCAGGCAAATGTTTATGGGTATCTGCTTTTTTGTTCTTTTTTTTTTCGCTTGCTTTTTTAGCCGCGGCCGGTGTAAAATCTTCACTATCGTACTTATCAAGTGCAAACTCATCCTTGTGTTTTATTAAAAGCCATCTGTTATCTTTTTTGGCATCGCTTTTTAAATGGACTAAAACAAATTCACCTTTTAGTTTTTTTCCTTTCAGCGAAAATTTTATCTCACCTTTTTTAATTGCCGCAAGCGCTTCTTTTTCGGTGATCTTTTCATGTTTTGCATTAACAGGGGCAAACGTTCCTTTATCCCAAACAATTACATCACCTGCGCCATAATTTCCTTCCGAAATTTTGCCTTCAAAATCAATATAGCTTACAGGATGGTCTTCCACCATCATCGCCAGCCGTTTGTCTGTTGGGTTTAAAGACGGGCCCTTGGGTACTGCCCAGCTTTTAAGTACACCACCTAATTCAAGCCTGAAATCGTAATGAAGCCGCGAGGCATCGTGCCTTTGCACCACAAACCGAAACCCCTTTTTTGTTTCACGAGCGCCCTTTGGCTCAGAAGTGTTGGTAAAATTTCTTTTCTTATGGTATTGGGTAAGGGCCATTTTCAGGACGCTTTTTTATGATTGCTTTTTTGAAGGCTTGCTTTAAGCTGCGACATAAGGTCTTTGGCATTGGAATGCACTATTTTTAAATGTGTTACAGGTGGTTTTTTACCTTTTGCTTTCGCATTTATCAGTTTCATTAATTCATCAGCATAGGTATCCTTATATTTTGAAATATCAAACTCACCGCTTAGTTGATTTATTAATTCTAATGCCATTTTTAATTCAGCAGGTTTGCTTTCAGCTTTTGGTATGTTTAAATCGGCAGTACTTCTTATTTCCTGCTGAAACCTGATTTTGTTTACCACCAATACATCGCCGGCTGGCTTTATAACACAAAGATTTTCTTTGGTACGAAGTACAAAATTACCCAGCGCCGCTTTTTTTGTTTTAGTAAGCGCATCCCTTAACAATGCATATGCCTTAACGCCTGATTTTTCAGGTTCAAGATAATAGGGCACTTCATAATAAATGCTGTCAACATCAGCTTCATTTATAAATTCAGCTATTTCTATAATTTTGCTTTTTTCCGGGCTGGCTTTTTTAAAGTCCTCGTCTGTAAGTACAACGTATTTATCATCCATCTTGTACCCGCGAACAATATTTTCCCATGCCACTTCCTTACCCGTGTTTTCATTCACTCTTTTAAACCTGATGTTTGAATGGTCTTTTTTATCAAGCATATCAAGGTCTAATTCGCTTGCCTGCACAGCACTGTACAGTTTAACAGGAATATTTACGAGGCCAAAGCCAATGGCCCCTGTCCATATAGCTCTCATAGTTTTGCATTTAATTATTATTGTAAAAACTTATGCCAATCTGCAAAATTTAAACAAAAAATTGTTTTTATTGTTTCAAATGGCAGGAAAATTGAAGCTTTGCCTGAAAAACCATATGAAACACTGTTTAATATGTTTTATTGCAATAGTGTTAACCACTGCATATACCAAAAATACATGCCTTGCCCAAACACAAAATTCATTAGATACCAAAAGCCTCGCTGGCGAATGGAAACTGTTGCCTGTGCTTGCTTCAGACGCCGCATCGGGCAAATTGCCCGTTTTACAATTTAACGTGGAGAGCCATAAATTTTTGGGAAACACAGGCTGCAATTCCATGGAAGGAAAATTTGAGCTGAACGGCAACATACTTTCTTTTAGTGAACAGGCTATACTTACTAAAAATAACTGCCAGGGTTATAATGAAGAGGCATTTATTTCAAATCTTATAAAGGTTAATCATTATAGAATTGAAAAGGGCGTGCTTGAGTTAATGGTTGATGGTGCTGTTTTGTCTAAGTGGGTTAGGACTGAACCAACGAACGGAGTTAAACAGAGCTGATTGTTAGGTTAAAAATTGAAATAAATACTTCTAAAGGCTTGGTTTTTGTGGCTGCTCCCTGCTTTTTATTATAAACCTAAAATTTTTTTTATGAAAAGTTTAGCAGGAAAAAAAGTTGCCATTATTACTGAAAATGGTTTTGAGGAAGTTGAATTAACCAGCCCCAAAAAGGCACTTGAAGATGCTGGTGCAATAGTGCAAATTGTTTCCCCTCAGCAAAAAAAAGTAAAGGCATGGAGGGATGATCACTGGTCAATCGAGTTGCCGGTAGATGTTAATATAGCTGATGCTGATGCGGACAATTACGATGCCCTTGTTATACCCGGTGGTGTTATTAACTCAGACAAGATGAGGCTTAATAAGGACGGTGTAGATTTAGTTCAGCAATTTGTTGATGCGGGCAAACCGGTTGCAGCTATTTGCCATGGGCCGCAATTATTAATTGAAACCAGAATGTTAAAAGGTAAAAAGGTAACATCGTACCCATCCCTTAAAACTGATCTTGAAAATGCAGGGGCAACCTGGTATGACAAAGAAGTTATTGTTGATAACGGATTGATTACCAGCCGCACCCCAAAAGACCTTGAAGCGTTTAATAAAAGGATAATTGAAGAAATAAGGGAAGGCGTACATGCGCATGCTTAAGTAAAAATAATTTTTAAAAATAAAAACCACCCCGCCCTGGCGGGTGGTTTTTATTTTTGTGGCAGGCTTTTTTCTAAACATTTATTATGAAGAAGAAAGTGTTGATAATTGATGACGAACAGGATTTTGGATTATTACTTCAAAGTTTTTTTAGTAAGCAGCAATATGATGTAAAAATATCTCACACCATTGCGGATGGCATGAAAGCCCTGGAAGAAACAAAACCCGACCTGCTTTTTTTAGATAACAATTTGCCAGACGGATTAGGTTGGGGAAAAGCGGAGTATATTTTGCGCAAATATCCAAAAACCAGGTTAAACCTGGTAAGCGCATATCACGTACCTAATACTATTGCCAATAAGTTTCATATTATGGAAAAGCCCATTAGCATGGATGAGTTGAAAGAGATGTTGTAATATTCTTGTAGATTTAGGGTATAAAAATGTCGAGTTTGCCAACTTTGTACCTATAATAATTGATACAACTTAAAAACGCTATACTTTTTCAAATGAAATGGTAAAAACAGTTCCTTCACCAACACGGGATTTTACATCTATTAAGCCTTTGTGGGACTGGATTATGTTTAAGGTGGCTGCCAGGCCCAGGCCTAAACCATTTCTCTTTGATGTAAAATAAGGCTCAAACAGGCGTTGCAGGTTTTCTTCATTAATACCGCAGCCATTATCCATTATCATTACTTTATGATAAGCATTATCAGTAATAATATTTACTCTTAAATGCCCGATATCTTCAGGCATTGCTTCAATTGCGTTGATGATGATATTTAAAAAAGCGATCTTTAATTTTTCTGCATCAGCCATCACATAGCTAAGCTCTTCGGTATAATAAACACTTAAATTTATTTTTTTCAGTGTTATCCTGTCTGAAGCAATAGCAAGCGTTTCATCCAATATTGATTGTAGTGATTTTTTCTGCAATACCATTTCTGCAGGGCCCGAAGAACTCAATAATTCGCTTATAAGGCCGCCAATTCTTTTACTGTTGCGATTAACAATATCGAGAAAAAGCTTTGCATCGCCGCCATTTATTTCACCATGTAACTGTTCTACTGCAAGGTTAATATTATTCAGCGGGTTTCTTACTTCGTGGGCAAGCGTGCTAACCAGGCGCCCTGCGGCACGAAGCTTTTCGGCCTGCAGCGTTATTTTTTCCGCTTTTTTAAGATTGGTAATGTCGTGAATAATACCCTGTGTATATTTTTCGCCGGTAACATTTGTTTCAGTTGACAGAGAAAGAATACAGCTTATTTTTTCCTGTTGTTTAGTTAATAATTCTATTTCCTTATCATCTACTTCACCATTTACCATTAACTGTTTTGCAAGAACTGGCCTGTCTTCTGTATTAAACAGCAGTTCATATAAGCTAAGGTTAAGCAGTTCATCTCTTTCATACCCCAGCAGCTCGCAGGTAATATGATTAATATCCCTGAACACAAGTTCTTCATCAGCAATAAAAATAGCATCTTTTGACCTTTCAAAAATACTGCGGAATTTTCTCTCGTTAGCCTTTATCCGTTTTACCGACGTTGTTCTCTCCAGCGCATAGCGTATGCACCTTTCCAGCTTTTCCGTATTAAGTTCAGATTTAACAAGATAATCTATCGCGCCTGCCTGCATAGCTTCTACGTCAATAAGCTGGTTGCCCTTACCTGTAAGCAATATCATTGGCTCTTCGCAATTATTTTTTAAGGCTTCTTTCAGCAGGTCAAGGCCGGTTTTGGCGCCAAGACGGTAATCAATAAAATAAATATCGTATTCCCTGTCGTTAATGCTTTTAAGAGCATCCCGGTACCTGTAACACCAGTCAATAACAAATGCGCCGCCCTTAATATTTTTAATATACTCGCTGGTTAAAAAAAAATCGTCCTCATCATCATCAACGATCAAAACACGCGTAGGGGCTACTATATTCATTTTAAAAAGAAAGTTTAGTAATTATTTCCAGGCAGCCTGGCGCTCTGGCCGGCTATAATGCCGCTCACATCACCGGCATATTTCTTCAACACACTCCCGGTTACAACCGTTACATCATCCTGAAACTAATTTCGTAAAAATCAGCTTTTTTTTGCAAAAAATATGTTGATTTTTTCTGCCCTTCGATAAAAGCAGTGGCACTGGATCAGAAATTTTTTAATTCCTGGTACTGGTTCATTTTATTGTAGAGTGTTTTGCGGTCTATCTGCAAAATTTTTGCAGCCTTGCTTTTATTGTAGTTCGCTTGTTTTAAGGCGCGCATTATGGTTTCAAATTCCGCATCAATACTTGCTTCTTTTAATGAGGACCCATCTAACAAAGGCCTTGCTATTATAATATTCTTGTCCTTTTCATTGTTATTGTTTGTACTGCCTTCCGGTTGTTCAGCAAACTGCAACCTGCTAAAATTTGATATTTCAAATGGTAATACATGCGGTTCAATATAACTTGTTTCAGTTAAAAGAGTTGCTTTTTTTATAACATTTTTAAGCTCCCTAAGGTTGCCATACCAAATATAGTTTTTAAGAATAACTTCAGCTTCGGGTGTAAATCCCTTTACTTTTTTATCAAGCTCTCCATTGGTTAACTGTAAAAAGTGATTGGCAAAAAGCATAATATCTTCTTTTCTTTCACGCAATGGCGGCACTGTTATGCTAAACTCGTTAAACCTGTGATAAAGGTCTTCTCTAAACTTACCTTTCCTGGTACTTTCCCATAAAGGTTCATTACTCGCAATTATAATGCGCACATCCAGGTCAATATCTTTTACTCCGCCAACCCTTCGCATTTTTCTTTCCTGTACCACCCGCAATAGTGATATCTGTACTTCATATGACAAATTGCCAATTTCGTCCAGGAATACCGTTCCTCCGTTTGCAATTTCAAAGCTGCCTGATTTTTGATTTAGCGCCCCGGTAAATGCACCCTTTTCATGGCCAAAAAGCTCGCTTCCCGAAAGCTCTTTTGATAAGGCGCCGCAATCAATTGCCACAAATGGTTTATTGCTTCTTCTGCTGCGTTTGTGAATTTCCTGGGCTATCGCTTCCTTACCACTCCCGCTTTCGCCATAAATTATTACGCTGTAATTTGTTGGTGCTACAAGGTTTATTTGTTTAAGTATTTTTTCAAAAGCTTCAGTATCGCCAAAAATATAATCGCCGGAATATATTATCGTTCCTTTTTCGCGTGTAATGCTTTTTCCATTTTCTTCTGGCGCTCCTGTTCGGGAAACTACCTTTTGTTCAGCCTGTAGAGCATGTTGTATTGTTAACAGAATTTCATCCGGCAAAAGTGGCTTTGTAACATAATCAAAAGCACCCAGCTTTATGGCATTAACTGACGTTTTAACATCGCTGTACCCCGTCATAATAATAACAGGCATTGCGGAATGTTTTTCTTTTATTTTTTTAAGCAATTCAATTCCATCCATATCTTCCAGGCGCAGGTCACTCATTACCAGTTCCGGCTGTGCTTCTTCAAGGTATTCCAATGCTTTTTTGCCATTATACATTTCGGTTACCTCAAATCCCTTACGGGTTAAAAAACGGTTTAGCAGCAAGCACATGTCCCGGTCATCATCTATAACTAATATTTTTTGCATATTTGGTATTTAAAAAACTAAAACTATCTGTAATTATAAAACTTAGATATCGAGCTGACTTTTTTTAATTTAATAGGTTTAAAGAAGAAATATTTTTTTATTAATCTCAATTAATACGCAAATAAGACACCAAATATTTAATAACTGTAGAAAATACACATCACCCAATAAAATTACTATATGTAGAAGAATAATCTCAAAAAAGTGTAGATTTTTTTCAACAATGGATGTCTAATTTAAGATCAGTTAAATTAAACAGGAAAAATTTGATTTACTTATGCCTTATTTTTTTTATTTATTTAAATTGAAAATCAGTATATATTTTTATTATTTTATATATTTAAAAGCAATAGATGATAATTAGCTGCGATTTTTGCTGTAAGTATCGTTGAACAACAGTATTTTTTTTAGAAATGGGGCAAGGTTAATTGTGCCCGGATTGCAATGGGCGCCGGGGTAAGGTTTGCTTTGTTTTTTTGTATATAACGCAGAGGTTTTAGCTGAGTGTTACTGAGGGCCAAACCTTATTTTAGTACAATTGTTACGGTATTATGATTGCGCCATAGTTCTGGCCTATTAATTTAATAAAACAGGCAGATTAAATATTATTGTACTGCTTAATTTGTTGTTTGCTGCTTAAAGGTTTACATTTTGTTGAAAAAAAACTGCTGAAAATATATACATATAACAGCCGGCATTCTTTAAAAAAAAGCAATAAAAACCGGGATAAGCACAAAAAGCCTGACTTGGGGCCAATTTTCTGGTAAGATTTTTTCTTAATAAGTAATTATGGATAAGAAGAAAGTATTGATTATTGATGATGAACAGGATTTTGGAATACTGCTTAAAGGTTTTTTTGTAAGAAAAAACTATGATGTTTATCTTTCTTACACCCTAAGCGATGGAATGCAGATGCTTGAGAGTGTTGAACCCGATTTTATATTTTTAGATAATAACCTTCCGGATGGCCTGGGATGGAGTAAAACCGAATATATCCTCGAAAAACACCCCAATGCCCAGTTAAATTTGATAAGCGCTTATTATGTACCCAAAACCACAGCTTCTATTTTCCGCATTTTGGAGAAACCCATCAGTATATCTGAATTAGATAAACTATTTGCTTAGGTGGGGTAATAAGAAACGGGCATATCATCTCAGAAAAAAACTTTTCCGGCTTCAATGTATTGCTTAAAGTTTTCAACATCCTCTTTAATTATATTTTCAAACGGAGTTTTTAACAGTGTGGCTACAGCGGTGCCAATATAGCCTGCCGGCGGCCTGTACGAAATAAGTATATCTATCTGTGTTTTGTCACCCGGCCATCCTTCAAATTTTAGTTTACCGGCTGTTTCAATCATAGAGCCCGGCAACGATCTCCAGCTTAATTCGCTCCCATTGTCTTCTAATATCTCTGCATCCCACTCTACCGAAGGCATATTTCCCGGTGTTTTAATAACCCAGTGGGATTGCTTATCATTCAATATTGTTACCCGTTGCAGGTGCCTCATAAAAATGGGAAGATTTTCAAAATCCTTCCAAAAATCATATACAACCTCTTTAGATTGGTTTACCAGGCAAGATGATTTTATGTTAATCGCTGGCGCATGCATTTCGGGTTCTACTTTTTTGCCTAATGTGGATGTTATGGGGCAATTGCCTGAAACGCCGCGGTATAAAAGATAAAGCCCCGCAGCCTTCAGCATTCTTTTTATAAAAGGCTGCTTAATATATCCCGAGCCTGAAAGGATAGCCATGCCGGTAGCTGCTGAAACAATACGTCCCTGCCTGCTTACATTTATTACATTTGTTTTTTCGTAGAATAGACCGGCTCGTGGCTGTAAATTTTTAGCGTGCGTGTATGTGCTCATAACTGGATTATTTTTAGGTAACACTGCAAACGGTGTTCCATCCCGGTTCTTTTACTCACAAATGATTTTAACAGTATTGATGGCTATTTAATTTGAAGCTACCATAAAATCCCTCTATATTTAACATGCGATTGCGTTGGCCTTCTTCATAGCGATTGCCCAAAAACTAATTGCCTTTAAAATATGAAATCAATTAAATTCCCCTGCCTTATTATGGCAGTAGTTCTGCATTTTAGCCTGTCAGCACAAACTTCCATCACAGGTATCAACGAACTCGCCGGGCATTTTGTTAAAAACATACAGGATGACAATAAGGAAAAGATCATTTTTCAAACAGACCGTAAAGTGTATGCAACCGGTGAAAAGGTATGGTTTAAGGCATTCCTTGTTAAAGCGCTGAACGACAAACTTGATACTGCCAGCAAAAATTTATATGTGGACCTTGTAAATGACGAAGATCGGGTAATGACCAAACTGGTATTAAATGCGCTTGATTTACGCACGGGTGGCGCAATTAGCTTAAGCGATTCGCTTGCGGGCGGTTATTACTGGATTAGGTGCTATACAAAGAAGATGTTGATGGAAGATACAGGCAGTGTTTATATACAACCTATATACCTAATCAATCCTAAAACTCCGGATGTGGCAGAAAATAGCCACAGGGCCAGGGTGTCAAACGCGCTTGCCATCGATTTTTACCCGGAAGGGGGTAACCTTATTACAGGGCTTAATTCTGCTGCTGCAGTAAAAATTACCGATGCCAATGACAACCCTGTTATTGCAACGGGGACCATTGTTAATAACCACGATTCTGTTGTTGCCAGTTTTACTACAAATAAATTTGGCCTGGCACGCGTTACATTTTACCCGCTATGGTTTCAAAAATATGTGATGGTTGTTCATGCAAACGGCCAGGATATTAAATACCCTTTGCCGCCTTTTAATCGTTTTGCTGCACAATTGTCCGTAGTAAACCAAAGCGCTGATGCCATAACAGCCCATGTGGCGCTGGAAGACTCCATTTATTCAAAATCATACACCACTTATATACTTGGTATCAGCAGGGACAGCGTTTGTTTTGCAAGTGTGGGCAGGGGAATGTACCAGGTAAATATACCTGCGCAAAATTTTCCCGGTGGTATTGCCAGCCTTCTTTTATTTGATGAGCAACAACACTTATTAAGTGAGAGAGAAGTTTTTATTAACAGGGATAACTACAGCATTAAAATAAACCCCGATAAACCAAATTACGGCCCTCGTGAAAATGCCCGTTTAAATTTTGAAGTAACAGATGCAAACGGCCGGCCTGAAGTAGCAGCCCTTAATATTGCAGTGCAGGACGCACAGATAGCCAAAATGTCTGATGCAATAGAAACAGACACCCTGGTACCTGTTACGCTTTCATTTGAAGATTGGTTAAAACGGGATGCAAATAAAATGTCGCCTGCCGATATTGACCTGCTGATGCTTGGGCACAACCCCCAATATAAAAATTGGCTGGAGGCAAAAACGAAGATAAAAAGCAACGACAATAGTGATGTAACCGCTTTGCTTTATTTACATGGCCAAATATTAAATAAAAAGAGTGAGCCACAGCCAAACCAAATTGTAACCGTTTTATCTGAGAACAAAAGCGTTACCTTTTTTGATGTTGATACCACTAAAGCTGATGGCCGTTTTGAGCTTAATATGCCTTTGAATAAAGACAGCCTGCTGTTAAAGATACAGGTAACCGACATGGCAAGAAATCCGCAGCTTCAGAATAAAATTGTCATGGATACGTTCAGTTATCCGCATTTTACCACACCGGCAGTGCTTAAAAATAAATTTAGTGCATCAAATGTCAGGACTTATCAAAAACTAAAAAAATTTTATACCGATTCATCCTTTGCAGAAATGACGAGGAGTGGCCTTGCGCCGGTGTTTGTGTCAACATTAATTGGCAAGCCACTTGATTACGATTCTAGTAAAAGGGTAAGTAAGTTTACCCGCATTTATACATCGGCAGACCTTGCGAATTATGGGTCTAATTTGTCTAACATGGTTTACAGCATTCCTGGTATGGTTATCAAGAATGGCTTTGTTACGTTTCTAAGTCAAACATCCATTAGCACTGTTAGCGCAAACGATGAACCGATCATAGTGATGGATGGGGTTCAAACACAAATTGGTGGCGGGGATAACCTTTCAATGGCAAGCCCGGTAATGCAATATTTAAGCACACTTAATGCTAAAGACATAGATTTTATTGAAATAATATCCGGGCCCGAAGGCGCTGCTTATGGCGTACGTGGAGCAAATGGGGTTATAGTAATAAACACCCGAACAAAAACTGCCAATAATAGCGTTGACTTTGGTATAAAGATAGTAAAACCATTTACTTATCATTTCGCACCCAAATTTTCAATGCCCGATTACAGCAATAAGGCGATACGAAATGCCAAAACACCTGACCCGCGTGCAACCATCTACTGGAACGGCGACGCAATTACCGACCCATCAGGCAAAGGTTTTGTAAATTTTTATACTGCCGATGCACCCTCAAACTATGTGGTAACTGTTACCGGTATAACTGCCAATGGTGATTATATTAACAAGCAAATTGTTATCAGCAGAAAATGATATTCATAATTCAACCTAAATGACAGCAGTACAAACTAACGCGCGATAACACCCTAAATCAACCTTCCTGCTGCGTATTGCCCGGCCCCTCGTGGCCACCCAGGTTAATAACATATAACGGCTGCAGAAAAATACCTGCGGTGTCGCTATGTATCATCTGCCTCGTATAACTTCTAAGCCAATAATAACCTGTGCTTAGTGTATCGCCTAAGCTTAATACGCCATCTGTTCTTAACCCCAACGTGTTTAACACAAGTTGCGCCACTACTTTATCATTGCTGTTAACAATATCAACAAACAAATTCTTACTTGCCGTATCCAGCCGGTTATTCAGGGCACGAACCAGGAAGGCTTTAAACCAAACCTTCTCCCCTGCTGCATACACTTTCCTGT
>Ga0206915_1065_pt1 | contig 26123 bp, 27 predicted proteins | sample Alteio_BWOrgHeat_70_FD_152945 | JGI IMG/M metagenome (GOLD analysis project Ga0206915, IMG submission 152945) | Enriched cells from forest soil in Barre Woods Harvard Forest LTER site, Petersham, Massachusetts, United States -... | ecosystem: Environmental > Terrestrial > Soil > Temperate forest >...
TTAGCTCTGCTAATTGGCGGCTCACTTATTGCCAATGCGCAGGATATTAAAACAAGCGCCGCGCTGCCTTTACCAACCTTGCAAAATCACCCGGCTAAAAGTGATATACAAGGTGGTGTTGCGCCCGGCTTTAAACACAAAACGGCTTTTACCGTTTTTGCCGGCACACAGGGATTTGGCGGCGATCTAAGATATGGCCTGTTACCTAAATTATCCATACGGCTGGGTGCAGGCGTAACACCTGTTAATGCGCCCAACGCATTCAGGGTAAATGATTTTAATTCTTCAATAGGCCTGAACGTGAATTTTACAAACACACACCTGATCGCTGATTTCGAGCCCTTTCACGGAAGCGGCCTTAGACTGGCTTTTGGGTTAGGCTATTTTATGCAGGCCCATACAACAGCCGATATAAAATCTGGTGGCGGCCAGTATGGTAACATAAGCCTTACGTCAGATCAAATGGGTGATATGAATATAACGGCATCATGGCAAGGCATTGCTCCTTATTTAGGGCTCGGGCTTTTCAGGGTTTTTCCGCGGAGGTTCTTTAATATAAATATTGATCTTGGTACATACTACCTCACAGCGCCTAAAACTACCATTGTTGCCACCGGTGCACTGCAGCCCAATGAATCAAATAATGATCAGTTGCAGCAAAACATAAGCAGTTACCGGTGGCTGCCTGTGCTTCAATTTAATTTCAATTTTAAACTTTAATAAAAAAGACAGATATGAATTTTAAACGCTATTTCGTAATTCTAATTACGGTTAACTTAATCACTTTAATGTTTGGCGGGTGCAAAAAACCAACAGATAACATAACATGGTCGGTAAATACAGATGTTTATAAATCACCTGTTCTCATCCGCTTTGTAAATGCAAACAGCAATTCAACCACGCAATTACCCGGCAACTTTTCAGTACAAATATCCGGCCCTAATGCAAACCAGGTTATTATGGGTTCCGGCGGTACTGACTTCCAGGCATCAAACGGTTTTTTACCTCTTGCGCTGGATGAAACAGCGTCGCCTTCCCCTTCCAACCCAGTCGTTTTTAATGTATATGCAGATATCCCGGGCTTTGCACCTGTTTCCCAAACATTTATTGTTACAAGCGATACCCTGCCTGTTGATCATACACTGTTAGCAGTTGAATATGCCAATCCTCCTGACGGAACTTCGGCCGTTGATAACCATTCACCACTTGCAAACGGCATCTCAGCCGCTACAACCATATCAACTTCTACCAACACAACCATGACAGAAACATCAACTATTTCTATTTCCGGTGGTACTCAAATGCTTGATGCTTCCGGCAATGCAATAAATGCAAGCGACCTTGAAACAAAAGTTGTGCATTTTGGTACCGCTACACAATCTTCCATGCTGTCGTTCCCCGGTGGGTTTAATCCTGTTGATGTATCAAGAGACGGGCAGGCCTACCATGATGTAACTTTTAAAACAGGCGGGTTTCTTTCTATTAAAATGTTTGCCGGTAATACCGAAGTAAAGAATTTTTCACAGCCCATTTCAGTACAGGCGGAATTAAATAACAGCTTAATTAACCCTGAAACAGACCAGCCTGTGCAGGTTGGGGATACAATACCCATTTGGAGCATGAATGAACAAACAGGCCAATGGAAATATGAAAGCACTGCAACTGCTGCGATAGATGGCAATGGCAAAATGGTTATTCAGTTCCAGGCGATCCATCTTTCCTGCTGGAATATTGACTGGTGGTTTTACTCACCCTGCAGATCGGTTTTACGCGTAAATGTGCATATAACCATTCCTAATTTCAGGCCCCAGTATGAACTGGTATTGGTTGATGCCAATGGACAGTATTTGGGCGGGCTATACACAGATTATACCTGGGCAACCGTTGCTACACTTTACGACGGCCTTACAACAATAATTCCACGTGTGCCTAATATAGGAAAAGCGAAGCTTGTAGTTTATACAAGGCGCGGCGACCCAACTTCAAAAATAGCCGAAACAGCATTTTTCAATCCATGCACCCAGGGCTCTATTGATATAACAATAGCACCACCCGCACCGCCGCAAATGATAAAAGTACATTTAAATGTAACAGGCAAATGCATGAACAAAAAAGTTATAGCTAATGTATCAACGTGGATATTGCTGCATAAAAATAATGACCCGTGGTGGAACTGGAGAGTAATATATGTGAGAGCAGGCCAGGCTGATTTTGAGCTTGAACAGGGTGCATCATATTTTGTTGAAACATACTATTCAGGCGGCTATTATGTAACCAGCGGAGTTTTTGATAAAAATGATATGAACTTCCCAGCCGAGCACGGGCTGATGGGCACGGCAACCTATAACCCGGCTACCAACACGGTTACAGCAAACCTAACCTTTGAACTTAACTGCCGTTAACCGGTAATTTAATAACAACCCATTCTCTTTTTTTATTAAACCAAAAAACCCCGTGCTTATCGCGGGGTTTTAATCTTTATGAATAACTATTTGGAGTCATGTTTTTGTTAGTGGCAGAGATAAAAGAGTTCTGCAACTATTAATAAGTATAATGAAAAATTTTATTTCAATGGCAAATGAAGGTGTAAATAAATTAATGATTATTCTTCCTTTTTTAAAAAAAAGAGGTAACTTAACAACCTGCATTAAAACCAATATCAGATTGCATACCAAAACTACTTGCATGAAAACCGTTTTTCTATTTTTATTCATTGGCAGTGCTTTCATCGTCAAGGCTCAGGATATTACAGACAGGCAGCCAAATCAATTAACAACATTACAAAGCGAAATATATCCTGGTAGCGCTATGCACAGCATCATACCTGGATTTGAACCAAGAAAAGAATTTTCAGTTTTTGCGGGCACACAGGGCTTTGGCGCCGATTTCAGGTATGGCTTTTTGCCAAAGCTTACTGCGCGGTTGGGCGCGGGCGTTACCCCGGTAAATTTGCCCAATGCTTTCCAGGTAAATGACTTTAATTCAGAATTAAGCCTTAATATAAATTTTACCAATGTTCATCTTCTTGCAGATTTTCAGCCTTTTGAGGGCAGCGGTTTCCGGCTTGCTTTTGGGGCCGGTTATTTTATTAATGGCACTACTTCGCTAACTATAACACCGGATAATGCCAGTAAATATGGTAATATAGTACTTACGCCGGGGCAAATGGGTAATATGATAATAACATCCTCATGGCAGGGCGTTGCGCCTTATTTAGGATTAGGTTTTTTCAGAACATTTCCACGCCTGTTCTTTAATGTCAACCTTGATTTGGGCACTTATTATTTATCGGCCCCTACAACAACTATTGTCGCTATCGGCGCCCTGCAGCCTAATGAAGCCAATAACGACCAATTACAGCAAAACATAAGCAACTACCGCTGGCTGCCTGTTCTGCAACTGAATATTAACTTTAAACTATAGAATCATTTATAGCATAAAATATATGAAAGCAAAATATTTTTTAACCAGGGCCACCGCAATATTAATATTAATAACCTGCTATTTTAATAGTTGCAAAAAGCCAACGGATGGCATAACCTGGACAGTTAATACAGATGTATATAAATCTCCTGTGCTTATCCGCTTTGTAAACGCAAACAATAGTTCTTCTACCCAATTACCATCCAGCTTCAGTGTACAAATAACAGGGCAGGATGCAGATAAAGTAATAATGGGGGATGGTGGCACTGATTTTAAAGTAATGAATGGCTTTTTACCGCTTGCTTTGGTTTCAACAGCCACGCCTTCACCTGCAAACCCGGTTGTGTTTAATGTGTATGCAACTATTCCCGGCTTTGCACCTGTTTCCCAAACATTTATTGTTACAAACGATACTATGCCGGTGAGCCATGTGCTTTATGCTGTTGAATACGCCAATCCTCCTGACGGCACATCATTCAAAGATCAAAATGATATTTTAACAAACGGGGTTTCAGGTGACATTACCATCACTACCCCTGCTGTTGGTTCTATGACGGAAACATCAACCATAAATATTTCCGGCGGAACACAAATGCTTGATGCATCCGGCAATGCTATTACCGCTTCTGGCCTCGAAACAAAAGTGATACATTTTGGCACAGGTACCCAATCTTCCGTGCTTTCATTTCCGGGAGGGTTTAACCCGGTTGATATAACATATAACGGGCAGGCTTTGCATGACCTCACTTTTAAAACAGGTGGGTTTCTTTCTATCAATATGACGGCAGGCAGCACGCAGGTAAAAGGGTTTTCGAAACCAATAAATGTTGCTGCGGAATTGAACGATGGCCTTATCAATCCATTAACGAACGCGCCTTTAAACGTTGGGGATACCATTCCTATCTGGAGCATGAACGAACAAACCGGCCAGTGGAAATATGAAAGTACCGCTACCGTTTATTTAAGCACTACAAGCGGCAAAAAGGCAATTAGTTTCCAGGCAAGCCATCTATCGTGCTGGAATATTGACTGGTGGTTTGCTGCCTGCGGATCAACCCTAACTGTAAAAGTGCATATACCTTCGCCTGCGGGGTTCAGGCCTCAATACGAAATGGTATTAGTAGATGCAAACGGGCAATATCTTGGTGGTTTATATACCGATGATACCTGGGGAACGGTGGCAACCTTGTATGATGGCCTTGTTACAACAATTCCCCGCGTGCCGGATATAGGGCAGGCAAAGATTGTTGTTTATACAAGAAGAGGCGACCCTACATCAAAAATAGCAGAAACCGCATTGTTTAACCCCTGCACACAAGGCACTATAGATATAACAATAAACCCACCTGCACCACCGCAATTAGTAAATGTGCATTTGAATGTAGAGGGTAAGTGCACCAATAAAAATATTGTAACGGAGGTTAGCACATGGGTTTACCTGTACAAACTAAACAGCGCCTGGTGGGACTGGATAATTGTTCCGGTAATAAAGGGGCAGGCAGACCTGCAGTTAGAACAGGGAGCTACCTATTTTGTAGTAACTTATTACGGCGGGTGGTACGTAACACAAGGAGTTTTTGACAAAACAAACACAAACTTTCCGGCACAAAACGGGCTGGAAGGAACCGCCACTTACAACGCAACTACCAATACGGTTACGGCAAACCTTACATTTCCATTAACTTGTCAATAAATTATTTGTAACCAGGGCCCTTCTTAAAACGTGAACCCCGTCAATTGGCGGGGTTTTATTTATGGTAACTAACAGCATTCATGCGTAGTTTTGCAGTTTTAATACTATAAAACAATAACCCCTTTAGGAATTGAGATATTATGGCAAGAATACTTTGTATTGATTATGGCGGAAAAAGAACAGGTTTGGCCGTAACAGACCCCTTGAAAATTATTGCAACAGCATTGGCTACGGTTGAAACCAAAGAGTTATTGGCCTATCTTAAAAAATATTTTCAGCAGGAGGCTGTGGAGTTAATATTGATAGGCGATCCGAAAAACTGGGATGAAAGCGATACCCACGCCACGCCGTTGGTGAATGAATTTATAAAAAGACTGCAAAAAGAGTTCCCTTCAATACCCGTTAAAAGGGTAGATGAACGCTACACGTCCCGCATGGCTTCGCAGGCAATGGTATTGATGGGTATGAAGAAAAAAGACAGGCAAAAAAAAGGGAATATTGACCAGGTGGCAGCCGCAATAATGCTGCAGGAATATTTGAATAACCCTAACTAACTTACTGAGTGGAATTACGTTAGTTTTAAAATTTTGTTTGCATATTTGCAGTTTTATATAACTCCCGGTAATGTGGAGAAGGAGAGAAAGTATGATTTTACCCATTGTAGCATATGGTTCGCCGGTTTTACGAAAAATAGCAAAGGATATTTCGCCGGATTATCCTAATCTGCAAAAGCTGATTGACGATATGTGGGAAACCATGTATGCAAGTAACGGCGTTGGACTTGCAGCGCCCCAGGTAAATAAGGACATACGCATTTTTGTGATGGACAGCACCCAAATTTTCGCTAACCAGGATGAGGAAGATAAAGGAAAATATCCCGACGACCCCGGTACTAAAAAAATATTCATCAATGCCCATATAAAAGAATTCAGGGGGGACGACTGGAGCTATAACGAAGGCTGCCTGAGCATACCCAAAATACGGGAAGATATAACGCGGCCGGAAGAAATAACATTAACGTACGCGGATGAAAACTTTGAGCTGCACACAGAAACTTTTATTGGCGTTACAGCACGCATAATACAGCACGAATACGACCATATTGAAGGCAAACTTTTTATTGACCGCATAAAACCCTTTAAGCGAAAACTGTTACAGGGCAAATTAGCGGACATAACCAAGGGAAAGGTGAAAGTTGATTATAAAATGGCTTTCCCTAAATGAAAACCTCAATAATTTTTTTTCTGTTTATTTGTTTTTACCTGCAACTGTCAGCACAGGATACCACTGTGATAGTAGATCATCAAAAATTTACTTTACCTCCTGCAATAATACGCGGTAACCTTGATTACGCCTCCATTTTAAGGCGTATAAAAAACGATACAACTTTTTATAAAGCATTCCGCACACTGCGTGTTATTGAATATTCTGCATACAATTATATACGCATACCCGATAAAAAAGACAATACCAAAGCAACATACAATAGCAAAACAAGACAGCACAGGGCAAATGGCTGCAGAACAACAGAAGTACTGGAACAGCAAACAACCGGGGATTTTTTTGACCGCAAAGGCGGCTATAACTACACCACTGCCGATATGTATGCAGGGCTGTTCTTCTCAAAAGCGCCGGTCTGCGGCGAAAATAATATTGTAGCAGGCTCTATACTAACCACAGAAGGCAAAAGTGGTATGGATAAGCACAGGGAGCAGCTAAAAATGCTGTTTTTTAATCCGGGCAAAAAAATTCCCGGTATTCCCTTTATTGGTAATAAACTTGACTTGTACGATGATGATGCACACAAATTATATAACTACCATCTTGATTTTATAAGTTATAAAGGTAGCTATGCCTACGTATTCTCTATCAAACCCAAAGAGGATCTTGGCTTTTTCCAGCGCAGCAATATTGTTGTAGATGAGATGACTACCTGGTTTGATTACAGGACAATGGAAGTGCTCGCAAGGGTGTATAAGCTAAGTTACAAAGCCGCCGTGTATGATTTTGATGTGGACATGGAAGTGGAAATGACTAAAGCAGATGGCTTGCTGTTGCCTAAAGTACTGCGGTATAAAGGCAACTTTGGCATACTATTTAAAAAGCACGAACGCGGGGAATTTACTGCCACCCTGTTTGATTTTAAGAAATAAGGCGTCTTGTTCATAGTTCACGGTTCATAGTAAAGGCAGTAGGTTTATGTTTATAAACTTAAAAGTTTTTCAATTAATTATAGGTTTTCTTTCCATGAACTATGAGCCATGAACCATGAACTTCTTCTCTCCCTTACTTCTCAAATACAAGCGCCTCCGGGTTTGCGCCTAATTCTTTTAATGCATCGAGAATAGCGGCAATAAACGCATCGGGCCCGCAAACATAAAAAGGCTGTTTAAAATTGAAGATGTGGGTTTGAAGAAAAGCTTTATCTATCCTGCCATAATAATGTTCGCGCGTTTCCTCCTGCGTGATAATATTGATAAAATTTTCGCCAAGTATTTTTTCAAACTCCTCTTTTAAAATAATATCCTTTGTTGTTTTGTTGGAGAAGAATAGTTTATTATTTCCAACTTTACCAGTTGAATATAAATGCCGCAGAATGGCAATAAATGGTGTTACCCCTGCCCCGCCGGCAATAAATACACCTTCATCCTTGTATTCAATGGTGCCCCAGGCATCGCTTATTTCAAATATATCACCTGGTTTTATTTGCAACAACTGGTTGGTAACGCCATTATGGTCAGTATAGCTTTTTATGGTAAACTGTAACACCCCCGCATCAGGTAACGAGGTGAATGTAAAGGGCCTCTTTTCTTTTTCCCAGCCTTCTTTTATAATAGACAAATCAGTAGCCTGCCCGGGTGTATATGTAAACCCTGCGGGCTTTTCAACGGTAAAGGCATGTACATTGTGGGTTACCGGCTGTATGTCAAGTACTTTTACTTTGTGGTCTGCCATGGAATAAAGTTTATTAGTTATTTTCAAATTGCATGCCTGCTTTACTTTTAAGGCGAAAGGGCGAAAATAAAGAAACAAAATAAGCAACTTCCGCAACCCCTTACCGGTTTATTCATTGCAGATGCTAATCAATTTTTATGAAAGGTTAATAGGGTTTATATGCGTCATTCAATCCGGTTTCGTTTGTTATTCGTAAACTTATATAGCTTTATTTAATTAATCGGCTTATGCGGCAAATATTCCTGGTTTTCATTTTATTGGCTTTTTTTCAAGGCATCAGGGCACAGGCGGATACAAGTTACCTGTATTTTGACAACGCCTGGAGCCCAACAGGGAAAGCGAATGCCATTTATTACAAAAAAATATTTGAAGAAAAGAATGAATGGCACAGGCAGGATTTTTGGGCAAAAACAAATACCATGAAAATGGACGGGGTATATGGCGATTCATCACTAAAAATTAAAAACGGGGTTTTTAAAGCTTATTACGAAAATGGTGTTTTGGCCGATTCGGCTTATTTTGAACATGGTAAGGAAAAATTTATCCACGTTTTTAACGAAGATCATATCCCAAAAGCCTATGCTGCCTATGACAAAGACGGAAATATAATGGAGCAACGCGGCTGGGACGAATCGGGTAAAGAAATACCCGGCTACATTTATCAAAAAGTGGCTGAGTTTCCCGGCGGGGCTGATGAATGGCAGCATTACATAATTGTTGAACTGCAAAAGAATTTGCCAAGGGGATTAAAAAAAGGGCAAATGTGGGGCAATGTTGTTGTTTCATTCCTTATCCTGGAAGATGGAAGTATTGATGATATAAAGGTTGCGCAATCTTCAGGCTATCCCGAATTGGATTATCACGCAACAAATATTATCCGTAATAGTCCAAAATGGATACCTGCCATACAATTTAACCGCAACGTTATTTACCAACAAAAGCAAACACTAACTTATTTAAAGCCTGAATAAAATAAACTGCTATGGTAAATTGAAGGTGCAAATTCAAAATAAAAACCGCCTCTTTTTTTTGAGGCGGCTTTTTTATCATCTGTATATGATGCACACTAATTATTCGTCTGCGGTTTAGGTGTACCAGGTTTGTATTGCTCGGCCTGTCTCGGCGCAGATTTTTTCTGCGCCTGGGGCTCTTCTTTAATAACAGGCCGGTATATAACCAGCTTATTTTTATTAACTACAGTTGGTGTCGGTTTATTATTTTCATTAATATTTACCACCTGCACATGTGTATTAGTTACTTTTTCTACTTCATTAATATGCGGGCCTTTGTTGTAAACAACAGTAGTACGGTTATTAGTAACGTTAGTATTATTATTCACAACAGTTTTGTTATTGGTAATGTTATTTATAATAGTAACATTTTTTACAATAGTAACATTGTTGGTTCTGTTTATCACATAATCGTGAACGTTCAGTTTGGTAATGTGCTCCTGCGGAACAAATGTCCAGTAATGCGGCGGAGGGGTATATCTCTCATTTAACTCAACACGTGGGGCAAGCGGCGCCCAGCCATAATAATTGCCTGATTGTCCCCAGGTTACCCAAGCCGGCGCCCATTCCCTGCCGGGAAGCCATAGCCAGCCATAACCTTCTTCAAAAAACCAGCGCCCATAATGGAAAGCTGCCCAACCCCACTGATAATTGCTCACCCACGTCCATCCTTCATCGCTATATACCCAATGCCCGTTAGAAGAATATGGCTGAAAATCAGGTTCTGCATTAGGCGCCCATACGTACCCATAACCCGGATAGTCTATCCACCTGCCATAGGGGCTTAACTCATCATAAAAAACCTGGTAAGTAGCTTCCTGAACAGGTGCAGGAGATGGGGGCGGTGGTGGCGGAGGCTGGTATGTATTTTCGTGAACTACAACTGCTCCGGGGGTGCATGCAAACATTAGCGTTGCAAATATGCATAAGCACAGGTAAATGAAAGGTTTCATAATTTATTTATTTTGGGTTATTAAGCAAGTCTTGTGCCTGCTTTAAATATTTAAGAAAAAATAACAGTATTTAATACGATTACTTTTTTGGGGGATTAAAGTTATGTTTTAAAATGTAACTGCCCCTGTTATTTTTTAGATGCTATAATTTCAAAAAAGTTTAAACCTGCGATCCAAGTTCAATATTTTGTTCACCTTTCTAAGCCCTAAAAGAGCCTTCATATAAGAAATCCGACCTTGCTGTAGCAGAAATACAAATACTTTGCTTTTTTTAAACCATTTTACGTAGTTTCAGTAGATAATTATTTTTTCAACCTTATTAAACATCCGAACATGGACACTGAACAATCATCTTTATTTACTTTAGGTATTGATGATATTACCCAAAGCCATTTAATATCGATCGCTAAATGGAACCGCTTTTTGGCAATTATCGGCATCATAATGTCTCTTTTAACTATTCTGGGTTTATTATTTGGTGGTAGCTATCTTTTTTCAAACCTTTCAACCTTTGGAAACAGGTATAGCTCCACGTCTTATAATACCGGTGCCTTTGCAGGCGCTATGCTGTTCTATGTATTCTTTATTGCGCTCTATTTAATTCCATGTTTTTTCAGGCTAAGTTTCGCCAATAAAATGCTTAAGGCTATCGCTGCCAATGATCAGCAATTATTAAATGAATCCTTCAATCAATTAAAAATATTCAGCAAGTATTGGGGCATTCTTACCATTGTTGTAATTTCCATTTATGCACTGATATTGATTGTCTTATTATTAGGTATCATGTTTCGATAATACCTTTTGTATATATGATACGAATGATCGTCTCTTAAAAAATTATTATGGAAGATTTGACCGGGGAAACCCAGGCCCCTTCACTTTTTGATATCACTATTTCTGAAAGTGTTATTTACTCATTTGAACAAATATGCAAATGGGTGTTTTTCCAGTTATACGTGGTGGGCGGTTCTATAGTACTCGGTGTGCTTATTGCATTGCTTGATTCAGATTCGATAGAAAGGAGCTTATATTCAAAATTTGGAGAATACACTTATTATGTGGCTGGTACTTTTGTTATCGTAATAATCATCTATTGTGCATTCCTTGGGCTGCTTTTTAATTTTGCACTTAAAGTTAAAAAAGGCATGGCAAAACAGGATGTACAAAAGGTTGAGCAGGGTGTGGCATCGCTTAAAATTTATTTTATATTATCCGGTATTGGTGGTATGCTTTATATTTTAACGCTTGTTTTTGGTGTTGTTCGTTTAGGATACACATAAAAAATTATTTATGGAAGAAACCAATAAGCCAGGTTCTATCTTCGAGTTTTCATTTACTGAAAAACTAAAAGGTGATATACGCATGGCCGCAATATGGGCCAGGGTTGTGGCAATATTCAGCTTTATTGCAAGCGCTATCACGCTTTTAAACAGTATGAGGAATGGCAGCCTGTTTTTTGCATGTATTATGACTGCAATAAGTGTAACGGTAAGTATTTACCTTTTTAATTTTGGTGCAAAGACAAAAAAGGGCATTGAGAACGTTGCCCAGGATGAGTTGGAAGAAGGCCTGAACGATCTGCGCTCGTACTTTAAAATATCAGGTATTGTTCTGCTTGTAGTAATGATAATTGTATTTTTAATAATCACTATTAAAGTATTATAATCAGGTCTTTTATTTAAAACCATCCTTTGCAGAGTAAATAAAAAGCTAATTTTTTGGTGATTAGAGAGTTAGTCATCCAATACACAGAGCCCTTTTGCCTTAGGCACTGGAAGGAGAATTGTTTTTGAACCATTATTATTATAATTTTACTATGTAAACAAGTTTTTTTAGCAAACTCCATAACGAAAGTGAGTTTTTTAGTAAAAAAAATGGCTTTTGTCGGTAAACAAATGCAAACAATAACAATAGATATACTTAATAATAAGGCGATAAGGCTTTTGCAGGACCTGGAATTGCTGCAACTTATTCGCATGCGCAGGGAAAATGCTCAGCCAGGCACAGCAGTTAACTGGGCAGCCGAATACAAAGGGGTTATGACAAAACAGCCCTTAGCCGATGTTGACAATCAATTAAACGAACTGCGTAACGGATGGGAATGATGCATTTATGGGATACCAATACCGCCATTTATTACCTGCAGCAATTGTTTCCCCCGCCTGCTGAAAAATTTATTGATGGAGTACTGAAGAGTGAACAGCCGATAATAACTGCTATTACAGAAATCGAATTGCTTTGTTGGAAAACCACTACTCCAAAGGATTTCCAGGTGCTTCACAGCTTTATAAATGATTCGCTTGTAATAGAACTGGAACAACCCATAAAACTTAAAACCGCTGACATTCGAAAAAAATGTACCGCATCAAACTTCCTGATGCCATTATAGCCGCTACAGCTATTATACATGGGCTTACACTGCTCACACGCAATGTTACTGATTTCACTAATATTACAGACTTGCAAATATTCAACCCCTGGGATGTATAAAAATTTATATTCTTATTTTGTTGAAAGATAATTATAGTCCTTTAGCAGGGTTTCTAAAAAAGTAAGCGGGTGTTGTGTGTTTCTTATTTTTAAAGCCGTTTCAATTTTTTCGGCAGTTCGCTCGGCAAGGGCATAATCATTCTTTTTAACTACTGTATTGTAAACCGATTTTATAATGTTCAGGTCCCTGTCTGTTAATTTCATTACCTGTGGAAAAACGGGCACATAATTGTCGTCCATCTCCATAAATACGGTTTCATCAAGCCCGGCTTTTGACCTGAGGTTTATAAGAATAGTGCCTGCCGCAATATCACCTATCCGTTGCGATTTTTTAGTGATAATAACGCAGAGGATATCGGTAATTATCAGCAAAAAGAAAAGGAGCGTGCCAATATCTACTGACTGGCCGTGAGATGCGTTGTATGTTACAACAAGTATGATGATTAAAAGAAAAAGGTCGGAAACACGCAGCAGCCATCGAATGACGAACTGGCTGATAGTGGCATTACCCCCACCCTCGTTTATTACCCTTATGCCCATTATTTTTTTCCCTATTGTTTGCCCCCTCATTGTTATTTCAGTAACCAGCGGATACAGGGCTATGGGAAGTAAAATGATGAGGAACATCCAGCGGCCGTCTTCGGCGGAAACCCTACCGTTTGAAACAATGCTGATGATCTTGCTTATAGCAAATATGTAAATAAATACTATTATCACGTCGAATACCCAGGCGAATAACCGTTTGTGAAAATCTGGTATTTCAAAATCAAGCTCTATGTTAAAACTGGTGAGTATTTTTAGCCTGCTCATATAATTATAATAATAAAATTATGTTTTTGTGCTGGCGGTAACAAGTATTTATTTATTTTGGAAGCAAATTACATTTTGAGAGAAGCCCTTTTTATAAAAAAGAACAAAGAGCGTTGGGAAAAAATAAGCCGGCAACCCGCAGATAACCCGGATGAAATGGCTTTTGAATTTACGCAACTGGTTGATGACCTTGGGTATGCAAAAACATTTTACCCACATAGCAAGGTAACCCGCTTTCTTAATACGGAGGCATCCAGGCGGTACCTTTCCATTTACCGTAACCGTAAAGAAGAAAAAAACCGGCTGGTACGCTTTTTTAAATATGATGTGCCGCTTGCTGTTGCAAAACATCATTTAGTATTGTTGGTTTGCTTTATACTATTTGCGCTTTTTGCCTGCGTAGGTTTTTTTTCGTCTATGAAAGATGAACAATTTGTGCGCGACATGCTGGGCGACGCGTATGTAAACATTACCCGGCATAATATTGAAAAAGGAAACCCTTTTGGTATTTACCAGGGCGGCAATAGCTTTTTTATGTGGATGGGTATTATGATCAATAACATAAGCGTATCATTCAGCTATTTTTTAAAAGGCATCATCCCCTTCTTTTGGGTGCTTTATGAAATGATAACGGAAGCTATAAGACTGGGCGCATTTGAATACATGTTCTATGCAAAAGGGTATGGCGAATTATTTGTGTTAACCGTTTTTATACATGGTACGCTGGAACTGTCTGCGCTTATAATTTCCGCGGCTGCAGGTGTTATTTTAGGCAGGAGCTGGCTTTTTCCCGGAACAATGAAAAGGCTGGATGCTTTAAAACAAGGGGCAAAAGACGGGGCAAAAATAATTGTAGGGGTAATGCCGGTTTTTATGGTAGCGGCTTTTTTTGAAGGTTTTGTTACAAGGCACTATCGTATGCCGGCATGGATAAGCATACTGATACTAAGTTCCTCATTAACTTTTATTGTCGGTTATTTTGTAGTTTACCCTATAAAGCTTAAAGGGCGTATGAAAAAGGAGATAGCCGCGTTGTATGGTAAATAATTTTACAAAACATATTATTTTATTGCTAACCTGCTGTTGTTGTTTTATTATTGCCGCGCATGGCCAGCGGAGTGATACAACACAAAATACAACTACTGCCACAGATAGTACTGTTGAATCCTCAAATACCGATACAACAACCGTTTCGGAACTTGACAAATTTTCAAAAAAAGATACTATTTCAGTTTCAGAAAGGTATGTGCCGCCATCATCCATTCAAAAAATAAAGTCAGATGAAGATTTTTGGTATGCCAATAAGGGGCAGAAGAAGAAAAAAGAAGACCAATCTCCCGGGTTTTGGAGCAAGCTGTTAAGCTCCGGGCTTTTTCATTTTATTTTCTGGGCAATTGTTATCGGCGCATTTGTTGCTATAATAGTAATGTACCTTATAAGCAATAAGGTGTGGTTATTTTCTTCAGGGTCAAAAAAAATATACACCGAAGAAAAACCCCCGGAAGATGCTTCCGGCAATATTTTTACTATAGATTTTGAGCTGCAAATAAATAGAGCTTTGGAAGCTTCAAACTACCGCCTTGCGACACGTTTATTGTTCCTGCGTTTGCTAAGGTCTATGTCAGAAAGAAACATTATTCAATATGAAGCTGATAAAACAAACATGGATTATCTATTTGAATTGAGCAGGACGAAATATTTTAAAGATTTTTCACAGGCTTCCAGGCATTATGAGTACGTGTGGTATGGAAATTTTGACGTTAAGCAAAACCAATTCATGTGTATAAAAGAAAAACTTGAAGCGTTTAACCGGCAAATAAAAAACTGATTTGAATAAAACCATATTATATATCATTGCATCAGTATGCCTTTTGGGCATTTTGTTCCTTGTTTTTTTTAAGCAAACCGAAAAACAGTTTGATACACGTATTACGATTGATAAAAAATATAAAAACCCTTATGGTCTATATATTGCATACAACATGTTGCCATCACTTTTTAATAACAGCACCGTAAAAGTAAACAGTGAGTCGCCGGTGGATTGGTACGATACAGATTCTATGTCAGATGGAAAAAATGTTTTTTTTCTTATCAGTTACCAGTTTAATCCATCTGCCGAAGAGTTACGTTCGCTATACCAATTTGTAAAACAAGGCAACCAGGTTTTTATTTGCACGCCGTGGATGAACGAAGAAGCTACCAGTTATTTTGGTTTTGGTGAAGAATCAATATATAATTATGAGATTGGAAGATATTCCCGTGACTCAGGCGTTGTAAGCCTGTACCAGCCGCCTTTTAACAACGATACCAGTTACTTTAACCCGGGCCTTCATTACACTGCGCATTTTACCGCTGTTGATTCAGTGCGTTACCGGGTGCTGGGCAAAGATGAGTCCGGTGATATCAACATGGTTAAAGTAAACGCAGGAAAAGGCAGTTTCTATTTTAACAGCAACCCGGCTTTGTTCTATAATTATTTTTTACTGTACAAAAACAATATTGACTATTTTCAAAAAGTAGTTTCGTTGATCCCCCCCGGTAAAAATAAAATTATATGGGATGAATATTTCGTGTACAAATATGGTACCGGGAATGGAGGAAAAAGCAGGTCTGCTTCACCATTAAGAGTGCTGTTCAGTTATTCCGCATTCACCTGGGCTTTCTCTTTGTTGATATCGTTGTTGCTATTATATATTGCAACACAGGCAAAGCGCATGCAACGGCTTATACAGGCAATGGTAAGGCCCAAAAATGATACACTTGATTTTGCCAAAACAATTGGCAGGCTTTACTATGAAAAAAGCGATCATACAAACCTTGCCCGTAAAATGGCAACTTACCTGCTTGAACATATACGTAACAAGTATTTTATAAGCACTGCAAATCTTAATGAGGAATTCATTAATAATCTAAGCCATAAATCGGGCTATGATGAAGAAAAGGTAAAAGAGATTGTGGGCAACCTGGTTTTTATACAGGCAGGTTATGATGTAAGTGAACACCAACTGGTTAATATATATCAATCATTTTCTAAATTTTATAAATATACATCCTGATGGACGATATAATATTTGAACAACGCACTGACCTGTCACAATTAAGCGAAGCTGTTTTTGCAATTACCAATGAAATTAAAAAGGTAATTGTTGGCCAGGAAGAAATGATAAAGCTTATTATGGCCGCGATACTTGCGGACGGGCATGTGCTTATTGAAGGTGCGCCCGGTGTTGCTAAAACATTAACTGCCAGGCTTGTTGCTAAAAGCATGGCTGTTAATTTTTCGCGCATACAGTTTACGCCTGACCTGATGCCTTCAGATGTGTTGGGTACATCAATATTCAATCCCCGCGACTCCGTTTTTGAATTTAAAAAAGGGCCGATCTTCAGCAATATTGTGCTGATTGATGAAATAAACCGCGCACCTGCAAAAACGCAGGCTGCCCTTTTTGAAGTGATGGGCGAAAGGCAAATAACAATGGATGGCCAGACATATATAATGAGCGAGCCTTTTATGATAGTGGCCACACAAAACCCTATTGACTACGAAGGAACTTACCGTTTGCCGGAAGCGCAGTTAGACAGGTTCCTGTTCAAAATAAATGTGCCCTACCCTACCGAAGCACAGGAAGCATCAATACTGTCAAGGCTTCATCAATTAGGCAATACAGAGGTTATTAATTCTATCCAGCCTGTATTATCTTCTGAGCAGATAGAAATGGTGCGTAAAATTGTTAAGCAAATTGTAGTGGAAGATAAGCTGCTGCAGTTTATAGCTAAGATAACTGTTACTACACGCAGCCATAAGTCTATTTTTCTTGGCGCATCGCCGCGCGCATCGCTGGCATTGTTAAATGCAGCTAAGGCTATTGCCGCAATGAACGGGCGCGATTTTGTGATACCTGATGATATTGTATATGTAGCCCCTTCGGTATTAAGACACAGGCTTTTGTTAACGCCCGATAAGGAAATGGAAGGCATTACTACTGACGATGTAATTCAGCAGGTTATTCATTCACTTGAAATACCCCGTTAAAATTGAACCCCATCACCCGCTTTTATAAAAGTTTTTATCTCACACGCCGCACATATGTTACCGGCGCTGCTATTGCTTTTATTTTTGCGTTATCTTTTTATGTTCCTGTGCTCGAAGGCCTGGGCAAGATATTTTTGGTGTTCCTTACAATAGCGCTTGTTCTTGACCTTATTATCGTGTATGGAAAAAATAATATTACAGCGGAAAGAATATGCGCTTCCCGTTTTAGTAATGGGGATGAAAATAAAGTAACCATCCTGTTGCAAAACCTGTACACTTTCACCGTTCAGTTAAAGCTGATTGATGAATTGCCCGAACAGTTCCAGGAACGTAATTGGTCAAGGCAGCTATCTATACCAGGCAACACTTCTGCATCTATCACCTATATGCTGCAACCTTTTGAAAGAGGCGAATACAGCTTTGGCAATATACTGGCATTAATAAAAAGCCCTTTGCAACTGGTGGAACGTAAATACACTATTGAAGCTGCCGAAGTTGTGCAGGTTTACCCATCGTATATACAAATGCGGAGATATAGCCTGCTTGGCGCCAGTAACGAACTGCAGGAAGCAGGCGTGAAACGCCTACGCAAGCTGGGACACAGCATCGAGTTTGAACAAATAAAAGATTATGTGCGCGGTGATGATTACAGAACAGTGAACTGGAAAGCATCTGCCCGTAAAGGCCAGTTAATGGTAAATACTTTTGTAGATGAAAAAAGCCAGCAGGTTTACTGCCTTATAGATAAAAGCAGGAGCATGAAAATGCCTTTTGGGGGGATGACCTTATTAGATTACGCAATTAACGCCTCACTGGTGCTTACGAGTGTTGCCCTGCAAAAACAAGACAAAGCAGGGCTGCTTACGTTTGCACAAAAAGTGGACAGTTTTGTACAGGCCGATAAAAAAACGGTTCAAATGGAAGGCATATTGGAAACTTTGTATAACCAGCAGACAAAATTTCTTGACCCGGATTATGAATCATTATACGCTTATATACGAAGCCGCATAAAACAAAGAAGCCTGCTGGTATTGTTCACCAACTTTGAATCGCTGCATAGTTTACAACGTCAAATGCCCTATTTAAGAAAAATAGCCCATTACCATTTGCTGATGGTGGTGTTTTTTGAGAATACTGAGATAAGCTCCCTGTTGAAAAAAGATGCTTCAAACACTGAAGAAATATATATACAAACGATTGCCGAAAAATTTGCTTTTGATAAAAGGCAAATGGTAAAGGAGCTGAACCAGCAAGGCATTTTAGCCGTATTAACCGCCCCCGAAAACCTCACCGTTACAGCCATGAATAAATATTTAGAAGTAAAGGCAAAACAAATGATATAAACTCAGTTAGTCATTAAGTCCGAAACTTCGGACATTGGGTCAATAAGTCATTAGGTTATCAATACATATTTTTATGCCCCATCGGGGCTACCTGTTTGTAACAGCAAGAGGACACAAACTATCTTTAATATCCCGAGAGGTTAACCTACTACTTCTCCACTTTTTTCTTCACCTCTTTATGGGATGGGGTATATTTGCACCACGCATGAATATCATCCTCTTCGATAATGAAAAAAGGCAAAGCTTGTTTCCATTAACGTTTACCTGTGCCATAGCTGACCTGCGTACCGGTATATTAACGATAAAAGAAAGATGGGAAACATTAAGCAGCAGGAACTTCTTTATTCATACTGAAGAGTATCTGCAGCCGTTATACAAGCCTGTTCCCGCGGGAAAAAACTTATGGGTGGATGCATCCGTTATGGCAGATAAGGCCCTTGTTAATGAAATTCTTGCCCTTGATGAAGGTATTGCCTTTGATGACGAACTTGGGTTTATTGCGGGTGTGTTAGAGACCGATCCAGCTGAGTTTGATCCTGGTAAAGCTTTAGCATCTTTTAATATAAAACATCATCTTAAAAATGTTCGCCGTTTGAAATATCCCTGGGAGATATTTCAATGGAATGATCAATATATTAAAGAAGATTTTGAATTATTGACATATCATCAAAAATCTCAACCGCACCCTTCGTCAAATCATTATATCAATGAAACTGATATTTTTATAGAAGAAGGCGCCGAAATAAATTTTTCATCGCTCAACGCTTCTGGCGGCCCAATATACATTGGTAAAAACGCGCTGGTAATGGAGGGGAGTTTAATTCGCGGGCCTTTCGCTTTATGCGAAGGCTCAGTAATAAAAATGGGCGCAAAAGTTTATGGCGCTACTACTGTTGGGCCTTATTGCACTGCGGCAGGTGAAATTAAGAATAGTGTTATGCAGGCATACAGTAACAAAGGGCATGATGGTTACCTCGGCGACGCAGTAATTGGTAAATGGTGCAATCTTGGTGCAGGTACCAGCAACAGCAATGTTAAAAACAACGGCACCGATGTAGAGATGTGGAGTTACGATGCCAACGATTATATTCCTGTTGGTTCAAAGGGTGGCTTAATTATGGGCGATTACAGCAGAACTGCCATTAACACATCGCTGAATACAGGAACAGTAATGGGTGTTTGCTGCAACATTTTTGATGCCGGCCTGTTGCCCAAGTATATTTCTAATTTCACGTGGGGCGGCAAGGATTTTAACCCTTACGAATTTGAAAAAGCGCTTAGGGATATTGCCAACTGGAAAAAAATGAAACATCAGACATTAAATGATGAGGAGAAAGCTATTTTGAAACATATCTTTGAAAGTTTTTAGGAAAACTCAGAAAGTCGGGAAGTTATTTGTCATTAGCCATTAGGTCAATAAGTCCGGGCTTCGGACGTTTGGGAAATACAAAAGAAAGTTTTTGGTACCAACTGTATCGTTACATGGCATCAGTAGTGGCGTCGCAATCCATTCATCTTTTGGCCGGTTATTGAGCTTTCTGTTTATTGATTGCTGCAGTTATAAAATTTTAACCTTAACTGCAATATTAGCCATAAACCCTTCTAAAGGGGCGTAAATTTCCCTGAACATTGGGTTCGTAATAGGTAGAATAACAACCGGCCCAAATCTTGTTTGCCGGGCATCTGTCAAGTCCTCAAAATTCAATACCAATATAAAGCGCTTAATCTCTTTTTCCAGCAATAATCCTGTTACCCAATAGTCGGGCGTTTTTGTGCCATCATACAAGTATTGGCTCCCGGTATAAAATGCTTCCAGCGCTATACGATAATTATTTTCCTTTTCATTACTCAGGTCAAATACAACCTTACTCCGCGGAACCAGCGGTATGTATGGATAGGATGCTACACCTGTTCGTGCATCTACATAAGTATATCCCGCAAACACTGACCAACGGCCTTGTTTTAGCCTGACACTTGTTTCAAAGCCTCTTGTTGAATATGGGTTTTTAGCATTGCTGAAATAATAGAGCGTTTGCCCGGATTGATTACCTGATGATGAATCAAGCTGCAAAGGATTGTTAACCTGAGTGTAGTAAAAGGAATGGTCTAAAATAAACCGGGTGTCCTCTCCCAAAGTTCCGCTGTAATTAATATTAAAGTTGCCGCCTGCCGACCGTTCCGCTTCCACATTATTTCCAACAGGCAGCACATTTTTGTACCCTGTTTCTTCTGTTTGGGCATCAAATATAGTTGCAGGTTTATATCCCAACCCGCCGCCCACCCGAAGGCTAAGGCTTTTTGATAACTTGTATAATAACGAGGCCCTTGGCAAAAGAAAATTACCAAACCGGTTTTGGTAGTCATTTCGTATGCCTGTTTCCAGCACCCAATGTTCGCCTGTCATCCAATCGTCCTGTATAAAAATTCCGGTTGTAACAAAATGATAATCTCTTATCAAACTATCCGTATGCCTGTTTTCGTTAAACTGGTCTGTAGTAAAATTTACACCCCCAACAGTCTTATGCTTTGCCCAGTTAAACAAATAGCTTATCTCGCTGAAAGTGGAGGTTTGCTTTCCTGAAAAAGTATAATTCGCTATGCCGATATCACGGTTAAAGACTGAAGTACTGTTGCGGACTGTTAGCAACCTGTTACCGGCTAAGTGTCGCTCATATTTTAATTGGTAATAATCGCGGTAGCTCTTATTTTTTTCTGTATAAGGATGCGTTGGTGATGGTCCGTTTTCAACTGCCATAATATCGCCGCCGGTGCGGTTATCATAAGTAGTATTAATGGCGAGGCTCAGTGTTGCGCTGTCGCTGGGATACCAAAACAATTTTGGATTGATGGTATATGCGGTAAGCCGGGGCAGCACGGTAAAACCGTCGTTATGAATATCAACAGGTACCTGGTGGCTAAAGGTGTTCAACAGGGTGATGCCCCAATGTTTATTCCTGGCGGTAAAGAAGCTTCCCACATCCGTTCCATCCCTGTTTGTTTGGTTTATCAATGCATTCCATGTTGGTATTGCAGAAGGGTCTTTTGAAATGAAATTAATAATACCTGCAATGGCATCGCCGCCATAAAGGGAAGATGAACTTCCTTTGATCAATTCCACCTGTTTCAAATCAAGCGGCGGTATCTGCATGATGCTAAGGCCATTGCTAAAACTGCTGTACATCGGGAAGCCGTCCTTTAACAACTGGGTGTATTTGCCATCAAGGCCTAATATTCGTATCTGCACATTGCCGGATGATGCAGAGGTTTGCTGTGTTTGAATGCCTGATGCCTCACTTAACAGCATTGACGCATTGCCCGGGTGCATGGAAGTTTCTTCCTCCATGTCCTCCGTACCCAGCACTTCTACACGGGTGGGCAGGTCTTTAATGCGGCTATTGGTACGCGAGGAACTAACCACCACATTGCTCAGCATCTCTTCATCTCTTTCAAGGGTAATAAACAATGTATCTTTTGTTGAAGGAATGTTTAGTTTTATTTCTTCATCTGCATACCCTTCGCAGGCTATTTTACATTCATAGTTTCCACGCGGAATGTTGTTTAAAAAAGCTATCCCTGCACTATCACTTATACCTCCTTTTTTCAGGAGTTTGATTTCCACAGATGCCCCGGCGATGGGTTCGTGCGAATCTTCATCGCTTATACTAAGTATAATATGGTATTGCCCATAAACAGTTTCAGTTAATAGTAATAATATTCCAAGTACCACTCTCATTGATTAGCCGGTTTTATCCATTTCAGTGTCGCAGAATATTGTTTTTCCTTTCGCCGTTTTGGGTATTGTTAGTTTACTTCTTCACCGCAATAATAATCCCCGTTGCCCAGTTTTGCTTTGTAATAAAAAGCCCTTCTTTTTTTTCCAGTTCATCTACAAGTGCTGCGGCCTTTTCAGCATGCCCTTCGGGCCAGTTGGGTTGCGGCAACATATCATCAATTATGTATAAGCCACCTTTATTCAGCATCTGTAATGCTGCGTTCAGCAACAGGTATTTTCCATGCCAGCTATCTGCAAATATGTAATCAAATTTTATAAGCATGTTTGCACTAAGCCATTCACCGCCGTCGGCGCAAATTAATCTCAGCCTTTTATCGAAGCCTAAATTTCTTTCAGCAATTTTTTGAAAAGCCGCGTCATTATCAACGGAGATAAGAATTGAATCATCGTCCATTCCATCTAATATCCAGGCAGTTGAAAGCCCTGTGCCCGTGCCAATCTCCAGGAATTTACCACCCGGTTTTGAAGCCGCAAGCGTACGCAGCAATGAGCAAGTTAGCGGGTCCGACATAGTAAACCCGGATTGCTTAGTATCATTCTCTATACCAGCCCAGGCAGCCGGGTATGGCTGGAGTATTTGTTGTGTCATTGTTTGAGCAGTTATAAGTATTTACAACTGCAATATTAACTCCATTTGTATATTACTGCGCTCATAAGGCGTGGGATGGCCCGCTACTTTTTTAAAGCCCAGCTTATGGTACAGGTTAATAGCGGGTTTTAGAATAGTATTGCTTTCAAGATAAATGTTTTTAGCGCCAAGGGTTTTCGCTCTGTTTATTGCGGCCTGCCCAAGCAGCCAGCCGATGTTTTTACCCTGCGCTTTGGGAGATACAGCCATTTTTGCCAGCTCAAAATCATAGTACGGGTCATTCATTTTCATTAAAGCGCAAACACCCAAAGGCTCATCTTTATAAAGCGCGATAAATATATAGCCGCCCTTGTCAATGATATTTTTTTGGGGATGATCCAGCGCTTTATGATCAGCCTCTTCCATTTTAAAATATTTTGTTATCCATTCCTCATTTAGTTGCTTAAACAGTTTACGGTACTTTGGCGTATAATCAATAATTGTTACATATTGTGCCTCGCGTTGTTTGTTTTGCTCCTCAACACGCCTTAACAGTGATTTTTGTTTTAACAAAAATTCCCATTCATCAATCGCTTTCCACAGGTCATTCCGTGTTTGCGCAAGCGCTTGTTCAATAGCATTGTTTACGTCAATATAAAGCGGCTCAATTTTCACAGCCACTTCTCTTCCTTTTTTTGAAAGGCTTATTACGTTCCTGCGGCCATCCGACCTATCCTTTTTTTCAATGACTAATCCATTGCGCGACATTTCTGTAACCAATTTGCTTACCGACGGGTGGGAATGCCCTATTTCTTCGGCTATGGTTGTTATCGCCTTTTCCTGCGACTGCGATAGCACGTAAAAAACAGGGAACCATTTTGGCTGAAGCCCGATGTCGTATAGCCTGTAAATCTCACCGGCTTCTTCTGTTATTGATTCGCTTAGGCGCCTTAGCCTGCTGCCCAAGGCTTTTTTACCCACTTGTTCAAAAAAGTCCATGTGTAATTATTTATGTAACTGGTTACGTAAATATATTACATATTTTATTTTAGGCAAATTTTTTTCATAAAATTCAATACTCAACCGTGATGGCAGGTTTCCTGAATTTATAAAAGACTGAAGTTACGGGGAGAAAATCCATTGCAGCTAATAAGGAATAATGTTAAATAGTACTCCCATTTTTTTGAGAGTATTTCAGCCTCGCATCAATTATCCTTTTAATCAGCAGAATTACAACAATAGGTAAAATAAAATACTCTTTTCCAAGTATCCACTCCCCCGCTTTTTGAAAAGAGGCAAACATTCCATTTGACAAAGAATTTAATGGAGCACTAATGTTCTTAACCTGTGATTGAAGGCTGAATATTAAAAGGAATGAAAAAAATAAAACACCCGCGAAAATCAAACAAATAGATAATGTTTTAATTGTCTTATATCTTTTCGCAGACTGCGCCACTATCTTGCGCATGACCATATCATTGAAAGCAGGATTGGCGATCTCAATACTGCTGTCGTCCATTACTTGTCTTGTAAAACCATCAATATTTGTGTCTTCCATCATACTATATATTGAAGCTCTGACTTTAATGTTTTTTCCAGGATGGCCAACATTTTCTTTCGCGCCCTGTGCAACTTCATTTTTATGTTTGCAGCCTTTATGCCGGTGATCTCCCCTATTTCATCAATAGAATTTTCGCCAAGGTAGTACAAGGTTAATAAAAGCCTTTCTTCCATCAACAGTTCTTCCAGTGCAAGGTTAATAAATTTTTTGCGGTCGGCGCTGGCAAGGTTGTTATATGCTGATTCAACTCCATCCCCTATTGTCTCTCCCATTTCATCCACATCAATATCCAGTGCCTCAAATTTTTTTTTCCTGATCTTTGATAACGATGTATTAACAACGATCTTATAAAACCAGGTTGAAAATTTGGCATCCTGCCTGAATGTTTTAAGCGACCTGTATGCCTTTACAAATGAATCCTGTACTACTTCTTCCGCGTCCTCTTTATTATTGATTATCCTAAAAGCAATTGAGTACGCCATATCCTTGTATTTTTCAATAAAATAAGAAAAACCGGATACGTTGCCCTCAATAACCTGTTTAAAGTAAAAAAGATCCATCTACGCTTATTTTTGTTGCTGGACCTTTCCCCTTACAATGTAATAAATTATTAAGCCAATGCCCCCGAGCAAAATGGCCATACAATCCATTATAGCGGTTTGATCCAACCTGTATGCGTTGGCTATCAGGTACCCTATAAAAGCCCCCAGCCCGGTGCCTGTTAACAATAAGCCCCATAACAAAGGCCCAAACGATAATTTCTGTTCTGTGGGCCGGTCTAATATCGAAATATCCAGGCCCTTCTCAATCAAAGCAAGCCGTTCCTTATTTTTTGCTTCCATTGCAGCAAGCTTTTCTTTGCTTGATGTAATCGTGCCAACGTAAAAGGCTATAATAGCAAATGCAAATGCTGCGACAATGCAAAAACCGGCGATCATCATTCCAATATAACTGCTCATTTTTAAAAAAGTTTAATAGTTAATACATTAAATACTGGTATATGACACACATATTTGCAGCGAGGTAACAGGAATTGCAAAGTTTTTTTTATACTTTATTGTGCTTGCAGCTTTGCAATTTTCCCATTTGCCCCTGCCAAAAAAACAGCAACCCCTTTTTTTGCTTTTTGGCAAACATGAAAGCTTTGCCTTGAAACCAATTGCCAGTTCATACCGCCATCGTTGCTGATATCAATACCGCTTGTACCACAGGTGATCAATTTGTCTTTTGTTAAATAGGCCACGCAACTGCGGTAGCCGTGTGGTGGGGTTTGCGGAAAAGTGAGTTGCTGGCCGCGCTTGTCCATTCTAAATAGAACACAATTGCTATCAATTATTTGATCGTGCGAAAAATCGCCCCCAACTACTACACCATTAAAGCCACCTGGAGTTGGATAAGCAGCAACTGAGTTAGCACCTGTGGAAGACCTGCCCTGAACAAGAGGTAATTTAATTTTAAAGGATCCCAGGCCATATAATTTCGCGCTCATAC
>Ga0206915_1066_pt1 | contig 25710 bp, 27 predicted proteins | sample Alteio_BWOrgHeat_70_FD_152945 | JGI IMG/M metagenome (GOLD analysis project Ga0206915, IMG submission 152945) | Enriched cells from forest soil in Barre Woods Harvard Forest LTER site, Petersham, Massachusetts, United States -... | ecosystem: Environmental > Terrestrial > Soil > Temperate forest >...
TTACTTGTATCCGGGGGGAGCTGCACCTGTTGGATCGAGCTGGCGCCAGATAGCAATCGGGGCATCAGCAGGGTTAGCAGTATTATGAAGGACTAATTCTACTGTAGTTAAAAACTCATTGCCCGGCGGCCGTGGCGTAGGTTGTGAAGCTTGCTTATTACAACCCGTAAGGAATAACAAAAAAAGGGAAACAGTGCCAAAAAATGACCTGTTGCTAAATGAAAATAACTTTTTCATAATGATTTTTGATTAAGCTAAAAATTGAAAGAAATGATTACATAAAACCAGCGGTTACATCAAAGCGCATCAAATACGCTGATCAATTTGATATACCGGCAATAAGGTTAAACACGTGGAAATGCACAGAGAGAATATTTCTGAGCATTGCATTATACTTTAAACAAAAAGAACAGGGGGTGCCCTTAACAGGCCGGAATAAATTTGGGTTACGTAAAGAGGGGAGTTGTAATAAATTTCTAAGGGAATATGTGTTTGGATGACTGGTAGAGGAAGTGCAGATACTTCTGTTTCCGTCATTGGGATGGCAAAATCATCCAAACAATCGCAGGAAACCGCAATGATCTTAGTTGAGTGATGATCGTTTTTTTCCGCTGCCTGCAAAACTGCATTAGTATGCAGGTAGTCGTGCAACCATAAACGTAAGCCCGCCTTCTCTGCAAAAATAAGCAGAAGCAGAAGCGCCAATAGCTGTTTAACCGGCTTACGCATTTGCAAATTGGTTTTAACAATGCAAATGTAATAAATGCAACACTATTTCAAAAAATATAAACGGCTTTAAAGTTTTATTAACAAAAACTGATAAAATAAATCAAAACATTATGGATTGATATTCAACAGAAATTATTATTTTTAGCGCAATTTGGGGGGCTTGCTGTATCTGTAATAACGCAATAGTATTGCCCTTTTATCAAGTCTCCCACCCGAAATTTCGGGGCTGTGCCTGTACATTACATTATCTAATTTTTAATGATAATAAAAATGCAACACCGCTATAAAATGAGTTAACTAACGGCTAAGCAGCAGGCTTTCGGGCTTCTCTTTTCCTCCTATCATCTTATCAACACCACAGTACCTTTTCGTGTTATGGTGTGGCCAAGATAGTCAACGGCTTGTGCAACATATACGTAGGTGCCGCTTTGCTGCCGTGTACCGCCAAAAGTTCCGTCCCAGCCAAAGCTGGGGTTACCGCTGCTAAAGAGCATATTGCCCCACCGGTTATACACCTGGAAAAAATTAAATTGTTTTATGCCTACAATAATGGGTTTAAGAATATCATTTTTCCCGTCGCCATTGGGCGTAAAGGCGGAGGGTACAAAAATTTCAGGCAGGGTTTTAAAAACATGCACGGTTACATCGCTGTATGCTGAACAACCCTGGGCTGTTGTTACAAGCACTTTGTAAGTGATGGAATCAATATTATTGCCAAGTATTGCTACAGGGTCGGAAATACCGGGATTGTTAAGCCCGGTAAGCGGCAGCCATTGGTAAGTAACGCCGCCGGTAGCATTCAATTGCAAGGGCTGGTTAAATACAATAGAAGTATCATTACCTGCATAAGCATCAACAGGCGGCAGTACCGTTACGATAACCGAATCAATGCCCGGTTTGGGGCAGCCTAAGGTATCATAAGCCGATAGTGTGTATATGGTAGTACTTTGTGGCCCCGCAACAGGCGTTAAAGTGTTGTATCTGAACAATGAATTTACCGGCGACCATAAAAAGGAAGAACCATTGATGCTTGCATTAAACTGCGCCGTTTTGCCAAAACATATAGTGGTATCGGGGCCGGCATTTGCAAGCGGGTAAGGCACAACTTTTATCTGTATGCTATCAGTGGCCATGCATTTTTTGCTGATGCTTGCCAATACCGTGTATTGAGTAGTTGTTTGCGGGTTTGCGACAGGCGTTGCAACAGTGGGATCGCTTAAAGCTGTTGCAGGCGTCCACGAAAAATATAAAGCATTTGTTTGGGGGCTTATCGGTATGCCGTCGCCACTGCAAATAGTTGTATCGTTACCAAGATTTACAAACGCCGCGCTAACCACATTTACCGTAAGCGTATCTGTATTGGTACACCCTTTTCCATCATCCGCAAATACAATATAATTAGTTGTGCTTTGTGGATAAACAGATGGATTTTGCGTGTTTGGATTGATGATATTATAACCTGGCGACCAACTGAATTGCGAAACAGCGCCGGTACTTGCAGAAAGTTGCAGCGTATCTGCAATGCATATTAAAGTATCTTTAAAAGGCAGGGTAATAATAGGTTTAGTCAATATGGCCACCTGGTGGGCAAGCGTGTCCGTACAGCCTTTTGAGTTGCTTACAATAAGCGTTACATTTCTTGTTCCTGGTGTTGAATATTGATAGTAAGGGTTTTGGGAGGAAGATGTATCTGTTGAAATATTATCGCCAAAATTCCATAGCCAGTTGCTTACATACCCGTAAGTTGTTACAGTGGCATCCACAAACTGGTAAGGATTTTCCAGGCAGTTGCCTGCGACATTAAAAGCAGGGAAAAAACCTGGATAAACGCCTGCGAGCGCGGTGGTGGAATCAGAGCATTGCTCCCCCCTGTTCACTACCAGTTTTACGGTGTAAGTGCCTGTGTCAGCATAGGTCCAGGTTGGGGTAGGGTTATTGGAGGTATCGGGTGTAGTTTCAGCACCAAAATCCCAGTAATATGAATGGATGGCTGCGGAAGTTGATTCGTTTTGAAAAAAAAGGGAATAGCCATTGCAGGTTATATAGGAAGGCTTAAGATCTGCCGCCGCAAAATCGCAGGCGGCAACGCGTAAAAGAAAATCTTTCCGGTGAACGCTTATCGCTTCGCCATGCCTCCATTCTGTTACGCATACATTTACCACATAACCTCCCGAACCGGCAATAGTACCGGTTATTATACCTGTTTTTGGGTCAATCACTATATTTGGGCCAAGCGGCGACGAACCCGAATAACCACTCGTGTATGTAACATTTTGGTAGGGTGGCGTTGATGGCAAAACATCGCCCGAACCTGATGCTGTACCTCTGTTGTATGCATCGCAAAATGAATAGGACAGCGAATCGCCGTATAAAGGGTTTTCACTATCAATATCTGTAGCGCTAAAATCGAGTTTTATTTGTTTTTGCTGGCAAACCAGTACGGTATCTTTTACTGCGAATACAGCGCTTGAATTAGTGCCTGTTGGGCCAAGAATATCAGTTCCCGGTATTGTACAGGTATAGGTTGCGCCTTCCCCCGCTGATTGCTGGCCCGTGATTTGGAAGAATTGTATATTTTGTATGCTGAACGACCGGCAACAGGTTTGATATGCAATTGTATAGCCTTGTGCCTGTTTTGGAAAATCCATCTTAAAAGTAAAATATCCAATCTGATAGCATACATGCGGAGGATTAATAATGCAGGTAAGAGGAGCGTTTAATGTAATTTCCTCAAAATCTGAACGCATCACAATAAGCGATTTATAAAGCTGGTCTGGCTGGTTTGTAAATATGCCTATTTCCACTTCTCCCGGCATAGGTGCAGCTACCTGGCCCGGGGGTGTAACCGGAATGCATTCGCGAAATAGCCGTAAGGTAACCTGGTAGCTATCGGATCCGGGTGCAGAACCCGGCCCGAAGTAACTGTAATAAAGTTCCCCGCCCGCTATGTGTAAAGCAAAAGAAGGTATCGAAATAAAAAGTAGCAGGACCAGTGCAATGTTTTTTTTCATCACTCAGTATCGTCACGTAAATAACGCATTTATTGATTAAAACGTATTTGTTAAGCGTTTGGGTTGCTTAGCCGGTGCTTTAGAATATTTTATTTTTCGTCCGTGAATGTAGGATTTTTTTTTGCATGTATTTTCCTGTGCCAGATCATTTAATGAAGATGCAACATTTTCCATGCCTATTTATATAAAATCAAAAATATTCTTACGGTATTTATCGGATGAGTACAACCGTTCCCTTCCTGTAAACATTCCCGCAAATAGTGGATGCCCTTACCTGGTAAACAAAAGTACCTGAAGCCTGCGGTATGCCTTTATAGGTACCATCCCAGCATTTGGATGGGTCGGTTGTGTAAAATACTTTATTGCCCCACCGGTCATAGACAGAAAGATCAACTGTTTTTATTCCTCCCCATAACCTCACACCAAAACAATCATTTACGCCGTCATTATTTGGCGTAAATGCGGAAGCCATATAGTAGCCGTTTTGTGCATCATTGGTTAATACTTTAACCTGTATTGAATCTTTTTCAACGCATGCGCTGCTATTGGTTGCTGTTACATAGTAGGTGGTTGTTGTTAATAGCGTAGCAACAGGGTTATATACGTTCGGGTTATCAAGACCTGCTGCCGGGTACCAGCTATATTGCGTACCGCCTGCAGCAAATAACCTTGCCTGCGCTGCAAAGCAATCAATATCATTCGATTTGGTTACAACAAGCGGAAACCTGGGGGTTATATTAACTGCTGCGTAAAGCGTGTCAGTTACATGGCAGCTATTGCTTGTAATGTTTACCTGATAAGTAGTTGTATTTAAAGGCATTACCTGTACGGCGGGTGACTGATTGTTTAAAATTGTTTGTGAGGGGGACCACTGGTAAATATCGCCCCCGGAGGCGGTTAGCAATAAGGTATCCCCCCGGCAAATGGATGAGCTTACAGGGTTTAAAGCAAACACCGGCTTAGGGTTTACAGTAATAAGCACGCTGTCCTGCCCTTTGCACCCTTTTGCATCAAGTGCATTAACATAATAAACGGTAGTTACGGCAGGAGCTGCAACCGGGTTGAATACTGAAGCATCGCTTAACCCGCTTGCCGGATACCAGCTATAAGTTAAACCTGCAGGATTTATAATATTGATATTAGCCGAACCGCCTGCGCATATGGTAGTATCGCCGGATGCCTGTACAATAAGCTTGTTTAGAATTGGTATTGATTTTGAAACCGTATCTGTACACCCATAAGAATTTGTTGTTATCAGCGTAATATTTTTTATTCCCGGTTCAGTATAAGCATAGGTTGGGTTTTCATTTGTTGATGTGCCTGTGCTGTCTCCAAAATTCCATAGCCAACTGGTTATTGTGCCATATTTTGACACACTTGAATCAATAAATTGATACGGCATCGGTATGCATACGCCTGTTACGCCAAAATTGGCAACAAAGCCCGGGTATATTTTGGCAAGGGTTGTTGTTGAATCGCCGCAATGGCCGCCCCTGTTAACAACAAGCTTTACAACATAAGTGCCGCTGTCAGAATAAGTAAAATAAGGTTGGGGGTTGGTTGACGTATCTGTAGTGGAATTTTTTTCGCCAAAATCCCAATAGTAAGAATTTATTAACGGGGAGGTTGATTGATTTTCGAGTTGTATGCTAAAACCCCCGCAGGATAAATAGTCAGGGTTAAGTTCTGCCGAAGCAAAACCGCAATTACCGATGGTTAAAATAAAATCTTTATGGTGAACATTTATAAGGGTATCGTGCCGGTATTCCTGAACACAAACATTTACAACGTATTTGCCCGGTAAGCCCGGCGCCTTTCCACTGATGATACCGGTAGCAGCGTTTATAGTAACATCGGGCCCCAAAGGTGCGGAACCTGAATAAGGTGCAGTATAGGGAAGCGGGTTGAGTACGAGCTGGCCCGGGGGGATGGGGTCAGGATCCAGGGGAATAGCGCCTGAATATGCATCGCAAAGAGAATATACCAATGAATCGCCATCCTTGTCAATCGCTCCAAAATCGAGCGTAAAAATTTTTCCCGCACAAACCAAAATAGTATCTTTTACCACAAATTGAGGAGAGTTATTAAAGCCATTTGGTACCTGGGATGTACCTGGTATTGATGTTGTAAATGTGGCCCCAACGGCACTATCGGGGTATGGGGTATTAACTACATTGGTAACAAGTTGCCTGCAGCACCTAATCCAGCTTAAAAGATAACCGTTTTTGTTTTTAGGAAGTTCAACAGTGTTGGTAAAAATGCCTATTTGATAACACAACTGTATTTCCTGCGTGAGGCAGGGAAATGCCCCCGGCGTATTTTGAATAAACGGCGGATCACCATTCCATTGTTTATTTAAACTAATAATAGTATACAACGTTTTATCCCCGTTGAAATAAACTCCGATATTTACTACTTCACTATTCAATATTTGCCCGTTGGAATTACATTCCCTGAACAAACGCATGGTTAATTTATACGTATCGGTGCTGTCTGTTGAACTTATATGCTCATAAAAAAGCTCACCGCCCGAAATGTGTGATGCAAATAAAGGCCCCGACGCCAGGAGAAAAAAAATAATAAAGTAAACTTTTATCCGCATGTTTATGATATCCGGATTGCACGGTGGTTTTTGGGTTTATATTTTATTTTTCAGGTAAACTTAACAAAAAATCTGCTATGATTTAGCAAGTTGTTTGAAAGTTTGAGTGTTCCAGAGGTTCACAAGTTCAAGAGTTCAGGGAGTTTGAAAGTTTGAGTGTTTGAAAGTTCCGGAAGTTCATGGGTTCGTGTTTACATAATTAATAAAATTTAATATAAAGTCATTTGTTTTTTCCGTTTCTTCCCACATACCCATGTGGCCCGTATTTTCCAGGATGTGAAAAAAAGATATTTTAGGCATGTGCACCTGCTGCAGTACATCGGCTAAAGGTACGGCAACATCTTCCGTGCCTGCTACAAATAAAACAGGCATTTTACTGTTTCGCAATACAAGCGTTCTGTCAGGCCTCATCATCATGGCGCGGTAATATTGCTGCAATGCTTCTTTTTTAAAACCTGTACCCTTATTAACCAGTGCATCTATCCGGCCGCTAAATTTATCTTTATAGGCTTTGGAAAACAAATTAGGGGTTGTGCTTTTAGTAAATGCATAACTGCCGTATTCTTCCATCATAGCTATCCCCTTCAGGCGGTTTTGTTTTTTTTCTTCGCTGTCTGCAAAGGCGGTGGAATGAATAAAGCCAAATGCCCTGAGGTATTGGGAATGATCTTCCGTAAACGCAAGTGTTATATAGCCGCCCATACTGTGGCCAAGCATTATGCATGTTTCAATTTTTTCATGCTGTAGTAATGCGAGCAGGCAACCTGCATAGTCTTCAACGGAAGATAATTGGGGATTATAGTCAGACCTGCCGCTGCCCGGCAGGTGTGGTACAATAACCTGTGTGTATTCTTTCAAAAAAGCAAGCTGGCCATCCCATACATACCCGTCTTCTGCAAAGCCATGTATCAATATAACCGGTATGGCACTGTTACCTTCTTTTTGGTAGTGAACTGTAAAATCTTTATAAATAAAAACAGCATCCATACATGCAAATTAATATTTTGCCAGGCGGTAGCTGCGCACGCAAAGCAGCAATATTACAGGTATTAACGCAATATTCAATTGCTGTGGCAGCCAAAGCCATAAAAGCAAAGTTGATAAATTAAGCGCCCATATAAAATAGAAGTATTTTTTTATCCAATCTTTTTTTCTCCAAATAAAAAAAGCGGCCATAAAATTAAAGGGCATTGCCCATAAAAGGTTATAGTTGTTTCCGCAGCTTGCATGGTTTGTACCAAACCACATAAATAATATTAGTAAACCTACTGCCCCGGTTATAAAAAGCAATAAAAAATCAATGCATTTAACGGCGATGTTTATTTGCGGAGATTTGAATAAGGATAAAACAATAATTGCCAGAGCAATAATGCTGAATAAAATAAGCGGAGTGTATTTGCTGCTTTTATCCGTTGCAGGCTGGCCATAAAAAATGGCTTTTTTTTGTTTTACAAGATTTACCTTGCTGCTGTCCAATCCTTTCAGCAGGTACTCCGGCAGGAACATTGACTGGTAATTATTAACCGCCTTATCTATCTTACTGCCTAATAAAATATCAATACCCAGTTTGCTCCAGGGCTGGCCTCCGCGGTCGAGGTATTCATAAATCATATTACGAAAGGTTGTGCCCTTTGGCACTAATGGGACAACGCCGGAAAACCGTTTTGTGTATTTAGAAATGATGTCACGGATGCGGGTAGTGCAATTGTCAAATAAAAAGTCGTAATGGTAATAACGGTTATCACCGGAAAGGTTGAGTTGAATGGCCTCGTGTATTATGTTTCTTTCTTCAGCAGTTAAGTTGAGCTCCTGCTCGTATACGCTGCGTTTTTCTTCCAAAAATTCAGTCATGAATTCATTAAACCTGCTTACCGAAAGCATGTACATCAACTTTCCGCGCGTAAATTTTATGTAAAAATCAGGGTCGGCAAAGTCAAAAGTACCCCAGTTAAATACAAGGTCGTTATGTGTTGCGCTATCAATAATACGTATTGCGCTATGGCCGAATAATGAATATAAGTCATCACCCGGTGCGCAGGTTAATACCGATATACGAATATGGTGTGAACCGTTTTGTGCTTTTACAAAAAAAGAAATGAATATAAATACCAGCGGTAATACGTAACGTAAAATACGTTGCATGGATAAATTTAATTATGCGCGAAAGATCGTAAATAGTTATGATGTTGTCAATATAGCGGGATGAAATAAAAATGAAATATAAAGAAAACCACTTAAAACTATATTAGGAGAAAAAAGGTGAACGTATCTTCTCAAAATAAGCGTTAAGTTTATTTTACAAACTTTTTTCTTACCATCAATACAAGGTTCCACAAAACCAATACGCAGGCAAGTGTAACCGCTATTTTAGATAATATATCCCCATATTTTACATACACCGTTTCGCCCTGTAATGCAGGTATGTTATACTTAATAACAGCAGCTTTATCCCAGGGCTGGGTTGCCATTATATTGCCATATTCATCAATCACGGCGCTTATACCGGTATTGGCACTGCGTGCAACCCAGCGCCTTGTTTCAATAGCCCGTAACCGTGCATAGTGCAAATGTTGCTTATGGCCGGGTGTGTTGCCCCACCAGCCATCGTTGGTAATAATGGTTAAAAGGTTGGCGCCTTTTTGCACATAGGTGCTTATATATTCGCCATAAATGCTTTCGTAACAAATAATGGGTGCAACAATATATGGCTGATTTGTTTGTTTTAATACAGACGATTGCTTTTGGCTGCCATAGCCACCGGTTGTGCCGCCAAATTTTTCAAAAACCGGGGCCATCCACCGCAGGAAATCAGGCAAGGTTTCCACACCGGGCACTAATTTGCTTTTATAATAAAACTCCGGGGCAACTCCTGATTTTAGTGCAACTGCCGCATTAAAATTGTCGTAATAATTGTTATCACCGCCTAACATTGCGCTGTTGGTAGTTTTTTCGCGGCCATAATTTTTCCATATCTCTATCCCGGAAAGCAAAGTAATATTTGGATGCTTTTTTACAAAATTAAATACCGGCTGGTACGCGGGATAAGAAAGCAAACGATCCTGAAACACATCCTCTGCTGATAATGCTGTTTCCGGCCAAATAACCAGCCGTGTATTTGAATCTAATTGGCTTTCTGACAAGGTAATAAGTTGTTGCACCTGTGTTGATACAGAGCCCGCATCAAACTTGCCGTAGGGATCAACGTTGGGCTGAATAATAATTACGCCGGCAGGTTTATTCATTGGCGTTTCCGTATGCAATGCGATTATAAAAGATGCCGCTAATGGAAGTACAATTGCCAGTAAACCGTTTATTATTAAAGATCGTTTTATGCCCCTTATTTTATAATTATTGTGTTGCAGTTGTTTCAATAATTCATACAAAAGAATGTTTACAAGCAGCACCCACAAGGTGCCTCCGCTTGTGCCGGTATATTCATACCACTGCACCCAACCAGGCTGCGATGCAAATACATTACCGATGGTTAGCCACGGCCAGCTTAATTGCCAGTTGAGATGGATGTATTCAAAACACATCCAAAATAATACCAGCGATACATACCCGGTGCGTTGCCCGAATTTTCTTTTGAAAACCCGGTAGCCCCACCAGGGCAAACACATAATAAGGCTGTTAGCGATTATTGCTGCAATTGAACCAACATCGGTTGAGTTCCATATCCACCAGGTGGTGATAGCGTTCCATGTAAGCAATGCCAAAAATGACAGGAGAAAAAACTTTCTTTTGTTTACAACTTTATCGGCAAGATGCAGTAAAGGGATAAAGGCGATAAATATTAAAAACGTAAATGGCGATACAGGCCAGGAGGCCCACAATAAGATACCCGATAAAAAGCTGAACCCAAACGGTTGAAATTTTTTCAAGCAATTATTTTTATTCCGGTTTTGTGATCAAGGCCGATTTGTTTTTATTCGATGGGCGTTACCCATCTCTGATATATACCGCCGCCGCGGCGGGGCTCAACGGCTAATGGCTTTCCTGTCAACTATCATCTCACAACTGTCAACTTTCTTGATGGCTTTCTTGTCAACTGTCATCTCACAACTGTCAACTTTTCTAATAACTACTTCCTCGTATAGTTGGGCGCTTCTTTTGTTATTTCCACATCATGCGCGTGGCTTTCGCGCATACCAGCATTGGTTATTTGTACAAATGTGGCTTGTTGCAGTGCACTTATATTGGCTGCGCCGCAATAGCCCATCCCTGCTCTTAATCCGCCTACATATTGCGCTACTACTTCGTTTAACGAACCCTTGTATGCAACACGCGCCTCAATTCCTTCAGGCACCAGTTTTTTAATGCCATCCTCAACATCCTGGAAATAACGGTCGCTGCTGCCTTGCTGCATAGCGCCTATACTGCCCATGCCGCGGTATTCTTTAAACTTTCTTCCTTCATAAATAATGGTTTCGCCAGGGCTTTCTTCTGTGCCGGCAAAAACGCTGCCCATCATTACAACGGCAGCCCCTGCTGCAAGCGCTTTTACCATGTCGCCCGTATAGCGTATGCCGCCATCTGCAATTAACGGAACACCTGAGGCTTTAAGCACAGAAGCAGCTTCCATAATGGCTGTAAGTTGAGGAACGCCTGTGCCGGCAACAATACGGGTAGTACAAATTGACCCCGGGCCTATACCCACTTTAACGGCATCGGCACCCGCATCGGCCAAAGCTTTAGCGCCTGCGGCTGTACCTATATTACCTGCTATTACCTGCAGGTTTTTAAAATTCTTTTTTACCAGTTTTAATGCATCTATCATTTTAACCTGGTGGCCGTGGGCGCTATCCAGGCATACTACATCTACGCCAACCTGTTGTAGTGCACCAACTCTATCAAGCACATCGGGTGTGTTGCCTATTGCGGCGCCAACCAGCAAACGGCCAAAACTATCTTTAATACCATTTGGATTATTAATTAGTTGCAGAATATCCCGGTATGTTATTAAACCTATAAGCTTGCCCTGTTTATTTACTACCGGAAGTTTTTCTATTTTATGCTGGCGCAAAATTTTGCCGGCCTTTTTCATATCCGTACCCTCCGGTGCGGTGATGAGGTTTTCTTTCGTCATCACTTCCTTTACTAAAATGCGCTTATCTGTTTCAAAACGAAGGTCGCGGTTGGTGAGAATGCCGGTAAGTTTATTGTTTGCATCCACTATAGGAATGCCCCCTATCTTATTTTCTTTCATCAGGCGCAGTGCATCGCCAATGGTAGCGCTTTCGTGCAACGTAATGGGGTCTATTATTAAACCGCTTTCGCTGCGCTTTACCTTTCTAACCTGTTCTGCCTGCTTTTCAATGCTCATGTTCTTGTGCAAAATACCAATACCGCCTTCCCGCGCCAGTGCAATTGCAAGCGAGGCTTCGGTAACGGTGTCCATAGCCGCGGAAAGCATGGGAATATTAAGCTTAATGCTTTTGGTAAGATTGGAGCTTATATCAACTTCGCGTGGTAAAACTTCACTGTATGCGGGCATCAGCAATACATCGTCGAAAGTAAGGCCCTTACCAAAGAATCTTGATTTTTCAGTCTTATTACGGGGAGAATTAATTAGTGTTGCCATGTGCAAAGATACAGCAGCGTATAAATTGCCTCCAAAATATTTTTTTGGCAGGGATAAAAACCGGGGTGTTTGGGCAATGATAAAGACCGGTACAGATGAATTTATGAGCAGGGATTTTTCTGTTGGCACTAAAATAAAAAATCCCCGGCGGCAATTTATTTGCGCCGGGGATTATGTTATTTGCGGCAGCTTGTATTAAGCTTCCTCTTCAGTAAGTTCAAGAACAGGGGCTGCTATGCTTTCTTTAATAGTATCAAGGGTAGCCTTTATCGCCTCAATCTGCTGGTTAAGCAATTCTTTTATGCTTCCAAAAATATAATTGGATGATAAAGCTGTAGTATAGGCACTTAATGCAAATTCTTCCTGTGTAATACAGGCTTTTTCTATTGCCTCTTTACTCGCTGTAGAAAAAAACGGGTCTGTGCCAATTCTTTTATTATGGCTATTGCTCAAAGCATCAATTACCGTTACCGCTTTATGGCCTAAACTCTTTACAACTGCCTTTAATTCTGTAATATGGGATGTTTTAATTTTAGCCATTTTTTTAAACGCTTCCTTCATTACTTTGTCTTCCATTTTAAGGGAGGCATTTTTGTACATAGTTTTCCCTTTCTCATCAACTGTAATAAGAAGGTTAAGCTTTTCAATCACATGATTATTTACATTCTCCATTGTTACTTATTTTGATGCAGGCAATATTTTATAAGAGGTTAAGTAAGATTTGTTTTGAATTAACAGCCTTGATTACCCTGTTTTTAACAGTTACCATTTCCTGTCTCTCTGGCTGCGGGAAAAAGAATCGTTATTCGCTTTTGGTTTTGCAACAGAAACACCTAATGCCCTGCCTTCGATATCTTTATTGTTAAGGCCAAGTATTGCATCGTTGCCTTCCTGCTCAGAAGACATTTCAATAAAGCCAAAACCGCGTGATTTATTGGTAAGCCTGTCTATAATGATCTTTACAGATTTAACGATACCAAATTTGCTGAATAGTTCTTTTAAGTCTTCTTCTGTTGTATGAAAACTAATGTTTGAAACGTAAATGTCCATGACCGTTGAATAATTTAAAAAATGAATTAATTAATTGAATTAGTGACGTAAAAGCAAAGAAGGATAAGTGTTACTTGAAAGAAATACTGTGTATCGTTCAGATGTGCCTGTAATTACTAATATATAGTAAAGATATAACATTTAACCCAATGGGGTTGCATAATTTTGAATTCGCCAGGTTAAGCCGGGATATTGAAGAATATAAGCAGTGTAAAAAGTACCGTTAGCAATTGACTATGAGTGGCTTTGCATTAATAGTTTGGCTGTTATAAAGTATTGCAAAAAGTTGCAATTTCATAAAATAAATACTTCCCGGCAGCAAATAAAATACTGCCGGGAAGCCCACACTACTTCACTTCCTCATATTTATCAACATATACTTTTATTAGTTTATCAGGGTATTCATTGGCGTGCAGCAAAAAGGTAATTTTTCCATCAACTGCCTCTACTGTTATAATAACAGCTTTTAAGTCTTCATGTGATGTATGAATGTCGGTAGTGATAACAGTTTTGCCATTTTTAAAAGGCACGTTCCAGTTACAGGTAATATTGCTGAAGGTTCCCGTCATTACTTCTTCATCGCCCTGCCCGGGGTCAATTTTAATATCTTTCGCAGTAGTTTCTATTACCGCGTTCATGTCTTTAGAATCCACAACATTCATGTTTGAATCCAGGTTTTCCATTTTGGATGCGGTCCAGCGTACTTTGGTGCTACATTGTGCTTTACAAGCAAAGCTGAACCCAAGTATGGCTACAGCTAAAAAAATGATCTTTTTCATAATTAATGGTTTATTTTTTGGTTTTAAAAGAATTTTTACCCTGCATCCCTCTTTCGTGCACTTTTTGAACATTTTAAAGGTTGATTGTAAGCCTGCCCTTGTTTTCGCCTTTTGATACTGCGGTCCCGTTTTCAATCTGCATCACACTCCCTTTGGAGTCGTAGGTAACAAAATAGGTAACAAACAATTTTTCCTTTCTGTCTAATATGTTATGCACAGTTACTGTTTGGCTTAAAGCATTGCTTAGTGTGGGGTATTTTTTTAACTGCATGGCTCCATAAACTTTATCCCACAATATTGTTTGCTTGTTGCCCCGCACCTTAAAAATTATGATATGTACTGACGCAGCGGACATATCATAAACCTTTTCGTTATAGTTGGTATCCCTGGCTATTGAGTAGCTGATCTCTTTGCTTATTGGTTTTTCAGGAGAAAGCAGGTCAGTTAATTGCGTATGAAATATGGCTGTTGGTAAGGTTAACCCAAGCACTATTTCAAATATCATCTTTTTCATAAACACCTCCCTTATTTTAACTTTTTTTAGAACTTGTCTTTGTTAATTACAGAATAAAAGTAGGTACTATGTTTTGCATAGTACATTATATAACAGTAAATGGTTAATATCCGTGATGAATGGTAAAATTTAAGGATGGCGCACACCAACTTACAATAAGGGACAAGATAAAGGCAGTTTACGCTAAAAGTTAGTTTTAGTAGTTTGAAAACAACTTGTAGGTTTGGAGGCTACCAGAGTTGAACTGGCATAGGCGGGGTCGCAATCCACCATATTACCATCAATAGCCCCCTTTCAGGAACTACAAAGGTAAATAATAAACAAATTGTCTGAAAACAACCAGAGTATGAAGAGAGGGGGTAAAAAACGGCAAATTATAATATACGAAGAGGGCAAGGTGTTTATAGAACAACCGCCCTTATGGATGGTTTATTTTAGGGCTGCTGTGTACATTATTGGATGTGCTATTATTTGCTGGTTGGCTTTGACAGGTAGAATACACCGTAATTATTAATGTGGCGATTGTAACAATAGGAATAACCAAGTACGACAAAATCCATTCTATTTTTTGTCTTTTGGCTTGTTTGGTTTCCCACTTAATATAATTTTCAATTCCCTTTAATTCTTTTGCTTTATTCCCTTTTTCAGTCAAAAATTTATCTTCCTGCCGAGGCGATAATCTGCCAATATATCCATTGTCTAATAAAAATCCATGCACTTCATTATAAAAATTATCGTTAGGTATTAATATTATTTCAGTAAATATTTCATTTTTATTATTATCTCTTATCCAATAGGGGAAAGAGCCTTTAAAATCAATAGGGTCATTGAGCCTTAATTTTGACAATACGATATTACATGCTGCAATTATTATTTTCTCATCCATAAATTTATATTATGTTGTTTGTCCCTTATTATAAGTTGGTGTCCAACAAATAGTATTATTTCTTAAGAATTTTACTATTCTTAGGCGGTGTATTTATAAGGGCTGTTAATAATTGATCTGGTGTAGCATTAACCGTTAAATGAATGTCGTATTTTCCCTTTTTAGGCAGTTTGGGCGGCGTTATTTTGTTTGTTTGCTTTGCCATTATTTACAAGATTTTTATACGTTAAACGTCCTTCAATCTTGCCTAAAGTTAGAATAAATCTTTCTGCATCTTTTAATTTTCTTGTATTGTAACGGTATGAGTATTCATTACAATAGGCTTGCAGGTGTTTAAAGCTAATTTGATGGTAAATGCCATAAATGCCGCGCCTCATTACGCTCCAAAAGTTTTCTACTGTATTTGTGTGAACGTCAAGCCTTACCCATTCTCTTTTACTGTGGAATACTGCTTCATGCTTATATTCATCTAATCCCCTGCGGTAAACAAAGGCTTCATCAGTCATTAACCTTGTTCCTGGTTTTACGTTAGCCTTAATAGTGGGTTTTATATTATCTCCCTTGCTTTCATCAAAGGCAAACACTCTTATATTGCCACCACGCTGGGCAAGTCCCAAAACAGCCCCTTTGTTCTTAATTGGGTTATTAAGTTTATAATCTACTTCTTCCGGTGATAAGCCAACAAAATCACTTGCAAATTTGCGTGCCATGTACGTTTCATCGCTTTCAACAATTCCGCTTAATAATTCGGGTGAATTTTCTTTTAATGCCTCTCTCATTCTATGCAGCATAAACCATGCACTTTTTTGGCTTGTACCAATATCTTTTGCAAGCTGGTAACTACTGATACCTTTTTTATGACCTGAAATAATATACAATGCCATAAACCATTTATTCAGGGGAATGTTAGATGCTTCAAATATTGTCCCTACTGTTACGCTGAACTTTTTATAACAGGCAGCACTTTTACACTTATAGCGTTTACCGTTCTCAATTACATAAGCACCACGATAAGAACAATAGGGACAAACAACTATTCCATCATTCCATCTTTGCGCCGCTAAATAAGCCCTGCAAGTAGTTTCATCCGGCATTTTAGCAATTAGTTCATGTAAGTTCTTAAACATGGCTTTTAGTTTTATTAGTTAACTTAGTAGTTTCAAAACAACCTAAATAGTAAAAAAATATGGCTGTTAAATTTATTGTAGTAACAACTGGCATTAGTCTAAAAAAGACAATTGCTGTAGATAACATTGCATCAGTAGAACCATTTGCTATAAATGGTAGCAAACTCACTTTAAAAGAAGTGAAGGGGGGAAATAATGTAGAAATTACTTGTATTGAAAGTTTTAGGCTCATAAATAAATGGCTTAGTGAGTCTTAATAAAAGATTTAGTTTCTAATTCCTGAATTGCACAATTGAGTATTTGCTTTGCTTTTGCTATAGGCATTTTATTGCATAACTTCAATATATCCATAACTATTTTTGCGTCTAACTCATTGATATTCAGTTCTTGTCCCTTATTAGTGATTGGTGGCGGATGGCGGTTTTGAAATGTGAAATTGATGTTTTTGGTGAGTGGCTTTTTTTAGTAAGCTATAAATTAACAGGGGACGGGCTTTAGATACGACTAAACAACTAAATTACTGATTATCAATGTTTTACATAAACTAATCATTTTCCCTGTTATTATTCTGTAAGCGAAACATATAAAAAACATATTTTTTATGGGTTCAAGGGTTTGCTTTCGCCGAGGGATGAGTGGTATATTGTTATATGACCGCGCTTTCTTAGCTTTGCAAATCTGTTTTTAAGTAAAGACACTCATTTTTGTAAGGCCCTAATTCCTGAATTTTCTTCCGCATTTAGCAAATCCAACACAGAACAAGGTACAATAGCAAGCGTGGAATTCAGTAATTTTGCAGGAAGTTTCAGCAGTTACTGCTTTACATAACTAGTAACTTTTAAAACAAAGGTGTATGATCACTGTTTCTGATAAGGCAAAAACATATATAGATAATTTGAGGGACGAGCAGCACGAACCAGGCGAGGCCTTTTTAAGGGTGGGTGTAAAAGGGGGTGGATGTTCCGGCCTTGAGTATCAAATGAAATTTGATACCCAGCAAAAAGCTGATGACCAGGTTTTTGAGGATAAAGGCATTAAGGTTGTAGTTGATATGAAAAGCCTGTTGTACTTATATGGAACTGAATTGGATTATTCAGGAGGATTGAATGGTAAGGGGCTGGTTTTTAATAACCCAAATGCGTCAAGAACCTGCAGTTGCGGGGAAAGTTTTGCAGTATAGCCATGCGGGAACCGCAGGGCTTAAATGATAACTAATTTATACTTAATGGCAAGCAGCACCGATATATTAGCAGACATAACGGAAAAAGATTATGAGTTTGGCTTTGTTACGGACATTGAAATGGATATAGTTCCGGCAGGGCTTGACGATGATACCGTGCGGTTTATTTCCGAAAAAAAGAACGAACCGGAATGGCTGCTTGAATGGCGGATGAAAGGATATCGGTCATTTCAAAAGCAATCGCTTCCGCACTGGCAGAATTTTGAATTGCCGGAAATTGATTTTCAAAAAATATCTTATTACGCAGCTCCGCGGAAACAAAAAAAATATAACAGCCTTGATGAGGTGGACCCCGAATTACTGGCAACCTTTGCAAAGCTGGGTATCCCTCTTTCCGAACAAAAGACATTGGCAGGTGTGGCTGTAGATGCGGTGTTTGACAGCGTGTCGGTAGCAACTACCTATAAGGGCAAATTGAATGAGCTTGGCATTATTTTTTGCTCGTTTGGCGAGGCTGTGCAGGAACACCCGGAACTGGTAAAAAAATATCTTGGTACGGTAGTACCGCATTCTGATAACATATTTGCCTCTTTAAATGCAGCCGCATTTTCCGATGGTTCATTTGTCTATATTCCAAAAGGCGTTCGTTGCCCGATGGAGCTTTCAACTTATTTCAGGATAAATTCAGAAAATACCGGGCAGTTTGAGCGTACGCTTATTATTGCCGATGAAGGGTCCTATGTTAGTTATCTCGAAGGCTGTACCGCCCCAAAACGTGACGAAAACCAGTTGCATGCGGCAGTGGTAGAATTGATAGCGCTTGAAAACGCTGAAATAAAATATTCTACTGTTCAAAACTGGTACCCCGGTGACAAAGACGGTAGAGGTGGTATTTATAATTTTGTTACGAAAAGAGGGATATGTAAAGGTGCAAATGCAAAGATCTCGTGGACGCAGGTAGAAACCGGCTCGGCCATTACCTGGAAATACCCAAGTGTAATTCTACAGGGCGATAATTCGGTTGGCGAGTTTTATTCAGTTGCAGTTACAAAAAACAGGCAGATAGCAGATACGGGTACTAAAATGCATCACATAGGGGCAAATACAAAAAGCCGCATCATTTCAAAAGGCATTTCTGCCGGCCATGGCAACAATAGTTATAGGGGGCTGGTACAAATGGGCAGCAACGCGCATAATGCAAGAAATTTTACACAGTGCGATTCATTACTTATCGGCGACCAGTGCGGGGCGCATACCTTTCCTTATATAGAATCAAAAAACAGTACGGCAACTATAGAACACGAGGCAACAACTTCTAAAATAGGAGAGGATCAAATATTTTACTTGAACCAGAGAGGAATAGATACAGAAAAGGCGGTTGCACTAATTGTAAATGGCTATGCAAGGGAAGTGTTGAACCAGTTGCCTATGGAATTTGCAGTTGAAGCGCAAAAGCTGTTAAGTATTACGCTGGAAGGCAGTGTTGGATAAGGTGATTACATGAATTAAAAAAAAGCTAAACACGAATTAAGGATAATTACACGAATTAGTAAGAAAGCTAAACACGAATTAAGACCAATTAAGCGAATTGCACGAATTTTTAAAAAAACTAAACACGAATTAAGACCAATTAGATGAATTAGTAAAACAGTATAAGAAATACAGAATAACACGAATTATTTAAACAGTAAAGAATGGCAATTAGATGAATTAAGATAATGAATTTATATGTTTATATATTAAACATTTAATTCGTGTAATTCGTTTAATTAGTCTTAATTAGTGTGAAAGATGCTCGTGTTAAAAAAAATAAACGTTTATAATAAATGCTCACGATTAAAAATTTACATGCCCAGGTTGAAGAGAAAAAAATTCTTAAAGGGATAAACCTGCAGGTTAACGCAGGTGAAGTGCATGCTATTATGGGGCCAAATGGCTCCGGCAAAAGCTCACTGGCATCTGTGCTGGCAGGCAGGCAAAATTACGAAGTAACGGAAGGGGAGGTTTTATTGGATGATAAAGACCTGCTCGATCTGTCCCCCGAAGTAAGGGCAAGAGAAGGTATTTTCATGGCGTTTCAATACCCGGTTGAAATACCAGGTGTTTCAAACATAAATTTTTTAAAAACAGCTTTAAATGAAATAAGGGCTTATAAAGAATTGCCGCCTTTAGACGCAAGGTCATTTCTTAACCTGACCAAAGAAAAACAAAAGCTTGTTGAGTTTGATGCGCAGTTTACCAACCGTTCTTTAAACGAAGGTTTTTCAGGCGGTGAAAAAAAGCGTAACGAAATATTCCAGCTTGCCATGCTTGACCCAAAGCTTGCTATTTTGGATGAAACTGATTCAGGTTTGGATATTGACGCGCTGAGGATAGTGGCAAATGGCGTTAATAAGTTACGGTCAGATAAAAATGCCTTCATTATTATCACACACTACCAGCGTTTGCTGGAATATATTATTCCTGATTTTGTACATGTATTATACGACGGAAGAATAGTCCGTTCAGGAACCAAAGAACTGGCGCTTGAACTGGAAGAAAAAGGGTACGATTGGTTAAAAGAAGAAGTTCAATTGCAGGAACAAGTACAATAGAATGATTTATTTACTATGGCAACACAGGTAGCAACTCCATTATACGATCAGTTAACAGAAAGCTTTCAGCAAAGAAAATTTGCCTGGGAAGATGAAGATCATGCTTTAAATGACTGGAGGCAAAACGCATTTGAAAAATTTAAACAACAAGGCTTTCCATCCATCCGGCAGGAAGATTGGAAATATACTAACCTTGTACCTTTTTTAAAGGAAGATCTTCAAACCGGGGCTTTTGCTCATGACCTCCATGAAGCAGTGATTGAAAGGGTTAGAAAGTTTTATATTGATAAATTAGATGCACATGTATTGGTACTGGTTAACGGAGTATTAAATGTGCACCTGTCTTCGTTTCATGGTGATGGTACAGTTTCCGTGCAGTCTATTAGCACCGCAGCAAAACAGGAAGACTATCTTCCTTATTTGGGTAAAGAAATTGATCTGAGGCATGATACCCTTGCGGCCTTAAATTCAGCACTCTTTTCTGATGGGTTATTTATAGAAGTAAAGGCAAACAGCGTGGTTGATAAGCCACTGCACATTTTGCACATCTATACATCCGCCAAAAATGTTTTCCTGCAACCGAGGCATTTAATAATTGCACATAAAAGTTCGGCGGTTAGTATTATTGAATCGTCAGCCAATATTAATGAAGATGCTATTGTTTGGATAAATGGCGTAACAGAAGTGTATGTTGAAGAAAATGCACAGGTTAACCATTATATGTTGCAAAGCGGGTTGATTAAAACAAGACAGGTAAATCACACAGAAGTAACGCAGCATAAACACAGCCTGTATAATAATTATACTATCACGCTGCCCGGTGCAGACTTGACGCGTAATAATCTTAACGTTAACCTGAATGACAGCGCTACCGAAACGCATTTGTACGGGTTATACCTGGGTACAGACCAGCAATTGATAGATAACCATACATCTGTTGATCACCGCAAGCCAAACTGCTTTAGCAACGAATTATATAAAGGTGTTTTGGCGGGCAATGCCAAAGCAGTTTTTAACGGCAAGATATTTGTGCACCAGGAAGCGCAAAAAACAAATGCTTTTCAGCAAAATAATAATTTACTGCTAAGTGATAAGGCTGTAGTGGACAGCAAGCCGCAGCTTGAAATTTTTGCAGACGATGTAAAATGCAGCCATGGCTCTACAATAGGCCAGTTTAGCCCCGAAGCGCTGTTTTACCTTAGATCAAGGGGTATTTCCGAAAGCTCTGCACGCCGTTTGCTGGTGAGTGCTTTTGCTTTTGACGTGGTAAATAAAATAAAAATTGCACCCCTAAGGGCGCATATTGAAAAACTGATCAATAATAATCTCAAAAGCTGGTATGTTTCAAAATGATGCTGAAGTAATTACCGCCGGCCTTGATATTGAAAAGGTGCGAAACGATTTTCCGTTGTTGAAAAGAACGGTGTTTAATAAACCATTGGTATATTTTGATAATGCGGCTACGTCGCAAAAACCCTTTATTGTTTTAGATGCACTGGAAGATTACTACCGCAGGTATAACAGTAACGTTCATCGCGGCGTTCATTCACTTAGCCAGGAAGCTACAGAAGCCTATGAGGAGGCAAGAAGAAAGGTTGCCGCTTTTATTAATGCAAAACATTCCCACGAAATTATTTTTACCAGGGGCACCACGGAAAGTATAAACCTTGTTGCATCATCATTCAGTAAAAAATTTTTGAAAGAGGGCGACAGCATACTTATTTCCGCAATGGAACATCATTCAAACATTGTTCCGTGGCAAATGGTATGTGAAGAAAAGAATACAAAACTGGAAGTGATTGCCATGAATAACCAGGGTGAATTACTGATGGATGATTTTGAGAAGAAACTGGCCGATAAAGTAAAACTGGTATCTGTAACTTATGTTTCCAATTCTTTAGGCACTATTAACCCTGTTGACAAGATCATTAGACTTGCACATTCAAAAAATATCCCCGTATTAATAGACGCGGCCCAGGCAGTGGTGCATTTACCTATAGATGTGCAAAAATTAGATGCCGATTTTGTAGCTTTTTCCGGCCACAAAATTTACGGGCCAACCGGGCTGGGCATACTTTATGGTAAAGAAGAATGGCTTAACAAACTGCCGCCTTACCAGGGCGGCGGCGAGATGATAAAAACGGTAACGTTTGAAAAAACAACTTATAATGAACTGCCATATAAATTTGAGGCAGGCACGCCTGATGTTGCAGGGGCAATAGGGCTTGGTGTCGCGATAGATTATCTTGAAGGCTTAGGAAGGGAAAATATTTATAAAGCAGAAGATGAATTACTTGAATATGCTATGCAGGCACTATCGTCTGTTAAAGGATTACGTTTTATAGGCCCGCTGAAAAACAGGGTAGGATCTATCTCTTTTTTGTTAGATGACTTTCACCCTTTCGATGTTGGCGAAATATTAGACAAGCAGGGTATTGCCGTGCGCACCGGCCATCATTGTACGCAACCAGTAATGGACTTTTTTAACATACCCGGAACTGTTCGCGCTTCACTATCTTTTTACAATACAAAAGCAGAGATAGACCAGTTGGTTAAAGGGTTAGAGAGGGCGAGGATGATATTGAGTTAAGCTGTTTCAGGTTATCAGTTACCGGATACAGGTGGCGGGTAATTAAAAACAGTATTACTAAAAACACTCAATATTCAACATTCAATGTTCAATTAAAATACAAGGCCTCTTTTTTAAAGCTGAATGTTGAGGTAATAAGATATAATCTACTAGTCCCGGTAACTGAAAACCGGTAACCAGTAACTTAACAGACATGACAATTGACGAAGCACAGGGTGAAATAATAGAAGAATTTGCCATTTTTATAGATTGGATGGATAAGTATGAGCTTATTATTCAGATGGCAAAAGACCTGCCTTTGATAGATGAGCAATACAAAACAGAAGAGAACATAATAAAAGGATGCCAGTCAAGGGTGTGGCTGCACGCGGATTATAAAGATGGAAAAGTTTTTTTTACCGCCGATAGCGACGCCCTTATAACAAAAGGGCTGGTGGCAATGGTTGTAAGAGTCCTGTCAGGGCATACACCAAAAGAAATAGCAGGATCTGATGTATATTTTATTGATGCCATCGGATTGAAAAGCCATTTGTCGCCAACTCGTTCAAATGGTTTATTATCTATGCTTAAGCAAATGAAATTATATGCTATAGCTTTCCAGGCGCAATCGCTTCAAAATTAATTTGTATGGAAACCACCCCGTTAAGAGATAAGATAGAAGAAGCGTTACGCACGGTACATGATCCTGAGATACCGGTAAATATATTTGAACTCGGCCTGGTATATGGAATAAAGATTGATGATGATAACAAGGTACAAATAACCATGACACTAACCGCACCTGCCTGCCCCGCCGCAGGTGATATTCTTTTTACCGTAGAAGATAAAGTAAAAGCCATTGAAGGCGTTAAAGATGTTCATGTGCACCTTACATTTGATCCTCCGTGGAATAAAGAAATGATGAGTGAGGAAGCGAAACTGGAATTGGGGTTTATGTAGGAGAGAGTTGACAGATGGGAGTTGACAGGCGCACAAAGAAGTCATTAGTCATTGGTAAATAAGTCATCAACGAGGAAAGAAAAAACTGCTCCTTGCGAAATCCTGGCAAGCACAAATTATGATGATTGCAGTTGTATCTTTAGCATTATAAATTATTCTTCGTTATTTTTTAAAAAATGGTTATCGTTTTTGATAAAAAGTAATAAATTTATTACCTTTGTTATGAAATCAAGCGAACTAATAAGGCTATTAAAAAAAGATGGTTGGTTTGAAGTAAGGCAAAGTGGCAGCCATATTATCATGAAGCATCCTGAAAAAGAGGGTAGTTTATCAGTACCTTTTCATGGACCTGATGAAGTAAAAAAGGGGCTATTAAATGGAATACTTAAAAAGGCAAATATCAAAACAGGCAAACGATGAAAAAACATAAAATAGTAATGCGGGTTATGAAGGAAGATGTTGGTTACAGTGCTTATGCCAATGCAGGTAATGATTTTATAGGTACACAGGGGGATACTTTTGAAGAACTTAAAGCCATGATAGTTGAAGCGGTAAACCTTAGTTTTGAAGATAGAGGTTTAGTTTATACCATTGATGAAATAGAGTTAAAATATGACCTTGAAAGCTTTTTTGAATTTTATAAAATAATAAATGCCAAAGCGCTTTCGGAAAGAATAGGAATGAACCAAAGTCTTTTAGCACAATATATTAAAGGAATAAAAAAGCCATCTGCTGTACAAACACGCCGCATTTTAAAAGGTGTGCGAGAGGTTGGCAAGGAATTAGCTGAAATAGAATTTTCAATATAGTGAGATTTGCAAACCTGTATGATAGAAAAATATATAATAAACTATTACTATTAAAATTGTATCCTCATAACCCTTTAAATCCCCCAATCACGGTTCTTACATCCTCGGTTTCCAGATCACTTCGGGTACATTAAGCAGGTGCCCGATATATCTTGCCAATACAAAAAAGTAATCGCTTAACCGGTTCAGGTATTTTATAACCAACGGGTCAATAAACATTTGTTGCTCCTGCATATCTACGCAAATACGTTCTGCGCGTCTGCAAACACAGCGGGCAACATGTGTTGTTGAAACTGCTAAATGGCCCCCGGGTAAAATAAAATTCTTCATGGGAGGAAGAACTTCGTTCATTTTATCAATCTCTTTTTCCAGCAGATCAATATCGGGCTCCTTAAGGTCAGGAATTTCCATTTTTGTATCTTTATCCGGATCGCAGGCGAGGGAAGAACCGATCGTAAACAACCTGTCCTGTATCTCCTTTAAAATTGCTTTGGAATGTGTATCAGTAATATAGTCGCTTACCAGGCCTATATATGAGTTCAGTTCATCAACGGTGCCATAGCTTTCAATACGAATATGGCTTTTAGGCACTTTTGTTCCGCCTATTAAAGAGGTTTTACCCTGGTCACCTGTTTTAGTGTATATTTTTATTGCCATGCCCCTACCCCTAAAGGGGGACCATAACCCCCATGAATTTTAAATTGGTAAACGAACCCGGTGAACTTGTAAACCCCTGAACTTTTGAAACGCTCAAACCCTTCAAACTTCTTTATACCCTCGCAAGATTGTTTTTGGGTATGGTAATAGTATCTGTTTCAATAAGGCCATCTCTTAATCTTACAACTCTTTTAGCATAAGAAGCAATATCTTCTTCATGGGTCACCAAAACAACCGTATTGCCTGCAGCCTGTATATTTCCAAATATTTCCATTACTTCGGCTGATGTTTTAGAATCAAGGTTACCGGTAGGCTCGTCTGCAAGCAACAGGGCAGGGTTATTTACAATTGCCCGTGCAATAGCTACGCGCTGAATTTGGCCACCGCTCATTTCGTTTGATTTATGATGGCTTCTGTCTTCCAAACCTACTTTACGCAATGCTTCCATGGCCCTTTCCATTCTTTCTTTCCGGGTAATACCTGCATAAACAAGTGGTAATGCAACATTTTCTGCAGCCGTTAATCTTGGCAAAAGATTAAATTGCTGAAATACAAAACCTATTTCGGCGTTGCGAATATCGGCAAGCTCATCATCGGCCATTTTGCTTACATCGTTGCCATTAAGTATATATTTCCCGCCGGTTGGCGTATCCAGGCAGCCA
>Ga0206915_1067_pt1 | contig 25614 bp, 26 predicted proteins | sample Alteio_BWOrgHeat_70_FD_152945 | JGI IMG/M metagenome (GOLD analysis project Ga0206915, IMG submission 152945) | Enriched cells from forest soil in Barre Woods Harvard Forest LTER site, Petersham, Massachusetts, United States -... | ecosystem: Environmental > Terrestrial > Soil > Temperate forest >...
CCAACCCGATCAGAAGCGCACACTGGCAATCGGGATTTGCCGGTTCGCTAATGACTATGCGGGCGGTCTCGATAACGTCGAAGAGGACGCGAGGGCGATCGCGGAGTGCTACCAGACCAGCGGAGTCGGCGCCGAACTGCTGTTGGGCGGCGAGGCGAACCGGGCTCGTTTGCAGACTCTGCGCGAGGCAGGTCAGCTTGGGAGCTTCCGGTGCCTCCATCTGGGCACACATGGTCTCAGTGTCTTCGAATCGCCGGATCAGCCGCTCGAATCGCGGATCCTGCTGCATGATGGGCCCGTAGACGCGATGGAGCTTGCGATGCTGGGCATCAAAGCCGAACTGGTGGTGCTGAGCGCGTGCCACTCGGGTCAGCGCGCAATTGAACTGCGGGACCTGGGGGAGATTCCGGGAGACGACATCTTCGGACTGCAGGCGGCGTTGTTCAAGTCCGGCGTGCGCAGCATTCTGGGCACGCTCTGGCTGGTCGAGACTGACTCAGCCTCGCCGTTAACGCGGAGATTCCACACCTACGTTGCGCAGGGAGAGCTGGGGGAGGTGGCGCTGCAGCGGTCGGTCAAGGATTATCTGGCCAACCCGGTTGATGGTCTCAATGGTGTGTACTACTGGGCACCGTATTTCATATCATTTATCGGCAGGAGAGGGGAGGAAGCAAGGGCGCATGGCTGAACTTACATTGCACTTTGAAGCTGCGGACGGAACCGATCTGGAGGCTGCCGCAGCCGGGCTGCAGGCGGAATTGGAGAAAACACAAGGCGTAACATCGGCACGCACCCGGCCGCAGCGGTACCAATCGATCGGTCCGGCGGAAGTGATGAGCATGGTGCAGGTGGCTACCCAGGGAATTCAGACGGTCACGATGCTGTTGACCTCGCTTGCGGCGCTGTATACGGCTTGGGTGAACGTGAAGACGAAGTTCCCCGGATTGAAGCCGCCAACCGTGGAGGTGGGTTTGGAGAAGGTCCCTGTCAACCAAATCACCCAGGCGCACGCCAAGCAACTCGTGGAGGATCAGTAACGGCGGCGAGCCGGTTTGCTCCACAGCACGCACTCGCCGACAGGCTATTGTGTCGGCGGCGCGGTAACGGAGGAGTTTTCCGAGCTTGACGCCCGGAATCTCGGCGACCCTCGGTTTGTGAACACGGATTGACTATGATCGGATCGTCCCGCCTCCTCGTCCTTCGGCTGTTGTTGCGTAGCCTGAACCTGCTTGTCGGGCTGGTTCAGGCTCTGACGAGGGTCGTCGATGAAGCGGTTTCGTCAAGTTCCTCGCGGTCGGATCAAGTTGCTGCAAAACGGGCAATGGTCTCAACCGGTGCCTGCCAAGTTCCGACTCGGAGTCTTTTTGCCTTGCCCACAAACCATCAAATTGAATTTCTAAACGATTCAACCCAGGCGCACAGCTGCGGGATGAGATCTTTCTCTTCCCTATATCGGATCGGCTTTTGCACCCATCGGAACTTTCGTAGTCCACCGACCATTGCTGGCTCAGTCGCCTCGCCTCTGACAATCGGCAAGACGGGAACGGCATAGTTGGGGACAATCGCCATCACCTCCAACGGTGTCGATCTGGGGTTGGTCATCTCCACAACGACGAACGCGCTCAGGCCAGCAATCAACAGCAGAGTCTCGATGAGGTCTCTGCTATCCGGCGGGGGAAAATCGAAGATGATAGGGATGAACCCCCACTCTTTCATTGCCCCTTCGATCGCCTCGAGGATTTCCTTCCCTTCTGTGAAGCGGCCAAGGATCAGCACCCATTTCTGACTAGCGGCGTCGATTATCCGCGAGATGTTGCGGTTGTTGAGCGTGAGGTACATGAACGACGCAAGGTCGAGACCGTCCACTTCAAGTTCCTTCACTTCAAGTTCCACTTCCCCCTCACTTACGCGGCTGTGGTTCACAGCATCCGAGAGATGTTCGATGGCGGGGGTGTAGCGAATGCGCAAACCATGAGCGTCGGCAGGCACGTCTCTCAGATCCCATGCGGACAGTCCGTACACCGTACACCCGCTAAGGTGGGCTCCGGCGAGTTTGGTTTTCGCCAATTGCACTCCCTGCAAATTGGCATTCGTCAGCCAGGCATCTGTGAGGTCGGTCTCGTAGAGATCGGTTCGACAGAAGTTTGCGCCCTCCAAGTGCGCTTTGGAGAGATTCGCTTTGGCAAGTATCGCCTGGTGAAAACTCGCGCCTTCCAGATGGATGCCCGTCGGCAATTGCGCCTGGCACAGATTCGTGTAGCTGAAGTCGCAGCCCCGCAGCTCGGTCGAGTGAAAGTCTGCGGGTTTCGCGCACGCGAGGGTCGGTCGGACCTCTGGATGCTCACTCCGCCATCGGTTCCACTCCGCAACACCACCCTTGTTCAGGATGCCCAAATGTTTAGCTTGAATCTCGTCGCGACCGGGCAGCAGCTCCATGTCGATATACCGGCGGGCCTCCGAATCGGCGTCACGCGCCGCCGCATCGAATGGTCTTACGACCCCCTCGATCATGAGGCGGCCCGAGACATCTGTCTCATAAACGAAGCCCTTGTAGAAAATCGCCATAGAAGGTCCTCGTGACGGCCGGACGCGTCTCAGCTGAGGAGCCCCTCTCGAGACGAATGATTCGCGACAGTTTGGCGCGAGAGTTTCCTGATTTAGCGCTTTAATGTGTCGACGCGCCAGCCGGTATTATGCTATCGCGATCACGGCACAACAAGTAATTGTTCACGAGCGTTGTGACGACTGGGACAACGCCTATCTCCTGGGTAGCCCGCCAGACGATGTTGTTCGCTAAGAATTTTCCCGACGCGCGACTACCGCTCGGCATAAGCGATCTGACATGTGCGCACAGCGCCTTCGGCTGGAGTAAATCGCCCAGCGTAGACCCAAGCTGGCATTTGGACGAGTAATCCTAACCCGTTGACGTGGCTGTTCGGCCGCCCAATTTTGCGTTTTGGGATCGGCAAACGCGGATGGCACCAATGAAGCGTTCTTTTGGAGCCACCCGGATCCGGTTGCTGCAAAACGGGCTTTGCTTTGACATCGATAATGAACTTGTCCGGCCCAGGCATTGGCCACAGTCGCAGGAAATCCCCGGACGCTGGCCGACATTTCGGGAGTAATCGGCCTCTATGAGTGGGTTGGCGATAGTGCGCCAACTTGCCTACTCCCGTTGCATTCAGGGGGGAGTCCCACTTTTCATAGACCGGGTTGAATGTCTCGTGCGCCAGGTCGATTCAACTTCTCAATTGCAGCGATCGCTGGGACGATGCGGACTCAATGTCCGCTCGTAACTACTTCCTCTGAGGCGCAAGCTTGAAGACTGTGCCGGCACGAGGTCCATTTACCCCTGTTGTGCCATAATTGGCTCCACCTGCAAATGTTGTGCCATAGAGGTTGCCAGCAGGGTCCTGGATCAGGCCGGCATATGGGCTAGACCCGTCCGTGCAGTTAGCGGCAGAGCAGAAGCTGTAAAGCACGGTTTCGTGGCCCGCGTTGTCAACCCTGAAGACTGTGCCGCCACCACGATATCCATTTACACCTGTTGTGCCATAATTGGCTCCGCCTTGAAATGTTGTGCCATAGAGGTTGCCAGCAGCGTCCTGGATCAGGCCGGCATATGGGTTAAACCCGTCCGTGCAGTTAGAGGCAGAGCAGAAGTTGTAAAGCACGGTTTCGTGGCCCGCGTTGTCAACCCTGAAGACTGTGCCGCCACCACGAAATCCATTTACACCTGTTGTGCCATAATTGGCTCCACCTGCAAGTGTTGTGCCATAGATGTTGCCAGCAGCGTCCTGGATCAGGCCAGCAGCCGGGTGCTGCCCGTCCGTGCAGTTGGCGGCAGAGCAGAAGTTGTAAAGCACGGTTTCGTGGCCCGCGTTGTCAACCTTGAAGACTGTGCCGCCATTATTAGCTCCACCTTGAACTGTTGTGCCATAGAGGTTGCCAGCAGCGTCCTCGATCACGCCGGCACTTGGGGCAAACCCGTCCGTGCAGTTGACGGCAGAGCAGAAGTTGTAAAGCACGGTTTCGTGGCCCGTGTTGTCAACCTTGAAGACTGTGCCGCCACCATTAGCTCCACCTGGAGCTTCTGTTGTGCCATAGAGGTTGCCAGCAGCGTCCTGGATCAGGCCGGCATATGGGTTAGACCCGTCCGTGCAGTTAGCGGCAGAGCAGAAGCTGTAAAGCACGGTTTCGTGGCCCGTGTTGTCAACCTTGAAGACTGTGCCGTCACCACTAGCGCTACCATAACCACTTACACCACCCTCCTCTGTCGTGCCATAGAGATTGCCGTCAGCGTCCTGGATTAGGCCGGCATACGGGAACACCCCGTCCGTGCAGTAAGCGGCAGAGCAGAAGCTGTAAAGCACGGTTTCGTGACCCGTGTTGTCAACCTTGAAGACTGTGCCAACACCACTGCCTCCATTTCCAGCTCCATTTCCAGCTCCACCTGAAAATGTTGTGCCATAGAGGTTGCCGTCAGCGTCCTGGATTAGGCCGGCATACAACGGGTACGCCCCGTCCGTGCAGTTAGCGGCAGAGCAGAAGTTGTAAAGCACGGTTTCGCTGTAGGCTAGAGTGACCGGCGCTACCGTCACGGTGGCGCTCTGCGACGAACTGCCGTAGGAGGCGCTGACAGAAACTTTCGTTGCAGCGGTTACGGAAGAGGATCCTGTCGTAGTAAAGGTAGCCGTCGTCATTCCACCTTGGACTTCGACCGCAGCGGGTACGGGCAGCACGCTTGTGTTGCTAGACATGAGTCCGATGAGAACCCCTGCACTTGGCGCGGGGAAGTTCAGCGTCACCGTCCCGGTGGTGGATGCGCCAGGGGCTATCGAAGCCGGACTGAAGGAGAGGCTGGCCACCGCAGTCACCGGCGCTACCGTCACGGTGGCGCTCTGCGACGAACTGCCGTAGGAGGCGCTGACAGAAACTTTCGTTGCAGCGGTTACGGAAGAAGATCCTGTCGTAGTAAAGGTAGCCGTCGTCATTCCACCTTGGACTTCGACCGCAGCGGGTACAGGCAGCACGCTTGTGTTGCTAGACATGAGTCCGATGAGAACCCCTCCACTTGGCGCGGGGAAGTTCAGCGTCACTGTCCCGGTGGTGGATGCGCCAGGGGCTATCGAAGCCGGACTGAAGGAGAGGCTGGCCACCGCAAGTGGCGGTGTCACTGTAAAATTGGCCGGTTGCGAGGTCGCTCCGGCTGTATCTGGACTCACCACAGTGATGGGGTACATACCCGGCGTGCCGATATCGATCGTGAGAACCTGTGCAGAGAGGTCAGTCGTGTCGATGAATGTTGTTGCGATAGGCTGGCCGTTGAAATTCACGACTGAATCGGGCACGAAGTTCGAGCCGGTCACGGCGATCTGTGGACCGAAACCACCCGCTGTTGCCATGTTTGGAGTCACGGAGGTAAGTGTTGGAGAAGCCGAAGAAACAGAGAAAGGGCCTCCAGCTTGCGCAACCGTAGTTGAATACAGAGTCAACTCAGATGAGGAGTAGTTCTTGTTCAGGATTCCAGCGGACACCCCCACATTCCCTTCAAACCCAGCGGTGACAGTCCACCATGGGCTGGCACTTGCGCTTGCATCGAATTGAAGAAAACCATCCGGCGCCATATATGGCGTCACTAGCCCGTATAGTAGAACTCCGGCTTTCACCCCAGCGAAGCCTTTTACGCTAAGAGCGGCATCGATCGCTGTGGTTGCGGGCTCAGCGGTCGGAGCAGTGGCCAAGTCAACGATGCCCCACTGCCCATTCGAATAGGTAACGCCTAGTTTAGTTTGCGAGTCTAGGGTAACTCCGGTGACAAAGCCCGCACTGGCGTTGCCGCTGATTCCGATAAACGGTGTCAACGTGGGCTGCAGAACCACGGGCACGTCGCCAATGAGGCCTCTTGTTATGGGTCCATTGATGGTTGCCAGATTGTGAGTTTTGTCAAAGCTGCCCTGCCATGAGCCTTCAAGGTTGACCTCTGCATTCGTTCCGATGGTCGCCGTTGCCGTAAAAGAAGAGAGTTGAAAGCCGCTGATAGCTAGCGCGAATTGGAAGCTGGGACAAAGGTCTATTTCGCCGGCGAGGCTGATGCTGGAAGTGCCGGTCTTCGCAAGAGTCTCATCGTAGGGAAGCGAAATTGTGTTTGAGTTGCCGGTGCAGGGAGAAGAGCCGGGCGACTGTTCAGGTCGAGCTGTGGCTATACCCATGGGGCGGGCTCTTCTCGCTTCTTGGCCGAGTGTGGCTGACTGAGTATTGTTGGGACCAAGTGTTTGGCTGAAACTGAGGGTCCCCTGCTGAATGGCGTCTTCAAGCGTCGCTTGGGATATGCCGGCTGAGACAGTCCCACCACTGTTGCTGACGCTAACGATTCTCACCAGCAACCCATTGGGTGCGGCGGTAGTTGGAGCACTAGCTAGTACGTCACCGACGGCCAAAGCTGCAGCCACCGGGCTTGACTCAGGAAGGGTAATGGTCGAGCCATCCGGCGAAACTGTGAGGGCGCTCATTCCCGCCGCATCAAGCACCTTGGTCGTGTTGGGAATAATGGTGGAATAAATAACACTGGCAGTTGAAGTAGCGCCAGATATCACGCTCACCGCCTGACTAGGCAGCGCCGCGTGGTACGTGCTGGTTCCCGCCACAACCGCGGCAGCAGTGATGGTATAAGTCCCAGAAATTGCATTGATCGTCTGGCTCGAAGTTAGCTTCGTCTGCTGACCGTTCGGATCGGTTACGGTGACATTTGCCAATGCACCCGGTGGCAGATCGGATATCGTGATGACGAGCAGGGTTGAAGTAGCAACTTCGACCGTCGCGCTCCCCGATTTGGTTAAGTCCTGTGTGGAGGTTGCGGTAATGGTCGCTGTGCCCGCAGCCGTGGGCGTGAAAACGCCAGCGCTACTCACGGCTCCGACGCTTGACGGGCTGACCGACCAAGTCACGGAACTGCTGAAACTCCCGGTGCCTGTCACCGTAGGCGTGCATGCGGATGTCTGCGTAGTCAGGATGGCTGCTGGCGCGCAGACCACCGAAACGGAAGTGATGGTTGGCGGCGCTGATACCGTTACGGCCGCGGAACCGGATTTGGTTAAGTCCTGTGTGGAGGTTGCGGTAATGGTCGCTGTGCCCGCGGCCGTGGGCGTGAAAACGCCAGCGCTACTCACGGCTCCGACGCTTGACGGGCTGACCGACCAAGTCACGGAACTGTTGAAACTCCCGGTGCCTTTCACCGTGGGCGTGCATGCGGATGTCTGCGTAGTCAGAATAGAGGCCGGGGAACAATTCACCGCGACAGAGGTGATCGTCGGAGTGCTTCCGCTCCCCATGCTTCCTCCGGCGCAACCGGCAACGGCCATCAAGATTCCCGCAGCCAACAACCGAGCGGCGAACCTCGTACCCCGACACAGATGTACGCGCCTCTGACCGGTCCCAGCCAACTGCGACCCCCTTGCGGATTCCGCGAGAGTATACGCGCATTTTCACGACCGGGACACTGTTTTGTGGGTCGGCGGGAGTTGGGGATTCCCCTCGTGCTGGGCGCACAGCATAAGGCGGAGCTTTTGGCCGCGCTTTCGGTTTACGCTTTTCCGGCAGAGGTCAAGATTCCATTTGGAAGATACGTCGGCTTACGGACACGTGACCCTTGGCTCAACTGTTGCATCCAGGGCGATAACTGATTTCATGACAGCGTCGGCTCCCTCAGCCCGAATACACTGGTTGCTGCTAACGACCATGGGCTCGGGAGAAGGAGCCGAGCATGATGATTATAGGTTGTGACTTTCATCCGAGTTTCCAGCAGATTGCGTACGTAGATCAGGAAGCTGGGGAGTACGGGGAGCGCCGCTTGATTCATCGCGGAGAAGCAGCAACGTTCTACCGGTCTTTGGCAGGTAAGTCAGTGCGCATCGGTTTGGAAGCAACGGGGAATGACCGTTGGTTTCACAAACTGATGAGTGAACTGGGTCATGAACTTCTAGTGGGGGACGCCAGCGCGATTCATGCTTCGGCACCGCGCGAGCAGCGGACAGACAAACGGGATGCGAGGCACATTTTGAGATTGCTGATGGAGAATCGGTTTCCAGCCATCTGGCAGCCATCGGTGGCCAACCAGGAACAGCGGCAGTTGCTGTTACATCGCTGCCGGCTGGTACGGATGCGGACGCGGATCAAGAACCAATTGGATTCGATGGCCAAGAACGAGGGGCTGACCGGCTCTCGGAGCTGGTCAGCGAAGCGGCGCCAGCAGATCGAGGCGTTACCCCTGACGGGCTGGTATGCCGAGCGGCGCAAAGATCTACTTGCGCTGCTCGAGGAGATGGACAAGCGAATCTCTCCTCTGGACAAGGCGGTGGAGGCGGCAGCTGAGCAAAATGCCGAAGCGCAGCTGTTGATGACCCATCCCGGCGTAGGTCCGGTAGTCTCGCTGGCCTAGGTGCTGATCATGGGGGATTGGAGGCGATTCCCCCGCGGCAAGCAGGTGGGCAGCTATCTGGGGTTGATTCCGGCCGAGGCGTCCAGCGGCAAGCATCAGCAGCGGATGGGGCACATCACCAAGCAGGGCAATACGCTGCTGCGCTGGCTGCTGGTGGAAGCCGCAACCAAGGCACAGAGCAAGGATCCGAGCTGGCACCGGCAGTATGTGCGTCTGTCGATGAATAAGCATCACGGCGTGGCCAAAGTGGCCATCGCCCACAAACTGGCGGTTCGTTTGTATTGGATGTTGCGCTCCGGGCAGAACTACAGGCAGATCGTGGAGCGCGGTTCGCATGCGGGGCAGTCCGATTTGGCCGGTGGCTGCGGTTTGAGGCCGATTAACTGATTGGACGCCCCGCCTCTCTCGCCAGGCGAGAGAGTTTGAACAAGTAATCATGGTGCTTTACCGGGCCGAATACATGGCTGGTGGAACCAACAAGGTTGCCATCGAGAGTGATTGAATGCAAAGTGCGGGCTTGGGTCGTTTAGCAGCGCAAGACGTTTTTCCAATTAGGGGTCGAATCTCAGAAAGAACCTGACATTCGACCCCCAATCCAATTGTGGAAGTGGGGAGGCCGGTGTCAAGGGTCGAGATAAACGCAAAGAACGCGCCCTTGACACCGCCCTCCCCACACCGACGACTCTCTACGCAATTTTTACGGCCAAGGGCCGTAAAAATCGCCTTGACAAAGCCGACGAAGTCATACACGGCCAATTTGCGTTTATGCCAATAATTGCAAATCGCCTTATATGGTGCGGGTGAGAGGCGTGTTGTATTATTTTTCAGGCGGTTTCTTCTTACTTCAGCTTGAGCAAGCGTGTTCATTTTTGTCTTCCGTCTGCGGTCCCGCTGACCAACGCGGGGCTTCGTGCAGGGAAGGAAGGCGACAGAGTCTACGAATGGGGCACCGGATCGTTGAACGCATGGTAGGCCGCTCTGCACCGCGCCAGGCGGAAGCAGGAATCCTGATCGGGACGCATAATGTCACTGGTCGTTAAGAACATGACGATCGGCATTGAAACGCCTCTTACGACCACACCTGGAAATGGGCACTGATTGGCCGGTTAACAGGGCAAACCACTCATCCAGCATTGGTTAGGCGCAATTCACCCGATTGGTCCCCGAAAACGCGCATATCGCCGGGAAAGTTTCTCGATTTGCGCCGAAACGCAAATTCAGGCACTGATCAGCATCTCAGGCCCGTTGTTCTTGGCATTGCCGACTTTCGGGTTGCAAGGCGAAGCAGCCATGGCCTCCGCTTCAAAGGGTCGGAGCAAACCCACCGGAGCGCGTTCACTGTCACGCTCCAGCCACCGATCATAGTCCTTGGTGTGAAGAATCAGAGGCATCCTAGAATGGACTCGGGCCGCTAGCTCGTTTGCGTCCGTGGTGATAATACTGAAAGACTGAAGCCAGCTTCCGTCGGATGCTTTCGAAGCGTCCCAAAGGCCAGCAAAGGCGAACGGAGCGTCATCTTTCATCTTGAATGCGTAGGGCTGCTTGGTCTTCTCATCGACGCGTAACCACTCGTAATAGCCGTCTGCCGGCACGAGGCATCGCCGCATCTTGAATGGCCTGCGAAAGGTCGGGCTTTTCTCGATGGTCTCAGCCTTGGCATTGATCGTGGAGATGCCCTTCACGTCGGAAAGCCGTTTCGTAAAAAAGGGCACTAGACCCCAGCGCATCAGCACCAGCTCACGCTGGCCCGTCTCCTTGGCGCTGCGGATGACCGGCTGAAATGTCGTAGGGGCGATGTTGAAGTCCCAGTCCGGCAAGACCAGGTCGAGGGGGATTTCGCCAAGACAGTAAGCTTCGGCGATTCGCTGTTTATCTGAACGTCGATAGTATCGGCCGCACATAAGGAGAGCTTACCTTTTCCTTAGCCTCGCATACTGCTCCTCCGTCAGCTCCAGCCAGACCCCGCCGCGGCCTATCTCAATGCCGTGGTCAAGCGCCTGGCGCGTTTCGAGGTTAAGGTTGGAGCCCCCGCGCTTTGCCATTTCGATCAGCTTTGCCGGAGTATCGAGTGTGACTTTACGGGGCAGGGAAGTCTTCAGGTCTTCTTCGAGGAATTGGCAATGCCAGCCCTCGCGATGCATAAAGCTCATATAGACGCGCCGGCGCGGAGTACGGGACGCGGCACATCGGGCGCAAAAATGTTCGCCGGGCACGTGCGGTGGGGGAAGGGAGACTTTGCAATTGCAGCAGATCTTGCCTGCCAGTCGCATCCTGGTCGTCGAGGCTCGTTCTCCGCCCATGGCGGAATTATAGACGCGTATTCGCTTTTTGTTCCCCCGTGAGTATTTTTGATCCACTCGGAACCCAGTAATTTGGCCGTTGTGCCAAGTGCTGCGGTCTGTATTCTCTCAATGTTTTCAGCGAGATACATCGTCTACGAGATCTTGCACGTGCGGAACTGGAAAGAAAATAGCCGCCCTTCGTGGTCTTAGTCATTTGTGAGCGGGGGTTTCTCGCGGTATTGTCGTTTCTCGCGGTATTAACTACTCAGTAACTTCAGCGAATGTATAGCAAACTAGAAGGAGTGCGCTCTGAAACTCTTGCAGGTGACGCGATGCCATTTGACCCAGAATTCAAACAACATTTGCACTCTTTGATGGTTGAAGTAGCCGAAAAGACCTCCGACGAGTGTGTGCGGCACAAGAATGAACTTGTTGGAAAGGCAATCGCCACACACAATTCTGCGGCTCCTCCTATTGCCTACAAGGATGCGGCGTTGTATTCGATGGAGTTTCGTCTAAGCAAGACGATTGAGAAGTACATCGAAGCCGTTGCCATCTGGGGCTATTCGATTGATGCGGCGTTTGAAAGAGACATGGTCAACGAATTCTGGAGTCTTACGGCTGGTCCGAATCAAATGCAGTTTCCACCTGCGATAAGAGGCCATCAGGTTCAGGGTGTGCAGGGCGCGTATTCAAGAGAACGTGCTCAATTGGCAAATCGTCTTGTCCGAGAGGGAACAAATCGGCTCAAGGAGTTGAAGATGAAGACGAAACAGGCAAGACGCGCCACAGAAAGTGCCACACACAACATTTTCAATGCTCCTGTTGGCAATGCCTTTATCAATTCATCGGTGGTACAGGCGACCAACAACATTACAATCACGACTCAGATACTTGATGATATAGACCGCCTCTCAGAAGGCCATCATGCGTTGCAATCAGCCGCGATTGAAGTGCGTAACTCGAAAAGTGCAAACGTAGTTGACAAGCTCCAGAAGTGGGCAGGGCTGGCTAACGCTGTTGCTGGTTTATCCGAGAAGATTCACCAACACTTCCCGCAGATCGCCGCGATGATTGAACACTTGAAGAATGTCAGAGTGTAGCTGAACGAAAAGGTGCTAATCCGATGACGGAACCGACAATGGTTCGTTGCGAAGGAAGCGGGCAAGAAGTGGATGGCCCTGATGAGCCAACTGGCACTGTCCAGTGCCGAAAGTGCGGCAATAGCGTCCTGCGAATGAAGACGACCGTTGTTGATGGCAAGGAACACTATTTCGTGCCGGAGCATAAGCGCCGTCTCAACCCCTATCGGCGTAAAGGTGTGAAGAAGGCACCTAGCAGCCGGAGACCGTCCCGGCGTGACTCCGGCAGAAGACGATAGCGAACAACATTTTTTGCTGGAAGGGTATGCAAGCTCAATTATTTGGTTTTTCACAACTGGAAGATTCGACGTCCCTTTCCCCGAGATAGCATCCAACGTGTCGTGGGCGCGTGACCGCGAATCCGGCAACCGCGAGCCCGGCAGTCTCGGAAGGTGATGCCCTCAGTCAAGCGTCTTGTTCTTCTTATACGGAGACGGAACGCCGGATGAAGGCTGTGTGACTCGTGGCTCCGGAATGCTGGCAGGGGGCAAGCACGCCTGTCGGATTATTTCGCAGTGTTTCTCGCCCTCGCCCAGCGAGCCTTTTGCGCTGCCGCAATCCTGGCGCGGGCTTCTGGAGAGAGCTGGCGCTTCTTCGGTGCAGACTTGGCAGCGATTCTATTTTTACTGCCATTCTTGGCGGTTCCGGTTAAAATTGCCCGGACCTGTTGGAGTCTGTCGATTTCGACATCAATCTGTGCGAGTATGCCTTGCGTTTCCATCTTCAAAGTCTATCAATGAAAAGTGGGTCCAGGTGGCAGGTAAGATCGCAAAGAGTCTGGCACGATTCATTGAGCCGATGGAGTGTTTGCCGGTTCAGAAATTGCCGGCGGGCGGGAACTGGCTGTACGAAATAAAACTCGACGGGTGGAGGCTTGAGTCCGTGAAAACGGGCGGAAAGGTCATGCTCTACTCGAGACGCGGCAAGTCCTTCAACTCCCAATTCAGAGAGATCCTCAATGCTCTGAACTATCTTCCCGATGAGACGGTCATAGATGGCGAAGTTGTCGCAATCGATGAAAACGGCAGGCCAAACTTCAATCTCCTTCAAAACTTTCGATCAGCCGCACGGACATTCAGTATTTCGCTTTTGACATCCTGATGCATAAAGGCAAAGAACTCACTCGGCTGCCGCTTTCAGAGCGGCGGCAGGTTCTCGCCTCAGTCATCAAGCCGGATACGTATGTTGAAATCTCAGAGGCATCCGACAGACCGCTCTTGGAAATGGTGAAGTTCGTCCGTGAGCATGCGCTTGAGGGCATCGTTGCGAAACGTGGTGACAGCGTTTATCAACCCGGATTGAGAACCGGCCTTTGGTGCAAGCAACGCCTCAACCGCGGGCAGGAATTCGTCGTCGGAGGGTTTGTGCCAAGTCACCTGGGCATTGATTCGCTCGTTGTAGGATTCTACCGAGGCAAGGATCTCTACTATGCAGCCCGTGTGCGTGCCGGATTTATCCCAGCAACGCGCCTGAAGGTCTTCGAGGCGATTAAGCAACTGAAGACGCAGAAATGTCCATTCGTAAACCTGCCGGAGAAAGAGGCAGGAAGATGGGGCCAGGGATTGACGGCAGAGAAGATGAAGCTATGCGTCTGGGTAAGGCCGGAAGCCGTAGCGCAGATAGACTTTTTGGAATGGACGGGAGCGAATCATCTGCGGCATACGAAGTTCGTTGGCCTGCGTGATGACAAGGATCCGCGCAAAGTAGTGCGAGAGACGTGACGCACCCGCAGTTTGTCACATATAGCCAAATCGTAACAACTGCCATCATCGCCGAAGCGCGTTTCGACAGCAGACGGCGCGCCTCGAAACGCGCATTGGCCATTGGCCTGTTCGCGCCAGTCAACTTTGAACTGCCTATGAAAATCGCATACATCGCTGGAGAAGCTTCGATTCTAAAGCGCCCGACGAGTCATTCCTGTCGGAGAGCCAGCATCGGGTCAATCTTCGCTGCACGCCGAGCTGGAAGCCAACAGCCGAGCGCCGCAGTCAGAGCGACAAGTGCGACCTCGATCCAGACGCCGCCGGGCTTTCCAGATTCGAGTCCCGGGAGCATCCCGCGCAGAATCCCCATCAGAGCGAGCGTTATTCCGAGTCCAAACGCCAGCCCAATCATAGCTGTGAGAAAGCCCTGGCGAAAGACCAATGCCTCCACATTGCCGCGCGTGGCTCCCAGCGCAATACGAATCCCGATTTCCTGTGTTCGGCGCGAGGTAACGTACGTGGCTACCCCGTAAACGCCAGCGGCGGCCATGGCCAGCGCAAGGCAACCGGTAAGAGCCAGGAGGAGCATCACGAAACGCCGGTCGGCGAGAGAGTCATCGATGAGGGTTTGCATCGTGGCGCTGAAGAAAACCGGCTGGTTTGGATCGATGCCTGCGATGACCTGGCGGATCGCTTTTTGGAGATCGATGTCATGCCGGTCGCTGCGCACCACCAGAAATACGGCCTTTTGCAAAGCGCCGGCGGCAAGATAGACGCTTGCCTGTTGCTGCGGCCCGTCCATCGACGCATGCCGGCTGTTGGATACGACACCGACGACTCGTTTCCAGTTTTTCGGTTGTTCGGGGGAGCAGAAGACGCAGACGGGCTTGCCGAGCGCACTCTCGCCTGGCCAGAGACGTTTGGCAACGAGGTCACTCACGATAGCGGTGTCGCTGGAGCTGTTCATGTCTTCTTCGTTCATCCATCGCCCCTGCAGTAACGGAATCCCCATGGTCTGCAGGTAGCCCGCACTCACTACGTCGATCTCCGCAGGTATCTGGCCGCTTTCCGGTGTTCCGCCTGCGCTTTTATCGACCATTCCACCGGTATTCTCGCCGCTAAACGGCAGAGCATCGTCCGTTCCCGCGCTATCGACACCTGGAAGCACGCGAACCGAGTCCAAAATCCGGCGGTAGAACGCTTCCCACTTTTCAGGAGTCGCGTATCGCACAGCGTCCGGAAGCACTACGAAAGCCGTGACGCGCTTCGCATCGAAGCCGGGGTCGGTTCGGAGTAGTGCGGCAAAACTTGCGAGTAGCTGTCCTCCAACCACAACCAGCGCCAACGCCAAGGCGACTTCAACGGCGACCAGAGCGCCGCGAATCCGGTCTCTCCTGCCAGCAATTCCGGTGTGCGAACGCAGGTCTTGGTTCGCATTCGCTCGCGTCCACCCTGCCCTGTGAGCGGGAATCATCCCGAACAAAACACCGTTAGCGAGGGCAATGGCGAGCGAAAAAACAAGAACCCGCCAGTCGGCATGTGCTGTGCTCAAGCGAGGAACGTTCACCGGCGCCATGACCGACAAAGCTCTCCAGGCAACGACCGTAAGAACGTAGCCTCCCATTCCCCCGAGCACCGCCAGCACACAGCTCTCAGTTAGCAGTTGCCGAACAACGCGTGATCTGCTCGCACCCAAGGCCATTCGAATGGTAATTTCCCGATGGCGGACCACCCCACGCGCCAGCAGGAGGTTCGCGACGTTCGCGCAACCGATGAGGAGAAACATCACGGCTGCTGCCATCAAGATCCACAGAGCATCCTTGGCACTTCCCAGCATTCGCTCGCGCAGGAGTCCCATACGCAGGATGTGGTCCCGATTTGTTGCGGGAAACTCACGATTAAGATCAGCGCTGATGGTCGTGAGGTCTTGCTGAGCTTCGGCTAGCGAAACTCCTGGCCGGAGCCTTGCTACCACGCCCAGCGCCGCTGCCGGGGCGACAGGTTTACCGCTTCGAAACGGCGCCCAGAAGTCAACGTAAGGCGATGGAGTGTGAACTGCCCCTCGACGCAAAGGAAAGTCAAAGCCCGAGGGCATGACACCAATGATGAGGCAGCTCCGGCCACCAATTGTGACACTGTGCCCAATAATTCCTCGGTCCGAATTGAATCGTCGAACCCAGAGCCCATAGCTGAGGATCATCTCGTTTGCATGGTCGGGTTGATCTTCATCGGGGAGAATGTTGCGTCCCAGCATCGGAGTGACGCCGAGGGTGGGAAAGAGATTTGCTGTTACGCGCAGGCCGTATAGCGCTTCGGGAGGAGTGGAAGCATCGCCTGCGAGATTAAACATCTCATTGCGGTAAACCGCGACCGAAGCAAGCGTGCGGGTTCGTCGAGCGATCTCCTGAGCATCGCTCCAGAGGGCCCAGTCGGAATGCGATGGCCCAAACTTGGGGAACTCAGCTCTGATCTGCACAAGTTCGGAGGGGCGAGTGTACGGCAAAGATGTAATGAGCACGGCCCTGACTGCTGTGAAGACCACCGCAGTTGCTCCTACGCTCAATGCGATCGACAGGAGGGCAATCCCCGTAGGAGCAGGAGTTCGCCATAACAGACGAAAGGCGAGTTGAATGTCTCGCACCATAGATATATCCCTCCCCGTAAGTATGTTCAGATTTTGCCTGATGGTCAAAAGCTAAGGCTCGCACAGCCGCCTAGTCTCGGGTCAAAGCTTAAATTCACCGGCTAGTTCGTTCCCTCGCCTGAAACCGCTCGGGTCACAGCGATTCTCTTATCGGGTCGGGCCGGCCTCGAATTTACAGTGCAACCGAGAGAGCCTCACGCCTCTTTGGGTTTCTTATGGCACGCGCAAATGCAAAGGACCGTGTGGCCGATGTCCCCGCCCGTCATGACCGCCGGGTCGTACTTGCGGTGACCCGGGCAAATCTCGTCACCGCCGCGTGCCCAGCACCGCACCTCGTAGGCCGAACACAAATCGGCAGTGAGGACCTTCGGCTCTAATCCTGGCGGAAAATGATGCCACTCCATTTCATCGTTGCCCACTGAAATGCCTCCCACGACTTCTCCTCGGCAACTTCGCCACTTCACGAAAACACCCGGCTGCTAGACCTTCAGATGCGCAGTTCGCGCCGCGAGCGATCCGAACGACAAGCGTACGTACGTATTGCCTAAGGGGAGCTCCGCCCCTCGCGCCTGCAAGGAGTATCCCCAATCTTCCTCCACTACGCTCGAAAAGATCCTCGAGCTTCGTTGCGTGCAGACCTCCGCTGCGCTCCGCCCTTGCGTCTCCGCCTGCAGCTCCGCCGCCAAGGGTGGGAGATTCCCCTCCCCTTGCACTTGCTACCCCCCGCCTTCGCCAGGTGGCGTTCGGCATGTATGTCACATGCCACTACCAAAACGACAAATGCAATGACCCGGAGAGAGAAGCAATGACCACACCTGTACAGAACCCCTACAAAATCGGCCTCTCAGACATGTTGAAGCAACAGGGGCGCACGTTCGAGGAGATGGCCAACGCCGTCATGTTCGGAGACGAAAACGCCATCGCTCTATGCACAGAGCAATGCGAAGTTGAACCCGATGGCATTTGTCCGCATGGTTGCCCCTCTTTTCTCAGAGCCGCAGGGATTATCTAGGTCCCTTATTCACACAAGACAGCCCGAGGAGATTGGAACCATGAGCACCCACGCGCCCACTTTCACTCGCACTGTTTTACGTTGCAACCATTGCCAGCTCGTACAATTCGAAACCTCCACTGGCCTCTGCCGTCGTTGCCACAGGACACCGAGTGTAACCACCCAGAGCCCGCCGTTTCATCAGGAGCAAGCGCCCCGGTACGTCTCTCACCCGCCTACGCCGAAGATTGCTTTAGGCATGCGCCTCCGCCTACTCCGCTCCGCAAACCACCTTTCACAACGAGATCTTGCATCGCGCGTAGGCTGCCCGCGAACCTACGTTTCGAAAATCGAATGTGGAAGAGTCTTTGCCAAGTGTACGCAGCCTCCAGAGATTTGCCGACGCACTCCACACGACTATCGAGCTTTTGCTCTGTGATGAGCGTACGTTCGACGCGACTCAACAGGAAAGGCAAATTCAACAAGACCCGTTCCTCGCGGAGTTGGCGCAATTGCTACCCATGCTCACTTCGACACACAAGGCATTACTTCGCACCTGGCTTCGAGATCGAGTGACATCTGAACTGCCACTAAAGGCGATTGCGTAAGAGCGACAACGACCACTCGACGAGCAAAAGCACCTAAGGGGAGCTCCGCCCCTCGCGCGCGCAAGGGGTGTCCCCAGTCTTCCGCGCTTCACTTGTGCAGACCTTCGCCCTTTCCACTCTCGCTAGCGCTCCGTTTCAAGGGTGGGGGATACCCCTCCACCTTGCACTTGCTACCCCCCGCCTTCGCCAGGAGGCGTTCGGCATGTATGTCACATGCCACTGCCAAAAAGGCAAAAACGAGGAGGACCAGCCGATGAGCAAAAAGCCGCCTAGGGAAGAAGCACCGAAATTCAACCTCTATCAAGTTGTGACCGACCGTATTATTACCAGCCTCAAAGCGGGCGTGATTCCGTGGGAAAAGCCGTGGAAGGTATCGCAGCACACCGGAGGCCCTTTCCCGCGCAACTTTAGGACCGGGAGGCCGTACCGGGGTATCAATATCATGCTTCTTTGGTCGAGCTGCTACAGTTCGCCATTCTGGCTCACCTTCAATCAGGCGAAAGAACTAAACGGCACCGTTCGCAAAGGTGAGAAGGGAACTCAGATCGTTTTCTATAAGCAACTCCGCGGCCGCAAGACAGAGGATGAAAATTCGGCCGAGGATGAGGACCGCCGCCCGCCCTTTGTTTTGACCTATCACACCGTTTTCAACGTTGAGCAGTGCGACGGATTGACCGTCCCGCAGATCGAAAAGCCGACGACAACACTGAGCGCGGTGGAACAGGACGAGGTCTGCGAGGCCATCGTCACCGGGTGGACGACCCGCCCTACTCTTCATCTGAATAATGAGTCAGAAATGCGCGCTTATTATGCCCCACACACCGACGCCGTACACATGCCAGCTCGTCACCGCTTTGTAGATGCCCCACACTACTACAGCACGCTTTTTCATGAGCTGATCCACAGCACAGGCCACAAGAGCCGCCTAAATCGCACCTTTGGGGCACGCTTCGGAGATGAGCTGTACAGCAAAGAGGAGCTTGTTGCCGAGATGGGAGCGGCGTTCCTTTGCGCGATCGCAGGGATTGCGAACGAACACACCGACCGAAATACGACCGCATATTTGCAAAGCTGGATTGCGGAGCTAGAGGAAGATAACCGCCTCGTCGTGCACGCCGCCGCAAACGCGCAGAGAGCCGTTGATTCGATCATTGGCACGACGTTCGAGGACGAGGCCGAAACTAGGGATGAGCCAGGAGATGCGGCCGACGCCGGCGCACTTGAAGAATCTTACGCGAGTGCCGCTTAGAAGCCGGCGCCAGCGTTCCGCAGCGAATTAAAGGGGAGCCAGCTAAAGGCTCCCCTTTTCTGCTACATCTATTCCGCATGTTTTCGTCCGAAGGCCGATCTGTTGGCCGACTTCCGGAGGAAGGCGAGTAAGGCACTATTCACGATCGAGTTCATGCTGCAGCCCCGAGTAGCGGCAGCTTTTGCTACTTTTTCATAGGTGTCATCTGACACGCTGACCTGAGTTTGGCTCACGGTGACTTTAAGTCTCTGGTCCCTCGCACGGTAAAGGTCAATAATCTCCATATTCAAAAGGTTCACCCCGAATACGGCATCGGTGATGAAGTTTGAAAGCTCGCCTTTTTTGTTAACTTCCGCTCTCGTCTCTCTGTCAATTGCTCCCGTTAACCTGATCGAAAGTTTGCGAAGGGGCCGCTCTTCTGTTGTTGTTTGGGTCTTCGTTTTCGTCGCGGCACGTCTCACGGTTACGATCTCACCCTCCAAGTCTTTTGCGTTCAAGCTTATCAGAGCCCTCTACGACTACATTTGTCCGTAATCGTACAGGGCTCCGCTCCAATTCAGTTGGAGATGGGGGTGTAAGGCTCTTCGAAGGCGATGTCTTTATTCACCCGCACATTGAACCGATAGCCGACCCGGATCTTGATCGTCGGCTGAATATCCAGGTTTCGCCGGGTGACTTCCATTCCTAGTTCCCCGAGCTGCTGCCCGAGAGCCTGAGTTGCAATCTGCGACGTGGAGGGATACGCGAACGAACTTGTCTGCTGATTCTGGCTCAGTGCTATACCAGCCGAAAAGGCACTTGTCAGGATTGCGAAACTAATCAGGCGTGCATAGTGATTATCCACTTGGTCACGGAAACCGGATTGCCCTTGAGCATCCTGGCCGATCATGCCTTGCAGATTGATCGAGGTCCCATCTGGATAAATCAGCCTCGTCCAAATGACCTGAATGCCTTCCTGTCCATACGCTACACGATGGTTATAAGTACCGATCAGACGGGAACCTTGCGGGATCAGAAGATACCTGCCGGTCGCCGTATCGTAGACATTGGACCGCACCAACGCCTTGATTTCTCCGGGCAGGTCTGAGTTCACCATTTGTTCCAGCGTAGCCGGAATGTCCCAGCCAGCCTTTATCTCATAGCGGGTGAGCGGATTGATTCTCCTCGATTTTAGGTACATATCTTCCGGTTGGGCGCGCGTCCGAGCCAAGAAGTTTTCCTTGTCGCGTTGTTTGTTTTGGTCGTCGCCTTGTGCTGGAGGTGCAGGCGCACCATCAGACGGTCCGCCAGCTCGACTTTCCACTCCGCGCAAGAGTGACGCTAGGGCAGCATCGTTTTTCAGGGCGTCCACAAACGAATTAGAGGCGTTGCGAGCGCCATCCGGCAGCCCGCCGCCGTTGGAGGCACCATTGATGCCCATAGGGGCATTACGGGCCTCTTCCTCTTCTTTGTAGGCCTGTTCTCGTGCTTGCTCAGCGGCCGATAAAACATGAGTCGCAGCTTGCTGGCGCTGCGGTCCATTCATGCCAGGCTTTACGCGAGAGCTGAGGGGCGGCGCTTTGAGGTCGTCGGTGCTGTCCGTATCCGAATCGTCGGCCTTACGATTTTTTGACTGTTTCAGGAGGTTATCGGCCACCTGATCTCCGGTGGCCGTGGCCGCTCCGAGCCGTTTCGCCTTGGCGTGCGGCTCTTTGGCGAGCGGGCCTTTTCCCCGAGTAAAAATCCCATAGACGATGAGTGTCACGATTACAAGCAACACGCCCATGACAATCATGCCGCCGCGCTTGCTTACACGCCTCGTAGGTTCGGGTTTAGGATTCAGATCCATGCCCGACGGCCCACCCGGAGGGGTGGGCCGCACCGGACGTTGCGGATTCGATGCCGGCGTCACTCCGGTTGTACTGCGTTGATCCGCCATTTAGTGACCTCCCCCAACCGCGACCGCGCCAGAAATAGGCTTTTGCCTCGTAATTTCGACTTGCTCTTGATGTTTGCCGACCCCAAGGAGCAAGGCGGCGCGATCGAAGAGACGATCCACGATGTACGTATCCCCCTTGACCCGGTAATTGACCATTTCGTTGCCGTCCACGCCATGAATGACGAGCGTGGGAAGTTCGCGTTGTTCAGCCAGGGCACTCATCACGATGTACGTTTTCACACCGTCATCGAGAACCCGGATGGGACGAATCGAGGGGTCGTGGTCGCTACCCTTGACTTGGTAATCGAAGAACAGCGAATCCATTCCACCTGGAGCAATCCCATCAACCCGCGAGGCGGCGCGATCTTGGACCTCTTCCTGCTTTTGCTTCTGAAGGTAGGCATCCCACTTGATCTTTTCGTCGTCGGGATAGTTGAATGCCATCCGGGCAATGTAATCCGTTGTTTTCGAGATGAGCCGCACGTAATACGTGCGCCGGTCAGTGGTGACAACCATGTTCGTGTCGAGTCCGTCTTGACGCGGTTTGATGAGAAGAAGAGACGTAGCTGCGTCGCCGGTCCCGCTTGTCCCCGGTTCTACAAGCCACCGTACATCGTCCCCGATCCTCGGTTCACCCGTCAGCTTCTCTCCTGGCTGCAATTCAATCGTGCAGACTCGGAATGGAGCGCAAACAGCGGTAGGAAGCCCAACCCCGTAGGTGTAGAGAATTCGGCCGTCTTTCGTGGGCACCGGCATGTTCTTTTCAGACTGAAGACTCTCGCTCAGGGCTACTCCCGCTTGCACAGACTGGTTGAGCAAGATGTTTTTGTGCTCTATGAAATCCTTTGGGACCGGGCTCACCGCGGCCGGCTGCACGGCAGTCTCACTGGCGGGTTGCGCGGCATTGATCGAGGGCAATGGTTTAGCTGGAGTCGTCAGCGGGTCCCTCTTGAGAATCGTGAGAGCCTTCGCATAGTCGCCCGACGCGGGCAGTTGTGCGGAGCTGTTTGGGTTGGCTGGCGTCGCCGGTTGTGACGCTGCGGGTTTGGGATCTGGACCGCTCCCGGTTGGCGTGGGCGGGGCCTGCGAGTCGGGCGTACTCACCCGTTTGAGTACGACCGGAGGCGCGGGGGCCGCGCTTTGCGCCCACATGGGCGGTGGACCTGCGATGAGAAGGGCTACGGCTACAAGAGCGGAGGCGACGGCAGCCGACGAGAGACCCAACATGCTATACACCATTCTGTCGATCCATTTCCAGCTCATTGATTAGCTCCTCCCATGACCTTCGACCAGCTCACATTTGTCAGGTAAATCCCCAGTGGATTTACACGAATCATCCGCTCATCCGTGGGCGGATTGATGGCGATTGTGAAAGCCCCTTGCCACTCCTGCTTTCCGGTCACCACGCCCGATTTATCCCGCGACGTTTCAGTCCAATTGACCCGGTAGGTATTTGGACTGTCTTGTACGATGGAGCGGATATCAACCTGTACAGTGCCGTCTTGTCCACGGTCGAAAGGCGAGCCACTCCGGTAGAAGTCACCCACATATGCTTGCGCCTCAGTACCAGCAGCCAGATGGGTATAGACCTTGGTCGTCACCGCCGTATATGCCGCTTGTTGATCGCTGCTGACCGATCGCACGTCCTGAATCCAGCTCAGGAGAATTGCGCGTTTCACTCGCTCATCGACGGGCGCTGCCGCTTCTGCCGGGCTCACCGCCTCTGCTCTGCCGATCGCATCGACGGCCACCACATACGGGACTATGCGCGACTTCGAGGAGAGGTTAATCATGCCGAATATCAAGAGAATGCAGCAGGCCAGAAGGCCCAGCGCGAAAAGTCGCCAGTGCTGCGCTCTTTTGATAACGTCCCCGTACCGCACATCCCACGCTCTTTGCGCTGCAACATAGCCGTCGTAACGTCCTCTGGCACTGCTCTGCGGCGCATCGTCAGGGCGCGTGATGTCGTTTGCTTTCGCTTTTGTAAACATCACTGTCTCCCATGAATAGTTGTCTACTCATTGTTAGGTTTTGGCCCGTTTTCAGGAGGCCAGAACGAAGTTGGGGAAGTCCTCGAACACCCAGTCGTTCTTGAGGGTGTGATAGATGACTCCCAGGAACTTGCGCGCCAGTGCGATGTTGGCCTTGCCTCCACCGCGGCGGCGTTGGATACGTTGGTAGAAGTTTTGTAGGAATGAGCTGTCGCGTTTGGCGATGAGCGCGCACTGCACCAAAGCGGTGCGCGCGAGTTTGTTGCCCTGCTTGGTGATGTGCCCGGAGTGTTCTGTTTCATTGGAGTTCTGCACTCGTGGCACCAGGCCGAGATAGGCGGCCAACTTGCCCGGATCGGAAAAATCCCGGATGTCGCCGATCACGCTCAAAAGCACGGAGGCGCTGATCGGGCCGATGCCCTTGATGCTCATCAGGTTTCTGTGACCGGCCAGCTTAGGCCCTTCCTCTTCGATCAGACCTTCCAACTTGGCGATGCTCTGGTTCAGACTGCGGATCTGGTCGGTCAGCACGCGGGCTTCGGCCAGCATCAGCGGCGACAGCGGGATGGCAAGCACCCGCTCCAGCGCTTTTTTACTGGATAGCGATTCGCGCTTCAGGTTGATCCCCTCGGCGGAAAGAAGGTTGTTGATCTTGGCCTTCAAGGCGGAGCGCTGCTTGACCAGCAGATCGCGCGTCTGCGCCAGGTGGCTCATCTCTCTTTGCTTGCGTTCTTTCATCCGCACCTCCGGCAATAATCCCTTCGCCAGGTACAGCGCCAGCAGTTCGGCATCGTTCTTGTCGGTCTTCTTCATCGACTGGCTGATGACCTTGAACTGGCTCGGGTTGACCACCGCGACATGGGCTACATGCTCCACCACCGCGTCATGGAACAGCCGCGTATTGCCTGTGGATTCCACGGCCACCTCATCTTCCTTCCGGAGCTGCGCCGCAAACAGTTTCAGTTCCCGCAACGGCCACTGCCGCAAATACGTCCGTCCGTTCTCCAGCCGCGTACATACAGTGAATTGGGTCCGGTGCAGGTCCACTCCCAGGTATCTCTTCATCTCGTCTCCTCGCGCTGTGGAGTAGACGCGCTCTGCGGCGATCACCACTCTCCCATCCAAGGTCCTTACGGCCTTACGGTGACGCTTCGGTTGCAGGCCTGACTAATCTCCTTTACGAGGTCCATTGGCCTCACTCAACAGATCCAGCCCGCAACCTGCCTCCTCCACAGCTCCTGCTGTGGAGCGTATCGCCTCAGAAGCTCCATGTACTATTCATGCCATCTCCTTTTCCCTAATCTGTTGAATGACCGATGTTGCCGCTTGGCGGCGCTGCGCTCCCACCGGAATCCGGGGGTAGTTGTTCGTGGATGGATGTGGTTTTGTCGCGTATCCCTCTTGCTGCGTCCGCAAAATTACTCAACCCCTGGCTTGTAGTGCTGGCCGAGCTGGAAGGTGGAGGGGGCACAGTTGGACCGCCGCTTGCTACGGTATCTGCGGCCTGGGTACTGGCCGCAACGGTCGGAGGAGCAACTTGAGCCGCGCTAGCCGCCGCGTCCATGCCCGTAGCTCCTGCCGCTCCCGCAGCGCTTCCCGCACTTGCCACAGCTGCCCCACCACTGCTGCCACCGGCCGCGGCTCCCCCAGCGGCAGCTCCTCCCCCTGCTAAGGCAGTAGCAGCACCAACCTCAGCGAGTGCTCCTGCAGCCGCCGCACCGCCTGTTGCAAGCGCCGCCGCCGCAGTAAGGCCTGCCGCTTCGGCTCCCCGAAGGATTGTCTTCTTTGTGGTAGCCACGCCCTGCCTCATTGTTGCGATGACGGCCGCAAACAGGTCATTGGGACAGACGGTAGTCGTGATCCAAAACAATCAGCAGGTAAAATCTGACACGATTAGCAAAGCGGTCAGCAATTCTCAACGAGATTACTGGGCCGATAGGGTCGGCTTTAGAATAGCGCGCAGCGGTGACTACGAGTTCTACTCGGTCGTTACGGGAATCGCTTATGCTGCGCGCAATAACCCGACCGTTGATTTGGACACGCTCAGGTCCCTGGCAAATAACTCACTTAGCTATTACGACAATCCCACAACTCTTCCTAAAGTCCCAGGACAAGATTCGGGAATAGGGGCTGTGACTTCCATGATCTCTATGGATAATCCCTACGTTGGGATGGCAACCCCTGTTTTCATGGATCTGATGTCTGCGCACCTCTCAAGCCAGATTGCGAACCTATACCCGATTGACGAAGACAAACTCCGCGAAAACTACCTGGCTGATGGACCCGACGGGCTCAGGAGGTTGTGGACTGACACTCAGAATGACCCACGAGTTAAAGCGGTAGTGAACGAACTCGTTGCTAAGAGATATGGCCTACGCATCGGGGTCAATGACATTCCCGGCGTCAGCCCAGACGTGGACCTCGATACATATAGAGCGGCGGTAAAGAGTCTTTCCGCCCCCAACATGTCCCCAAAAGATGTTGCCAAGGCATTCAATTCCTTTGCCGCGGTTCAGAACAAGAAGCTTGATGCGCTACAGAACCAGATGAGAGCGCAATTGTCGCGCGCGGCAGCTCAGCAAAAACGTGACGAGCAGTTTGCGGCCTTTAAGACAAACATCGACGATCAGCGCGCCATCCTCTATCTTG
>Ga0206915_1061_pt2 | contig 25466 bp, 23 predicted proteins | sample Alteio_BWOrgHeat_70_FD_152945 | JGI IMG/M metagenome (GOLD analysis project Ga0206915, IMG submission 152945) | Enriched cells from forest soil in Barre Woods Harvard Forest LTER site, Petersham, Massachusetts, United States -... | ecosystem: Environmental > Terrestrial > Soil > Temperate forest >...
GGAGCCGTAACTGTTGCGCGATGGACGCCTCAAGATCGCGGTCCCACGTGGGATAGAAGGGCCGCAGGTATCTTGTGTATTCCTCAACGGTCAGGCGGGAGGGCATGTCTTGGTTCTCAGAAACATACCCGATCTGCGCGAGTTCTCGCGCGGAGATCCTCCGCGAGTCGACGCCAAGCAGCGCTGCGCTTCCGCGCGTCGGTTCGAGGATGTTCATCAGGACTTTGATCGTCGTCGTCTTCCCGGCCCCGTTGGCGCCGATCATCGCGAAGGCACTTCCTTCAGGCACATCGAAACTCAATCCGCGCAGTGCTTCGAAGCGTCCGAATCTCTTCCAAAGATTCTCGATGCGGATCATTTGCTCTTTACCTCCTCTGCCTTTTCGAGCTTTGCCCATTGCTCCTCGATCGCGAGCATAATGTCGCGGATATCGAGATCCATGCGTTTCGCCTCGACTACAAGTTGCTCGACTTCGCGTTGCAAAAGACGCTTGCGGTCACCCGGCCGCGGCTGTGGAATCTCGGCCACCACCGTTCCAATCCCGGGACGCACTTCGAGCCAGCGCTCCTGGATCAAGTGCTGTACGACTTTGTGCGCTGTATTCGGGTGGATCTTGAACTCGACCGCGAGCGTTCGAACAGATGGAAACGCCTGGCCCGGCCTGAGTTCACCATTGATGAAAGACCTTTTGATGGCAAACAACAGCTGATCAAAGATGGATTCGCCCGGATGCAAATTGAGCCGGAATAGTGTCACAGCAATAATGTGACACAGGTGACGGCGTTTGTCAAAGTATCAGACTGCTGCGGGCGGATTGTGGCCCACTCTTCCCTTGACGTATGTTCGCTCTTCCCGGGAAGCCGTCCTGCCTGGTCCTAGATCGCAGGGGAAGAGTCGGCGGTGATCCTACCGCGACCCCAAACCGGGAGTCTTGTCTTGCTGCATCGCTGGACGAGTGAGTTGGCGGAGATTAGCGCTCATCGAGAGCGGGTTAGTCCTCCCACGTTCATTTTCGGATCACCGTGTTCAATTCTGAACACTCTCTGGGTACTTCCAACGCCACTTCCGTCCCCTCGCTGGGCATAGATCCCGCTGCCCGATCGGCGAACCATCCAGTTTGCCGCAATAGTCTCCTCTTTTGGGTGCGCGATTCTCAATTGGTCACTGTCTTGCACGCATTGGACGAGGTGCCCCATCTCTTATAGGAGAGTACGCGAGAACATAATGATCAGACTCCTTTTGCTTGGTTTGCTTCTCGTGGCGCCGGTTGCCTCTGGCGCACAGCAGAACAATGTTCCTCGTATCGAACCCAGTGACTGTATCTACAAGGCCGACGACCTCCACAAAACTCGCTGTGGGTTTCTGATCGTACCGGAAAATCGCCATCATCCAAAGGACCGCACCATCAAACTGCCGTTTATCTATGTGGAGAGCAATAACCCGGAAAAGAGCCCTGACCCCGTCCTGTATACCGGCGGCGGCCCGGGTGTGAGTTCGTTGCATCCAGTCACTTCGATTGCCCGGAGGTCTCTGTTACGTAATCGGGACTATATCGCATTCGAGCAACGTGGAACTCACTTCGCACAGCCGAACCTCGAATGCGAAGGCGAAGGGAACGCGATTCAAAACGCTTACCTCGAACATCGGTCTGTAGATGATGCGGTACTTTCATCGGTCAGACAATGCCGGGAGAAGCTGATCAGAGAAGGTATTGATCTTTCCGCCTACAACACGGATGAAAGTGCAGCAGACATCGAAGACCTTCGCCGCCTGCTTCACATTGATTCGCTAAATCTCATGGGTATCTCTTACAGCGGCGGGCTGATGATGGCTGTCCTGCAAAAGTATCCCGAGCACATCCGCTCGTTGATTCTGGACTCGCCTCTCCCGGAGTTTGTAAACATCGATGAACAGGAGTTGGCCAATTTCAATGAAGCGCTGACATCCGTGCTGAGTAGCAACGACGGTACCCTTCTCGACCGATTTAACAGCTACTTCAGTGGCCTCGGCGGCAAGGTGTTTACAGTCAACTATCAGTTGAAGGATGGCAAGACCGTAACCCTGGACTACGGTCGCAGCGAACTGTTGAGCATTCTCCACGACAAGGTGGAGGACTACGACGGGATAAAGGAGCTGCCTCAGATCATCAACGACATGGTCGATGGGCGTCAGGAGCCGTATGTGAAGGCGCATTTCGACGGCGTGTTCTCGGGAAGCGGCTCGATATCGGGCATGCGACTGTCAGTTTATTGCTCAGACAAAATGGCCTTTGAAGATCCAGCCATCATCAAGCAGCAAGAAGCCGTTATGCCCTGGCTGGCCGGCTTTCACGTCAATGATGTTTACGGCGCGGTGTGTGACGCCTGGCGAGTGAAGCCAATAAACGAAACTACCAAAAAGCCCTACTACAGCAATGTTCCTGTACTGCTTGGGGCAGGCGGCCTAGATGACGCATGCAGGCCCTTGTACAACGACCTGATTCATCATTATTTCCCGAACAGCCAGCGAGTGCTCTTCACCAAACGTGTCCACGGCCCGCTGCTGAACTCTCTAGAAGGGGATCTATACATCGGAGAGTTCTTAGACAAGCCTCGGGAGCGTCTCCAGGGAGAAAAGGACATCGAGACGTACTGATTGTCGGGTGTTCCTCTGACTTCGCTTGCATGAAACCGTCCGGCTCCTAGCTGCCCAGCATCCGGTGTAAATTGAAGCCTTCAGGCCCTCCGGTCGCGAGCCAGTTGCCACAGCCGATCAATTGAAGTTGACTTTGGCGTTCCGCGTCGTCATTATGTTGATACTCCATATGTGGGAGAGAGCCATGACGCCAGAAGTCGAGTGGAAGAAGGTCAGTGGGGAGCTTTTGATCCTGTCTCTGGTCGAGGCCCGGCCGAGACACGGCTATGAGATTTCCAAACTCATCGAGCAGCGCTCCAATGGGGCTGTCCGCTTCTATGTTGCCTCCCTTTATCCATTGCTGTATCGATTGGAGAAGCGCGGATGGATTCAGGGCCGATGGGTGGAAAAGAGCGGCCAGCGCCGCCGGCGTTATTACCGCCTCACAATCGTGGGCCAAAAGGTGCTGGCCTCGCAGCGCCGTGGTTGGCAGGCATTTGTGGAGGCAGTCAACCGGATCACGGAGGCAGAACATGCTTGACTGGAGAGAGGAAATTGCCAGGCGGCTCTCGTCTCTCAAGCTGGACCGAACTCGCGAAAACGAGATTATTGAGGAATTGTCGCAGCACCTCGATGACCGTTATTGCGAGTTGATCTCCGGGGGCGCGGCGGACGACGACGCGCGGCGCGATGTTCTGATGGAACTCAATTTCGAGGACCTGGTGGCGCAAGAGCGATCCAGGCTAGTGCGCGAGACTTCGCGAGAACCAGGAGCGCCTGAGAAAAGTGGGCACGGCTTCTTTGCGAGCCTCGGGCAAGACATGCGCTACGCACTCCGCCAACTCCAGCGCAACCCTGGCTTTGCTGTGGTGGCGATCATCACTCTCGGGCTTGGTATCGGCGCCAGTACGGCGATTTTCAGCGTCATCGACAACGTCCTGCTCGAGCCGTTTCCTTATAAAGATGCCGGTCACATTATCTATCCGCGAGTTCATGGTGCTACGCAAGGTCCGGATGAGGGGCGCCAGGGATTCAGTTCGGATGAGCTTCTGGACTTTCTCCGGCAGAATCACTCGCTTGACGGCGTGATCGGCACAACCGACGATCCCGTGCTTTACAAACATGGCGCGGGCGTTGAATGGCTCTACGGAGCCGACATGACACCTGGCTCGTTTGAGTTCTTCGGTATGCCGGCGTTGTACGGTCGGGTCTTCCAACGTGCAGACTACCAGTTGGGAGCTCCGCCAGTATTCGTGCTGCGCTACAAGGCATGGAAGGCGCGCTTCAACGGTGATGCAAATGTGTTAAACAAGGTTTTCGTGCTGAACGGGACGGCACGAACTTTGATTGGAATCATGCCTCCGCGCTTCGGCTGGTATGACGCAGATGTTTGGATTCCGAAGACGCCACATCCCGGAATGTCGATCGGCTTTGCGGGATTGCCGGAGCGCTGGTTCATCCTGGGGCGGCTCAAACCTCGCGTGTCGCTGGCGCAAGCGTCGGCAGATCTGAATGGCATCGTCAACCCTCTAGCCAAACTCCGCCCGCAGGATTATCCCGCCCAGTTTCAGATGTTTGCAGTGCCGTTTGGTCACTCGGGTGGGGAGCACCTTGAGTCCACGATGTATACGGCTTTAGGGGCCGTCGGATTGCTGCTGCTGATTGCCTGTGTGAATGTGGCGAACCTGATGCTGGCTCGAGCAACCTCGCGAGAAAAAGAGTTCGCGCTGCGCGCGGTGCTGGGAGCAGGCCAGGCTAGACTGGCACGACTGCTGCTGGTTGAAAGTCTCGTACTGGCAATCGGTGGAGCAGCACTGGGAGTATTGATTGCGTGGGGTGGGCTGAAGTTCATTGTCGCCACGATGCCACCGGATTCGATTCCGGCGGAGTCAGTGATTGGACTGAACGCGCTGGTGCTGGCTTTCACGCTGGTGTTGGCAGTGTTGACTCCACTGATTTTCGGGCTGGCGCCGGCACTGCAGGCAGCGCGTCGCGATCTGAACGATCCACTGCGCGATATGGGAAGGGGCGTGATCGGCGGATTTAGGACGGCGCGCTTGCGCGATGCCGCAGTCGTGGTGGAGGTGGCGGTGTCACTGACGCTGCTGGTGGGCGCGGGACTTTTGATGCACAGTTTTCTGGCGATGCGCGAGGTGAACCTGGGGCTGCAGGCAGATCACATCTTCAAGACGACGTTGCTGTTGCCGCCAGATCGCTACAAGACGGCAGAGCAGGTGAGCGCGTTTGTCCGGCCCGTGCTGGCACGTGTGAATGCGATTCCTGGGGTAACGGATGCGGCGGAGTCGAGCTCGGTGCCGCCCAACAACAGCCGGGACACCAAGATCGAGATTTCCGGCAAACCGCCCGAGAAGCAATGGCGTGCACAGGTGCAAAACGTTAGCGAAACATACTTTCAAGCTCTCCGGATTCCGTTTGAGACGGGGCGAGGTTTTACCGAAACCGAAATCAACGATGCGAGAAAAGTGGCCGTGGTTAACCGGAAGTTTGTGTCGACGTATCTATCCGGCGAAGACCCGATCGGACGTCGAGTGAGGCTCCTGGAACTCGAGAGCGTTGCCGATTTGCTGCCCTCGTTTGAAATCGTGGGAGTGGTCGATGACGTCTCAAATCAGGGTGCGCCGGGCTATGGCAGGGGCGGCCTGCAGGCCCCGATTGAACCGCAGGTGTGGATACCGTACACCGTGACAGGATCTGGAGAGCGGAGCTTGGTCGTTCGGTCGGTACAAACCCCGATGTCGGTGATGGAAGAGGTGCAGCAAGCGGTATGGGCGACGGATCCAGGTGTGGCACTCATGTATCCCGACGCATTGGATCAAATGATCAGCAGGAGATGGTATGCGGGCCCTCGATTCGCCTTACTTATGATGATGATTTTCGGCGGTGTGGGACTGATTCTTGTGACGGTGGGCGTTTACAGCGTGCTGGCGTACACGACGGCTCAGCGGACCCATGAAATTGGAGTCCGCATGGCTCTGGGTGCAGAACGGGCGAACGTGGCTCGCCTGGTGATCGTGGAGGGTGTGCGGTTAGTCCTGGCGGGTGTTGGGGTTGGACTGGTCGTTAGCCTATTGCTGGGGCGAGCTGTTGAGGCAGAGTTGTGGCCGGGAGTGAAACCTTATGATCCGGTGACCTTGGCGAGCACGGTTGTGTTGTTGCTGGCAACCGGTGTACTGGCATGTTGGATTCCGGCGAGCAGAGCGGCACGGGTGGATCCGATGGTGGCGCTGCGATACGAATAGCGACTGTCGAGGAACGGTAACAGATCGGGAGGATTCGAGCCAGCCGGTCGCAATTGGTGCAGACCGCGACCTAGATTGATGATTTCAGGGAGAGGCGCTCATCCACGGCCGTTGCAGCTCAAAATCGCGTCTACCGGTTGGATGGTGGCCTACTCTTCCCCAATGGTGATCTGGATCACGGTTGAGTAAGAGTCGGCGGTGATACACCCGCGATTGGAGAAATGGGTGTGCCCGGATCGAGCAGCAGGGGTGGCCGAAGGCGAAGATCATATCAATTTGAAATCAGCTTGTTAAATAAAAGTAATAGGCAACCAAGCCAGCACCAATGCGTTCCGGAAAATTCCGGCGGCGTTCAGGCGATCATTCCGGGGCGCGGAGCAAGCGCCATGTGGCTCTCCTGTGAAACCCAAGACGCCATCGCGAAGGCGGTCGGGTGGTGACAACAAAAAGCTGCGGACAGGCTGTAACGCTGCTTCCTTTTAGAACACACTCTGTGCAACACGCTGCAAGGGCGGGTCCTTTTAAAACACGCGCTCTTCAGCGAGCCGTGAAGCCGTGTCGTTTTCAGAACGAGTGGAACGACACATTCGTCAGAAACCGACGAACCCGTTCACTTGCACCGAGACGGCTGCGCTCAGGCAAAACAACTTGAGCAGGCCACTTCCCCCATCTCGCTGACGCGCCTCGCTCCGTAGAGAGCGGACTGCAGAGGCTCAGTCAACTTCTGAAAGGAGTACGTGTATGCGTCGAACACTAATTGCGATCTGTCTCGTAGCTCTGGCTGTCGTAGTGTCAGGAACCCCCGCCCTCGCCGACCCTGGCCGGGGAGCTAACGTTCTCTGCTACGTCTGGGCCAACAACCCGTCGCCAGTCCTAGGCGTGCCGTACACCCCAAGCCCGACCTATTCGTTCAACGCGGTCGGCCGGGCACAAGCAAACAGCGTCACGAAGGTCACGACCGGCGTGTATTACGTGACGTGTAAGGGCGTGGGTGGGGGTGCACTGTTCGCGGGCAGCGGCTCCTGGGGGCCCGGAGGACATGTTCAAGTCTCGGCGTACGGTGGCAATCCCGATCAATGCCACGTTGGTGGGTGGGGCACAGGAGGTGCAGATTTTACGGCTGCGGTCTATTGTTTCGCCCCAAACGGTGCGCCGTCGGATAGCGCATTCGATTTGTTGTTCGTCTGGTAGTTCGGAAGAGGCTTACGCCGTGTTCATCTTTTCTCGCCTTCGCGAAGGGTGAACACGGCATCCTCAGCGATTCGAAGATCGATTTCGTCGATCAAAAGATCAGTCCAGAAGCTGATTGCGCTTATAGAGACCAAGGGTCCGGCGGGCTCCTATAGAAATCTGCACTTTAGGACAAGCAAGCCACATGCTGTCATTTCCGATGTAGTGATTCTGGTAGTGTGGTGGGCGATGCGTACATGACCCCGAGGTCATATACGAGTGGGCGGTCACTCGACCAAAACCGGCAACAAAGGGCTTCTACACACGAAAAGTTGACCAATGTGCCGTGAGTTGCATTCAATTTGAAGATGGTTTCTCGACGTGATCGATGACGATCGTTTCGACGGATCCCTTTGCAGGTGTGAGTTTCAGCCCGATTCCGTGGACTGACGTGAGAATCGAAGAGACGACATCGTCACGCGTAATCTCTCCGTGCGGATCGCTTTCTTCGTTCTCGAATTTGAAATCGAACGATCCTGAAATGCCGGTTTTGTCGATGACCGGGCGCTCCAGATAACGGCTCAGCCGTTGAGCCACGAGCTGCATGGAAGCGTTCATGCCTGCGACGCCCGTCGGACGGTATATCATTCCACCCTCGATGCCGCCTAGCCACGGAATGGCATTCGGGTCTTTCGGAGTCTGCAGCTTGAGTTCGCCGTTGCCGCGCTCCAGTAAATAGACGGGGCCTTCTCTCGTGTCGTCGTGGAACTTCAGTTGGAATCGGTCGACGAGCAGCGCCAGCAACATCTGGCGCTGCTCTTCACTTGGAGCGGACTTTGGTGAGGCTGGATTTGATCGAGCAGAGGATGAAGACTTAGGAGGCTTAGCTTCAATATCGAAAGAGTCTCCAGAAACCAAATCCTTCCAGGCTGGGCCGCCCGAAATCTGGAACTGTTGGACATCGAATGCCCTCATGATCAGATACTCTAGCCTGCAGCCATTGCACCGCACTTCCCCGCCCGGGTAGATATAAAGCCCGTTCCTCTCCCTTTGGTTTGGGCCTGACAGTCGCACTGAGGCGACTTCGAACTCCGGTATTGTGGGCTGCGCACGCTGAGAGGGACTCTGGGTACTTGCCACAGTCGAGTGGGTGAGTACAATAGCAAGCGTCATGGGCACAGTCCATCGATTCAGAGTGGTCATCTCGTTGCACAAGCCGGATAATACTAGACAACCTTCTCTATCTCAACGCTCACGTCCCGCGTCCTCGCCAGAGTCCAGTTTTCTAATCGAGAGCGGTTAGTGGGCCACTCGGCAGTTACAAGTTTGACACTATTCCCTTCTATGTATTGATCAACCGGTTATTTCAGGTTGGGCGGTGACACGCCCGAAGCTCAAAATTCCTGGATGTTCGATGACTGAATTGGGATTCGGCGTAAACCGAGATCAACCGCTCATGGCGACGTACAAGGGCGTTCCAACCAGGATGTTCCTTCCTTCCTCCGGATCCGCCCACGCCCCCCCCAACGGGCCGTACGCTAGTCGCTTTGCAACAAACTCCAACTCCTGCAAAGGTCCTTTCCCGTATTTTGTAGCCACGTACACCGCCGCTAAAGACCGGTCCCCGAACTCCGATGGGATGTCCACGGGAAGGGACTCGCCCAATTCCCGCCGCAACTGCAATATGAAATAGGGCAGTAGGGAATGTAATCCCGCTTTTGTGGGCCCAACCTCGCCGATCACATGTGCGGCAGAACCGCCAAGGCCAAGAACCGTTCTCTCGGTGGTCGCCCCGAAATACACCAGCGGACTTAGACCTAAATCCGGAAAATGCGGGAATGAACACGGCCCCCAGCGCATCGGCATCGCTCCGGCAAAATATTGCTTCGGTTCGTCGACGGTGCCGATCTGGCCGACTTTTGCGAGATCCGCCAGAACGGCCTCTAACTTAACAATCGAACCCCGGCTAGCATCTCTGCCAGATCCTCCCTGGGCGTACAACATATCGACCTTGCTATCGGAGAGGTACAGGTAGTATTTCGGAGCTGTGGGGGCCTGCAACTCAGGGATTTGCGCCGCAGAACCTGCAGGACCAGGGGCTGGTGCTTCACGAGGAGCCCCTAGCACCTTCAACAGCTTTCGCCATTCTCGGGCGTGATTGCCGGGGTCGCTCCAATCTATGGAAATGAGGCCCCGAAGCCACTCAGGCAGTTGGCCAGAGCGAAGCACCAGCGGAATCAGCCCTGGCTCACTGCCGGAAGGGTCAAGCCGTCGTGCCATCAAACTCTCAAAGGCAACCATCCGGTTTCCATCAAAGTAATCAGGGCTAAGCACACACAACACGCGGCGACTCTCGTGACCCGCACGAGTCATTTCGAGAATGACATCACGGCCAGGAACAAAATCATCTACGTCGAGCAACACTGAAAGGCCCGCGTTCCGAAGTGAGGGTGCCAGTTGCTCCCGAACCCATCTCTGGTCGGGATCTACCCATCGATAACTTATGAATACGTCGTGCATTCGATTCTTTTACTCTCAAAAGTGCCCGAACGGCAGATCCTGTTTTCTGGTGATACGGCACAGAACCCAAGCGCCGTGCCAAGCCATCTTTGTCCGAGGGCTACGGGGAAAACGAAGGCCATTTGGCCCCTGATCACACGACCGTGATATACGCTCGGAAAACTAACAAATTCGCAGGGAAGAGTATAGCGGGCGGTCTGCAGCTTGTCATGCGAATCAAAACGATCGTTCGATCTTTGCACGACAATTCCTGGAAAACGGCTAACCCGGAAATAGCCGTCGAAAGAACAGGCCGATACGCTCATCGTTCTGGGTTGCACCCGGCGCTGGCATTCCGGTCGGGTTGTGGTCGATGCGTACATGACCCCAAGGTCATGTACGAGTGGGCGGTCACTCGGGAGCTTGAATCTTCTGACACGTCAGGAAGTTTGAGAATGCGTCCTTGAGTTCCTCTTCGATGCGACCCCACTCGGAACGTGGAGCGTTCCTCGCTTCCTTGGACAGATCCACAATGCGCCTCAAGGGCTCCGGCGGTTCAGACAGTTCGCACAAATGGATGCGAACGTGCGAAGCCTCGTCGAACACGTTGGATGGTCCGTGTAACGCTTTTTGCGCGGATTCCGTGGCCATAATTAGCCGGCCTGATCCTTCGTGATTGGAACGTTTACGCCCATTTCGCAAAAGGCAGAATCAACGTCATGTGCTCCAATGTCCTCGGCTCGAATAACGCTACTGCCCTGTATCGCCAGACCCGCAAGTCTCCTCAACGCAGGGCCGTCATAACCTTCTTCGAGCGCGTCGGCGGCAATTCGCGGAAGCTTCCAGTACTGTAGATCGCCAAAATAGTACTGAATCGCAAGTTGCTCACAATCAATGGGCATGGGGTGGAAGACCTCGTCTAATTGAGGATAAAACTGTGTCTCGGTCGAGTGGTGGACCACTCTTCGCTATGCCATCTGTTCGCCTGCCCCTGATCCCGATCCCGTGCCGGGAATCCGGGTCGATGAAGAGTCGGCGGTAGTACACCAACTATGCACATGAACGGAATGGAAGTACGTACTTACGCGAGGACACAGCTCTATCCCTTGCACGGGTAAGACGCCCCATTGTTGACCGTCATTACTTTGAATGTGCCTTTCGTCCAAAAGTCGGGTGCGTTCGGGTCATCATTGGTTCCCGGTGGCGAGAAGTCATCGAACCACAATGCCCCATCCTTCACCGTAAATCCGTGCGAGTTTCCCCAAATGTCATCATCAGACGCGGCAAGAATTTCGCAGCGGACGCCGCTATCGAAAATCTGGTCATAGTGGGCAAGGAATTCAGCGCGTGATCGGATTCGCGTTTTCTTACCGTGAAGCTGCACGAGGAGGGGGTACTCGATCAGACGCGACATCCCTTCTCGGTCGTCCTTCTTCAGTGTGCTTCGTAGGTGACGAAAGAACCGAACGGCCCGTGAATAATCTGGTCTCTGAGAATCATTCGGCTGTGCGGACGCGGTCAGGCTCCCGAGGATAAATAGGGCAGCAGCAATAGCTTTCATGGCGTCCATGCTACTTCACGTCGACAATTCCGCAGCAAGCTCTCTGTTGGTGTATTGTGGACGACTCGGACCTTTGAAAGATCTTCGCCGCAGATCCCATTGCGCCAACCAAAAAAATGAGTAGGGGAAGAACCGGTGATCTGCCCTGAACCCGGAATTCGGTGTTCTCGCCACGCTCAGGCATCCCAACCGGGCAAAGGTTGAGAGTGTTCAGACCTCTATCGAAGCCACCATTGGCCACCATTCGGGACGGGGACAAGAGTGGGCCATTTGATGGTATAAACGAGTTCGGCGTCAGGTGTGTCGGTTCCGAAAATTTTGGCCCGCTTCCTTCCGGAAATTCTGGCACGCCTAAGGATTCCCAAAAGCGATAAAAGCCCTCTATGGACCGGCGCAGCCGGGAGCGGAGGGAAGGAGGATGTTGGGGATGCTGAAGCGACACGAAATCGAGATTCTGTTGAAGGCGGGCCATAGCAAGGCGGAAGTGGCGCGCCTGAGCGAGGCTTCCTTGCGTTCGGTGAAGCGGATCGCGCAAGAGGGGCCGGTAGTCCATGTGGATGACGCGGTTGAACGTGCTCATCGACAGATCGGGCGGCCGAGCCTGGTGTCGAGTTTCCGGAAACCAGTTATGGAGATTCTGAATCAGACGCCGGACCTTGCGTCTCTGGAGGTTTTGCGGCGTGTTCGGGAGGCAGGATATCAGGGTGGTAAGACAGCGCTGTACGCTCTGGTAGCCTCGCTTCGCCCCAAGCCGTCCAAACCGCTGGTTCGTTTCGAAGGACTGCCCGGGGAGTTCAGCCAGCACGATTTTGGACAGGTGGAAGTGGAATTCATCGATGGTGGCAGTCGGCGGATCCATTTCTTCGCCTCGCGATTGAAGTACTCCCGCTCCATGTGCGTCAGCCTGGTTGAGGACGAAGCGGTGGAGAGTCTGGCCAGGACCCTGGCCGAACATCTGGCCAGCTGGGGTGGGGCTCCTTTGCAGTGCGTCTTCGATCGGCCCAAGACGATCGCTCTGAAGTGGGGGAAAAACGGAGAGGTGACGGAGTGGAATCCGATCTTTGCCTACGCCACGCTGGAGATGGGAATCGGTGTGGAGTTGTGCTGGCCTTACCGGCCCCAGCAAAAAGGCAGCGTTGAGAACCTGGTGGGTTTCGTCAAGTCATCGTTCTTCAAGGTGCGCCGGTTTCATGATGAGCAAGACCTTCGCCAGCAACTGCGGGATTGGCACCGGGAGGTAAACGAGGAACGTCCGAGCCGTGCTACCGGAGTGATTCCGGCTTTGCGTTTGGCCGAGGAGAGAGCTCGACTTCGTCCTCTGAAGGTACAACCGGAAGAACTGGCTTTGCGCATTCCCGTCTATGTGGGTCCGACGGGAACGGTACTGCACGACGGACATGCTTACTCGATGCCGCCGGAAGCGATCAGCATGCCGGCCACGTTGTACCTGTACGCGGAGCGAGTGCGCATCGTAGCCGGACGGCATGAGGCTGTTCATCCCCGGAAATTCACCGCCGGGGAAGGCTCGTCGCTGGCCGAGCATCGCGCCGCCCTGGTGGCGGCAGTGTCGGGCAAGCGCGGCAAGCGCTATCTGAAGCGTCAGCAGTTGCTGGAACTGGGCGACCCAGCGATTCGCTATCTGACCGAGATCGTGCATCGTCGCCCCCGGCATTGGTACGAAGATGTCGACCGGCTGCATGCGATCCTGCAGAACCACGGCCCGCAAGTTCTGCGGCAGGCGATGGAGGCCGGACTTCAGGACCACATCTACGGTGCGGCCTATGTGGAGCGATGTCTGCAGCCGGGTTTGCGCTTCCCGGAGGCGATCCAATGAAACCCGGAAAAGAGAGACCTTTTTTCTTCCTTTTCCTCCATGGTGGAGCGATTTCGCGGCGGCCCGCAGCGGTCAAGGGCGCGCCGTTTTTCAGGCGCGGCGTGAGCGAACCCTTGACGGCTGTGGGCTGCGGTGAATGCATCGTCTGGGGAGGAAAAGGACGCCCGCTTCATGGAGTGGAATTCCTATCCTTGCGGAGGAAGCCATGACGAATAGAAATCTCAACTCCCAGTCATCGACGGAGATTCCCAAACTCTCCGATGGGCAGCTGGAACCTCTGTTCCGGCGATTGAACCTGGCCCATACCCGCCGCATCTACCAGGACGTGGTGGATCGGGCCGAGAAGGAAAGCTGGTCCTATCGGGATTTTCTCGCCCTCCTGCTGGCCGAAGAGGTAGCGCATCGTATGCAAACCCGCCTGCAGCGCCTGACCCGAAAGGCCCATTTCCCCTTCTTCAGGACCATCGACGAGTTCGACTTCAGCCTGCAATCGACACTGCGCCAGGCTTTGCTCGGGTCCTACCTGGGACCAGACTTCGTCACCGAGGGACGTTCCCTGATCCTGTACGGTAAAACCGGCCGAGGGAAAACCCATTTGGCCGTAGCCATCGGTTATCGCGCCATCCAGAATGGCTTCGAAACATACTGCACCACGGCCGCAAAACTGATCGAAGATCTCTCCAATGCCGGCAGAAAAGGGCAACTGCAGGAGTCCTTGCTGACCTACACTCATCCCCACGTTTTGTTGGTCGACGAGGTAGGGTATCTGACCTATGGTCAGGATGCCGCCAACGTGCTGTTCCATGTAGTCAATGATCGTCACCTGCGAAAGCGGCCCATGATCTTCACTACCAACAAGCCGCTCAGCGAATGGGGAAAGGTCCTGCACGACGAGGATCTCGCCGCCGCCATACTGGACAGGATCCTGGAACGCGGCCGCCTCATCCACCTCGATGGACCATCAGGACGGACCCGTCACCTAAACTTGCAAGACAACTTGTCTGCTCATGCAGACCGTGCCAGAATTTCCGGAATTAGCGTGCCAGAATTTCCGGAACCCACAAGGTGGAGGTATCAGCCCGGGTGGTAACCGTAGACAATCCAAATATCGGGTTGAGGCGGTCGCCTGGGAGAAGGTTCGTCCAAACAAAGCCAAATGACAACCGAATTGGAGTCCAGAGTTGCCGCACGTTTTGGAGTTCTCCCGAACTTCTTTAGACTCACCACGGACGATCCGAAGATCACAGAAAACCTGTGGGGATTTGCTCAGTTCGCATATCTGGACAACCCATTGCCTTCTCTCCTGAAGGAGAGATTGTTTGTTTACTTATCCCTTTTCTGCGAAGTCCGGTACTGTATCGCGAGACATCTTGGCTTCTTGCTAGGTCTGGGTCGTCCCGCGGGCGACCCACAGTGCCTGCCGCAATCGATCGACGAAGTGTTGCCGTTGCTAAGAGGAGATCTTCCTTTCAAGTCCGATCTGGATCAGCACCTCGCTTTATGTGAAGGGCTGGACATGGGATCTTTCCCCCCAAAGCCAGACAGCGCTCAGGAAAAGGCGGTCTTTGTATGCGCAGCACATGTCTTCTTGAGAACTTCCGATGCGTCGAGGGCGCTACATGCCCTCAAGTGTGCCTTTGATGGCAAGACGCTGGAATACACCAAGCTTCTTCTAGCCTTTATCCGCACTGCCCACTACTGGACCGAGATACATCCCGAACTGGATCTGGAAGACGACATCAATCAGCTTCTGGCTACCCATGAAGCCATCGCTGCGTGTGTCCTTGCAGACCCGGCCCAATTGCCGGAAAACAAGCTTGCTCGTCGCATGTCAGAAGATCTGATCTCCTTGCTTGATTTGAAAGAGCGACATCTAAGGCTCGAACAGGACTATGCGTTCCTTGGCACGGAACATCAGAGGGCAGAGGATCGCCTGTCTGAAAACGAAACGATGCTGCAAGAGAATTCCAAGCGCCTTGGTCAACTTGCGGCCATTGTCGACTCCTCCGACGATGTGATTCTGAGTAAAGACCTAAATGGCATCATTACAAGCTGGAATGCGGCTGCCACACGCGTTTTCGGCTATTCGGCGGAAGAGATGATCGGCTCGTCGATTCTCAAGCTCATTCCCGAGGATCTTCACTCCGATGAAAAGATCATCATGGAAAATATCCGAGCCGGACGGCGAGTCGAGCATTTCGAGACAGTGCGTCGCACTAAGAGCGGTCAATTGCTCGATGTTTCCCTCACCGTTTCTCCGATAAGAGACGCGCACGGTCGGATTATTGGCGCGTCCAAGATTTTGCGCGATGTCTCCACGCGCAAACGTCTTGAGCAAGCCCTGTTGCAGGCAGAAAAGATTGCCGCAACCGGCCGCATGGCGGCGACGATCGCCCATGAAATCAACAACCCTCTCGAAGCCGTGATGAACTTGATGTACCTTCTTCGTCCAATGATTGCCGACCCGGCAGGTATCAGTTACTTCCAGTTAGTCGAGACGGAACTCGGGCGTGTCTCGCATATCGCCAAACAGACGCTCGGTTATTACCGCGAACATGCAGCGGCAAGCAGTGCCTCAATCGGGGAGATCGTTCTCCACGCAATCACAATTTATGAGCCACGGTGTACAGCTAGTGGCATTGAGATCAGGAAATCGATCAATTCATCAAGAAAAATCATAATCCGGCGCGGGGAGATAATGCAGGTGGTCTCAAACCTGATCATGAATTCGATTTACGCCATGCAAGCGGGCGGCGTTTTGGCGATCTCGGTGGAAGATGCGATAGACCCCGGAGATGGCATCATCTTGACCATTCAGGATGACGGCGTCGGGATTGCCGAGGCAGATCTGCCAAGAGTGTTTGAAGCCTTCTTCACCACTCACAGCACCGTGGGTACCGGCATCGGCTTGTTCGTTGCAAAACAGTTTGTTGAAGGCCATGGGGGCCAGCTCGAGATTGAAAGCACGCAGAATGAGGAAGACCACGGTACGACAGTTCGCGTCTACTTGCCGATATCCACGACGTATGACCCGTCCAAGGGCGGATGAGCGGTCGCCACCTTAAGCTCAGAGTTCTCATTCTGCACTACCTGCGCCAAGTCCGAACATCCGTGGCGCTCTGAGTGTATTGTGGCCTACTCTTCCCCTGATATGGTGTGACCTGTCAATATCTGCAAATCGTTGGGGTTGTTTTTGTCGTTGTACTTCGAGGACAAGGTCAGCAGCAGCCGTGGCAGGTAATGGCGACGATTGATCAGGCTGATATTCGCGGGTCGGAACCGCATAATCATGATCCGTCGGGAGCTGCCTCTGACTACTAACGCGAGTCCGGCTGAGCCTGTCGCAAGGGGAAGCCGAGGATTCTCCTTCGTGCTTGCTCCGGCTGCGGCTGACCCTGTCCTCGAATTGGATAGCGCTTTTCATGGGTTGATTTGTTTTTGTTTTTTCCTTATTTGGAAAGTCTTTGCTTTTGTTCTTCCGGTTCCCGTCATGCCGCCAGTTGTTGCTTGCATGCTGCTTCGGCCTTGATCCCGATGGCCCAGATGAAGCCCAACAGTTCGCGTGCAATCGCCGTCACGGTCTTTCTCTGCTCCTTGCCTCGAGCGGTCAGCGTCATGTAGCGCTTGTGCAGGCGGTTCTGTGCTTTCCATGCAATCTCGGTGATCTCTGCCGGAAGTCCTTCCTGACGCCGGCGCAACTTGGCTCCGATCGCTGGCCGGTGGCGATAGCTCCAGGCCGATTCGACCACGATGCGTCTGAGGTGCGCGTTACCTGACTTGGTAATGCCTCCTTTTCGAATGCGCTTGCCGCTGGAGTCTTCGCTCGGAAATGCTCCGCTATACCCCATGAGGTCCCTCGCGTGCTCGAAGCGCGAGGTGATGTTGCCCAGCTCGACAGCAATCGTGACGGCCGAGATGTGCGCGATGCCGCGCAATGCCTGTAAACCGCGAACCACTTCCTGCATCGGCGCGGGAGCCTCTTGAATCACTTCCACAATCGACTTTTCCAACCGCTTGACTCGTTCATCCATGTGCTGAACTTCGTGCAGACAATCGAGCAAGGTGGCCTCCTGCGCCGGATGCGTATAGCGGACCTGCTGGAGCCACTCCGCATGACGCTCCGTCCACGCCTTCACTCCCAGCGGGGGACGCCGGCCCGTGCGCAGTAGGAACTTGGTCAACCGGTGGCGCGCACGCAACTGATCCTGCTTGGCCGCCTCCCGCGCCCGAACAAGATCGCGCAATGCTTCCGAACCTTCATCCGGTACCCATACGGCGGTCAGATCGTCCGAGCGGTGACTACGCGCAAGCTTCAAGGCATCCCGCCGGTCGGTCTTGACCTTGTCCCCGGGCTTCTTCGGAACCAGCGATGGCGCAATCACATCGCACTTGACTCCTAACTGCGTCAGCTGCCAGTAGAGTACGAAGCCCGTAGGACCGGCTTCATAGCAGGCCCGCAGCTGCTCCGGCGAACCAAGCTTGCGGACGAACTTGCGGATCGAATCTTCGCGGTTAGCGATCGTTCCCAGGCTACGAACCTCGCCGTTCGGTTCGGCTACTGCAACAGCTATCGTTTCGGCATGGACATCCAAACCCAAAAATCTTAACTTCTCATGCATGACCGGTTCCCTCCGCTTGTGGCTCTGGACTAAAGTTCTTCAAACAAACTCAGCTTAACCCACGACTAGCGCATCGAGCCGGTCACACCATAATGACTACCGCGAGCTAAATCACGAGAACAGACGGTCCATAGAGACGACTACGACGGCCTCTTGAGCGGATACCTGGTATGGGGGTCAAAATAGCTCCGATGAACGTCTCGGAGACCAACACCAACGCTCTTTTGCATACAAACGCGAAATGAACGCTGGGGTATCTAAAGGTCGCCTTCCTCTCGTTCAACGTACCATTTCATTTGCTTCAGTCGGGCATCTGTCAGATCGCGTGCCTCATATAGCCGCAGTAAGCCCTCCATCGTTCCACCTCGAGCGGAGTCTGCCCGGAATGAGCACTGAGCGTCCCGATATGCTGCCCAGCGAGACTGTGCATCCTCCAGAAGGTTTTTGCCCTCCTCATCTTGACGCGCTGCGAGCTGCTCCAATACACAACTCAACTCATTGTCGAGCTTTTTCCATTGGTTGTCGGCGGCCTGCTGCATTTCGACATTCGTTCGGGGAAGCTTGCCGAATAGGATTTCCGTGCATGCCTCCTTGGCTGCATACGCGAAATCAGCAGCCGCTTTGACCATGACTGTAATATCATCTACTGCGCAGACGCCATGATTTGGGTTCTCGTGAACGAGTATGTGTCGGATGCGAAACAGGCGGCCCAAGACCACGACCATCGCTTCGGCGTCCGATATGATTGGCTCCTGCCCGTCCCCTTTCCATCGGTCAACAGTCCTCGAAAGGCAGAGTACGAACGATTCATTTATGAGGGTTTCAAATGCTGCGGCCATTTGCCCAAAGCTGCTCAATGACACAGAGTGAGCGATAACATCTCCCAAGGTGATCGTACGACCTTGGATTTCACGAACTAGTTCGTAGTCCGGTTTGGGAAGGTTCTTGGTGAGCGCTATACCCCTTCCAAGGAACGGTTCTCCCCGAAATCTACAAAAGTGGCGATCCACGCTCGCGCGAACACCTCCCGCAGCGTCACAGCCCGGATTGGGAAATATGCGGCTGTCTCCAAGTCCTTCTGCGGGAAATCGTCCCACCGATCCCGCAGTGCTCGGAGGTCATATTGCACCAGCTCGACATGCCGCTGACCGCGACTCTTGATCTCCAGGATTTCTGCTACCCTGTCTCGATTCGCCATTTGGATTCGATTGTAGGTCACCTTACGACGAAAGATGTTTAGGCGTTGGCGTCGATACTTCTTGCATTCGGGAATCGCTCGCCAATGTTTATGGGCCTATCGTCGCCGACCCAGTTTAACTACCTGAATACTATGACCATCTGGGTATGATCTACTTGGTTACTGACGACACTGACGAGTCGGCGGTCACCCGCCAGCGGGTCGATCTTTAGACAGTGCGATGACCAGTGCAGCGACGACCGAGATAAGTACAGTCGCGCCAACTAACCGAGGAAACCAAGCTCCGCCTCGCGTGTTCCAAAGTGCAAATACCAGCCATAGACTTGCCGCTGAAACGACAAACCAGCGTCTTCGCCGACTCCAGGCGGGGATGATTTTCTCGGCTTGACTCGAAGAAGGAACAGTAGTCCTCAGAATTCGATAAATGACCACGCCGAAAGAAACCATCGCAATGATACAGAGAATCCCAAAGACTCTTGGCGTGATGACATCGGCAACGACCAGAACAACGAATCCGATCAGAGCCAAGGCATAGCAAAGAATGAGACGAATTAAAGCTTTCGGTAGCTTCTGTTCCATATCGGCGGATGTGATCATTGTGTCACGATTCGGCGGTCGCGCGTGGATGGTGGCCGATGCGTACATGACCCCAAGGTCATGTACGAGTGGGCGGTCGCTCGCCAGAGACCCGAGGCTAGTTCGAGGATGGTTTTTCGATGTGATCAATGACGAGAACTTTCTCAGAGGCTTTTGAAGACACCAGCTTCAGACCGAGTTGTTCCTCAAGTGCCGTGAACAGAGAAGGCCCAGAGTCAGGGGCAACGGTGCGATTGTCGGGAGTCCACTTCAAGTCGAAATCGAATTTCTTCTCTCCGAGGCCGGTTTTGTCCACGATCAGACGCCCATCGGCAGGGATAGCATGGAGAAAGTTCTCAATCGCTATGGCACGAGCTGTTATGTTTCCATTGCTCATGCGTTCCATAGCTTTCTCATCTGCTGCGGATTCCTTCATCTTCAAACCGCCCTTGGCGATCGTCAGATCGTACACAGGCAACTCCTTTGTCTCAAAATGCACCTTCAGTTTGCATCGATTAGTAAACATGGCTTGCAACATGGGTTGCTCCTGTTTCCACCGCTCTTTATTGGAAAGGGTTTTCCATTCATCAGCGGTAACAGCGTCAACCCTCGCTTCGATGTCGTACCGGTCCGATTTGGCCCACGATGGCATTCCGACAACCTGACCTTCGTTGTAAATGCCGTAAGCGCCCTTAATCAGAATGTCGAGAGTGGTATCTATGTCACTCTTGTCCAAGACAGCATTTTCTCTGAATTGAACGGTTGATTTCACTGGACATAGGCATCCTCTCCCGTCGATAGCGTCAGGTTTCTTCGATAAGTCCCGCGGAAGGACTTTCTACGTGTCCGGCATTCTGCTGTCCAAGTTGTAAGTATCTAAGTGCCGTGCTTCGTGCTCACGTGGATGTTTGCATTTGTGCTGCTGTCCAACTCATGGCTACCAAACCAGCGGCATGGGTAACTGCTCGGCCAGTTGCCTTGCGGCTGGCGGTCCCTCCAGCGGATTGTTGAGCCACGCCCACAAGTCCCTGAAGATGAACAGTTGCTGGCGCAGCAGAGCCGCAAGATTGGACAGCGACCAGCCAAAGCTGGACTTCATCTGCAGGAACTTCAAGATCAGCATGGCGATCAACGCCGTCCAGATTTGCGTCTTGACAGCATTGGCGCTGGTGCCCAGAAACGACTTAACTCTTGCGGTTTGCTTCAGCGCCTTGAACAACAAGGCAACATAATGCCCATCAACATCGACTGGATGAAGTCACGATCTACTACCCGTTTCACCCCTTAGAGTCACACACGCTGCCTGTAATCCGGTTTTACGAGCGGTATGGAGAAGCAAGTTACGTAGTGCGCCTCGCCGACCGGCGGCCTTTGGCGGTGCCAGAGTGGATGACGCGTCCTGAAGTTGCGGAGGCGAAAATCGTCACTACCGCTCGCCTGCCCGTTGCAGTGCTTGTGGCGCTGCGCAACGAAGCCATGACGGGTTTTTCCTCCTGTGAGCAAATAGCGCAGGAGGGAAATCCGGATGTCTCAGGGAAATATCAGGCAGCAACGGCAACTCTTCGAAGAAGCCTCCCCCGTCCCCATCGTCGATCTTCCGCCAGCGTTGCGGGAGCAGCTGCGCCAGGCTCTGACGCAGTGGATGCTGGCTCACACGGCCACGATGCGCAAGGAGGTCGGCGATGAATAAGATCACAGCCGACCATCTGGCGCGGCGAGCCTACGTATATATCCGGCAGTCCACTCCAGGCCAGGTGAAGCACAACCTGGAAAGTCAGCGCATGCAGTATGCCGTCGCAGAACGGGCCCGCGCCCTGGGATGGCAGGAGGTGGACATCATCGACGAGGACCTTGGAGTTTCAGCATCGGGGACGAATCGTCCAGGTTTTGAGCGTCTGCTGCACGCGGTGTGCGAGGGCAAGGCGGGTGCCGTCTTCAGCATAGAAGCGGCGTCGCGACTAGCTCGCAACGGCCGCGAGTGGCACACGCTTTTGGAATTCTGCAGCGTGATGGGTGTACTTCTGATTGATGCCACAGCAGTGTATGATTCGCGTCTTGTCGATGATCGCTTGCTCCTGGGCATGAAAGGGACCATCAGCGAGATGGAGGTGGCCAACTTCCGCGCTCGCGGTCAGGCAGCGTTGCAGCAGATGGCAGAGCGGGGCGCATTGGTCCGACGTGTAGCGATCGGCTATGTGAAGGGTCCAGACGATCGCATCGAGAAGACCCCGGATGCACGAATTCGTTCGGCCATAGAGTTGGTGTTCAGCCGATTCTCTGAACTGCGCACCGTCAGGCAGGTCTTCCTATGGTTCGACCGGCAACAGATTCAATTACCGATAGCTGTCGGCCCCGAAGACTCGAGTGAGATAGTATGGCGCCATGCCCGATACCACGCTGTCCACAGCATCCTCAAGAATCCCCTTTATGCCGGGGCGTACGTCTATGGCCGCAGCAAGACAGTGGTGCGTTTGGTCGAAGGGAAGAAGCAGGTAAAACGGATCAAGCGCGTCCGACGCGAAGATTGGGCCATATTGCAACGCGATCATCATGAAGGCTACATTAATTGGGATACATTTGAGAGCAACCAGAGGATGATCACAGAAAACGAAAACGCGGCCAGCAAGTTCGTTCGCGGATCGGTTCGCTCAGGCAACGCTCTTCTTGCAGGCCTGCTTCGCTGCGGACACTGCGGTGCGAAGTTGCACGCTCAGTACCCGTCGCCATATTCGATCCGCTATGCATGTTCCGGTTACCGGCTAAACGGCGAACGAACAAGTTGTGTGCTATTCGGCGGACTGCGGGCCGACCAGATGGTATCGGACCAATTGCTGCAGTGTCTGTCTCCATTGAGCGTGGATGCGGCCGTGGACGCGATAGCTACACTGAGCGATGCCAGCGATGAACGCCTTCGCCAGAAAGCGTTGGCGCTTGAGCAGGCCCACTATGACGTGATCCGTGCACGACGTCAGTACGATGGCATTGATCCAGACAACCGGCTGGTAGCTGCTGAACTCGAACGTCGCTGGAATCGCGCTTTGGAAATAGAAGCTCAACTTGACGAAGAACTCGCGGCCCTGGAACAGAGCCGTGAACATCCCCTCACGTCTCGGCAAAGAGAGGAACTGATGGATTTTGCTCGCGACTTGCCGCGGCTATGGAATGTACCACAAAGCTCTCCAGAGCATAAGAAGAGGCTTCTGCGCATCGCTCTCAAGGAGATCATTGCAACCACACAGAACGATACGATCCGTCTAGTGCTGCACTGGCAAGGCGATGATCACACGCAAATTGAATTTGCCAAAATACGATCAGGCCACAATCGCTACGTAACCGAACCGGAAGTGGTGGAGATTGTCCAAAAACTCGCACGCGTGGAAACAGACGCCAGAATCGCCTCTATTCTGAATCGCAATCAGCATCGCACGCCCCACGGAGAAAGCTGGACGGAGAAGGGGGTCTGCTCGCTACGCAATCGATATTCGATCCCGGTGCATAAAGAGCGAGAGCTCGAGCAGCGCGGCGAGATGTTGGTAGGGGAGGCTGCAAAATTGTTGGGGTTTACGCAGTCGTCAATCTTGCGCCTCATACATGCAGGGCGCTTGCGTGCTACACAGGCTTGCGCAAATGCTCCATGGATACTGCTCAAATCGGAAGTGGAGCGATACCGCGCCCAACGATCGAAGGGCAACACCCCACCGCCAGCAAATTCCACGAATTGGCTTTTTGAAAACAAATGACATACGAAGGAGTGCACCATGTCGGGTTCTCGAAGAAGAGCTCGACGGCCCAGCGTTCCTTGTAGATCGCGGCCACCGTCGAAGCCGCCAAGTGCAGAAGGTTGGTGAAGAACACCAGGATTTCCTGCTTGTCCGCGTTCCAGTACTCGATCCGGCGGAACAGGACCGGCGCCTCACCATCCTTGTCCAGAGCGGGCAGAGAGACGATTTGGTCGCTGAGCACGTTGCTCTTTTCTGGAACCGCGCACACCTCGACCGTCGTGTAGACCGTGTTGGTCTTCATGCGCGTGACGAAGAAGACCCCGTCCCGCGTCAACTGCCCGAACCAAACGTAATCGTTGTAGCCGCGATCAATGGCCAGGATCGTACCCGCCTCCAGGCACAGGCCTCGTGCCACTTTCAGTTCGCTATATTTGCCATCGGTCACTACCGCAAACGAGGGCAGGTAGCCGTCGTGGTCCAACAACAAATGCAACTTGATCGCGCCCTTCCGCTGGCGATACTTGGCCCAGTCGAACATGGTGGCCGACAACTCGATGATGCTCCCGTCCAGGCTCATCAGCTTGTTCTTGAAACGGAACTTGCGGCGACTGCGCGTGGCCGTCTCGGCCTGACACTTTTCCAGCAACTGCATGAAGATAGACTCGTAGAGTTCCCAAGGGCGATTGGCGTTGGCATAAGCCAGGGTCGATTTCTTTGGCGCCGTGCTGATGCCCAGATGCTTCAGCGGCGATTCGCATCCGGCCAGCCCCAAGCAAACCTCGCGTAGCGAGTTCAAATGCGCCACCTGGCAAAACAGCATGGCCACGAACTGTTCCCAACAGGTGAACCCCTTGGCGTTGAACTCGGCTCGATGTTGCTTGACGACCTGTGCGAACTGTCCGCGTGGAAAAAGTTGCAAAAGCTGCGAGTAGACACTGCATACTTGTGTCATGGCTGATCCTTCCTCCTCTGAATGTGGCTCTGCTCAGGAACCTACTCAGAGTAACGGGGGATCAGCCGCTTTGCGCGTCAGGCAGGCGTGATGAGCTACCCGCTATTTTGGACAGCAATGTATCTATGTATTGCTCCCCGTTGGGCAAAACTTGTATGCCTCCCGATGTTCCCGATTTGTTTGGCTTGATAGAGACAACTTCAAAGAGCTTCGCGCTCGAACTCGGTGGAGCTTGGTCCTGTGAAGCACTTCCAATTGCAAAACTAATAGCGAGTAAATAAACGAGTATTCGTGAAAGCCTCATCTCATAGCCTCATTAAGGCAGATGCGTTCGCAACAACCGCCAGTGTTAACAGATTGCACCGCTATTGATCAAACAGTTATTTCCGGGTTGGCGGTAATGCAGGAGCGAATCATCACATGGCCCAAGAGCAAGATTTCCTGCAAGCCATGCTTCAGTTGCCGTTCCACTAGATGTGAGGAGAACAATCGTGACAATTCAGGCATCATGGGGCCCGGGCCGCACCGCAACGTTACAGAATCACTTTTGGCAAACAATTGTCGTAGTCGTAGTTTGCGCAGCGGCGAGCCTTGCGCAACCGCAAACCGGAGAAACGGAAGCGAGGAACCCCCACGTTCAAGCACAACCGTCGCGACTGACATTCGATGTGGCCGCCATCCATCCCGCAAACCCCGGGGCGAGCGGGGGCGGAATTAAGCCGCTGCCCAACGGAACCGGATACATAGTGCAAAACATGACCGTGAAATCCATGATGACCGTCATCTATCGCATCCCTGCCGGACGGATTCAAGGTGGGCCGGATTGGTTCAGCACCGCTGCGTTCGACTTGGAGGCGAAAGCGGATCGAGCATACGGTCTCGATGACCTGCACACCATGTTCAAGAACCTGCTGACAGATCGCTTTGGGTTGAAGTTTCACACCGAGACCCACCAGGGCCCCGTTTACGAACTGATGGTGGACAGGTCTGGCTTGAAGATGAAGGCAGACGGCGACGTCGGCAACCTGAACATCCCCATCATCCCCAGCGGGCCGGCCGAATTCGTCGGAACCAAGGTCCCGATAGGGTACCTTTGCTGGTTTCTCGGGCAGCAAATGCAGAGCGATCCGCGGCCCGTAGTCGACAAGACGGGACTGACCCAGGTTTATGACTTCACGCTCGCTTTCATGCCGGAATTGCCTCCTGGCGTTTCAATTGACGCATTGCCGCCGGAGATGCAGAACCGGCCTAAAATCCAGGAAGCGCTCCAGGAACAGCTCGGCCTCCAGCTGGAGTCGGGGAAGGGGCCCGTGGAGAGTTATGTGATCGACCACGTGGACAAGCCGACGGAGAATTAGCGGACGGGCACGATTCGTAAGGCAAGTGACGTGCCTTGACGGAAATGTTTGCCATCGGAGGGCTCCGATTGGATTGTGGCCGATGCGTACATGACCCCGAGGTC
>Ga0206915_1069_pt1 | contig 25297 bp, 28 predicted proteins | sample Alteio_BWOrgHeat_70_FD_152945 | JGI IMG/M metagenome (GOLD analysis project Ga0206915, IMG submission 152945) | Enriched cells from forest soil in Barre Woods Harvard Forest LTER site, Petersham, Massachusetts, United States -... | ecosystem: Environmental > Terrestrial > Soil > Temperate forest >...
GGATCATTCGACGTGGCATTATGGTCTCCGCCGTCTCCGCCATCTCCACCGTCTTTCGACTTGCCATCATCGATGATTCTTGTTACGCCTCCGTCGCCGCTATTGCTCGTCCAGATCAAGTTCGGCGAAAGAGTGGTGTCGGCAACCAATTCGACCGGCATGTCCAGGCCGAAGCGCTTGCCTCCTACAAAAAAGGAAAATACGCCACCGGTTGTGCTCACGCTAAGTTGTTTTTTCTTGTCGGAACCTTGGTTGTCGGCAACCCAGACAAGGTTGAACGAATCGAGCGCGAGACCCTTTGGACCGAAATCGGTTGAGCTATTTCCGAACGGGCCAACAACCACCTTCCCTGACGTGTCGATGGCCTCCACGGTGTTATCGAGGTTATTCGTGATCCATAGGTTCTGGCTGGTATCAAAGGCGAGGCTTTCCGGGCCATTCAACGTGCCGCCGGCCTTGTAGCCTCCGTGGGGCGACAATTCCATTCCCGTCGGATCGATCTCCGTGATGCTGTCCCCATGTCCGTTGGCAATCCACACATTTCCTGGTTGATCGATCGCAATCTCTTTCATCCCGTCCAGATTCCCGGGCTTGTAGGTCAATGCCAGCAGGAAGCTATCTGGAGCGGTGGTCAGGAGCGGTTTGTAAGGCGCCGATACAGGCAGATTAGACAGGAGGTTGAACAGGTCGTCCACATGCTTGGCAGGATGACGAGCTATGAACACAGCAGCGCTTAGCGTATTCCTCGGAGGACCAGAATTATTCCCCGGGGGACCTGAATCGTCAGGATCAGGATCGGGCTTATTAACTTTGGAGAAAAGAATCTTGAAAAGAGTATCGCAGTTACTATAGGGGGCCGGTGAGTTGACGCAATACACAAGAATGTCTGCGACCGAGTTCAACATTTTTTCAGGATTCGACCCTGCGCCCAGTTTCACTGAAGGAACACCTTGCGGTACGAACACAAGATTGGTCGTAAGCAGTGTGCCGGCGTTGCTGATCCCGATATATTTGTCCGTTCCCGGCGGCCCGTCCGCTCCGAGCATCGCGACATCCGACTCATCGAAGAACCGGTTGAATGCGTACGCCGCGGCAGCGGTCGAAAACTCACTGATAATCACACGGTCGGACACAGTTTTGCACGGACCAACCATTGCGTTAAGGAGGATGTTTGGGTTGGGCCCATTGCCGGCGTCGCCGCCCGACGCGGTCAAATAGAGCTGGGAGTCGGGGTAACGACAATTGGGGTCAGGGAGCGAAAAGTCGCCGTGGCTGTCAGTGATTGTCGTAGCCAGGACCGTGCTGGAGGCTTTTCCGGAAGCTCCTGCTTCAACAAGGGAAACGGTCGAACCGGAGATTGCTTTTCTGCCGCCTACCAACGAGCCACGAAGCTTGAACTGCGGGCTGCCCGGTTTGGGAGACGAGGCCGAACCCGTCGAGGAGTTGAAGGTGACGCTGCTGCAGCCGGTGAGCACCAGAAGGCCACCCGACACTGCAGTCAATATGACCTGAGTTGAAGCAAGGGATCTGATTCTGTAAGTTCGCACGCGGAGTCCTCCTTGGGAGTAAGAGGATTCGTGAAATCAGGGGCCCTCCCTGTGAAGAACAGGGTGAAGGAGTTTGGCGGGACAAAACAAGCAAGGAGCTGAATTGGTTCAAAACTAGGAGACTTTTATCGACGATTTAACGGGTTGTGAGAATTATGGTTGACAGCTAGTTGTGACAGATTTACCGTCAACACGGAAAGTGTACACTAAATTCGGTGGCGAAAGTCTAAAATAGCTTGGCCCTGGAGAAAATCGATGCGCATGAGAATGGTCCCCGTATTTCTCGGTGTCGCAGTTTTTCTGTTCGCCTCATCTACGAAAGCAGCCTTTGGCCAGATCACTGGGTGCGTTGATTCTCCAGAGGATCCGACTGTGGTGATGGCAGGTTTGGGTATCGCGGCCGCAGCTGTCCCGTTGGCGTGGTCCAAATTTCGTAATCGCCGCCGATAAAGCAAGTAATGGCCGCGCCTAGTCTAATTCCCGCCTCGCCGCGACACGCGGAGCCTCATCCCGCCAGAAACCAGATGGTTGACTGGGTCCTCCTCTGCGCTGTCGTCGTTGTGTCGGTGCTCGGGCTTTGGTGGATGCTCGGCTCGCAGGTTGTTCGCCTGTGGAGTCTCTGGACTGGAAACGGGCTGGCATCGATCGGCATATTGATGCCGGTCGCTGCTGTCATTCTCACTGTGCGTGCCTGGCACGGGCGTACGTGGGAACGGCGCGGCACCTGGTGGGGTCTTCTCGTCTGTGCTGCTGCTCTGCTGCTTGGGCGCCTCGACAGGGCGGATCTGATTCCCGTTCTGGCTTACCACGTAGCGCGCCTGCCCGTTTTCGCAGTCGGCGCCCAAGTTTTTCTCTATGTGACCGGAGTTGTGTTACTGTTTGCGGGATTCAGGTATTATCGCGCCGCGCTCTTTCCTATCTCTCTCCTTCTTTTTGTGAACCCAGTACCGGGATTCCTCGTGAGCATGGTTGACCTGCCGTTGCAGCAAGCTGGCGCTTACACGGCCCGGGTAGTCGCTCACTGGGCCGGAGTTCCTCTTACGGGCGATGATCTGCGCATGATGTTCTCGCCCGCATTGGGTATGTTCATTGCGCCGGGATGCAATGGACTGCGCGGATCGTTAACCATGGGCTTTCTCGCCGCGATCATGGGGTATCTGTATGGCCTGCCGTGGTTACTTCGCAGCGCGTACATCGCGTCGGGTGTCCTCGTCGCTTATTTACTTAACCTGGTTCGGCTGTCTGGGCTGGTTCTCTGTTATCGACTCGCGCTTAGCTATGCGCCGCTGGCGAGACACATGACCGCCGCAGACTATGCGTTGGGCAGCATTTTGTTTTTCATGGCGGCGCTTTTCGTTTTTGCTCTACCATCTAGATGGAAACGACTCAGCAAACAACACGCAGGCTCGTAGCCCTGTCCGCTGTGGTGCTGCTGTGCGCAGCGGCTCCTCACTATCGCTTAGACCGGCCTGCGCCCGCGATACAAATGCCCCATGGAGCGAGCGGAGTCTCCGGTTCATCCCTGTTGCCGTCATCCATAGGAAAATTTCGGGTTGTGAATCGCTGGCGGACTCCAATGAGTGACAACATCGTGGAGGAGGGAGGGATTTATAAGAAGGACGAAGAGAATGTCGTCGCGCAGATCGCTCTGCTGACCAATAGTCCTCGAACGCATAACGGATTGGTGTGCTACCTCGCTCGCGGCCTTACGCTGCAGAGACAATTCCTCGAGCGGGTGGCTTCCGCCGATTCGGCCGGCGATTTCAACATTTCATTCGTCAGCGATGAATCGCTCGCGGGCGCTGGAGAGAAGTATCTGCTGATTGCGACCACAGAGTGCGGGGCCGGGGGTTGCACCGAGACGCCATTGGAGAGCACCGATAGATTGCAATTTCTCTGGAGAGGGGATGATCCCAACCCCCCAACTCTCGAGAGTCAACCTGTAGTGCCACTTTCTGTGCTTCTGCAACCCCCCGAGGGTTCTTCTGACAGATGGACCCAGGAGCAAGCATTGCAACAGTTTCGGGAATTGATATCGAACTTCAAATTACTACCCCTGCGCAATGCGTATTCGCCGAAGTGACCAGCGTGCGTGGCCGGCCAGCGATCACAGTGACGGCCCATCAGATTTGCATGAGTTTGAGCTCGCATCGATCGAGAAGACCGAATTGGCCTGCGACTTGCTTTTTGCGCACTGCGTTGAGAAAACCAGTCATTGCCGCGCGATAGTCTGAGGTGGCGAGGCTGAGGCGGCGCACTCCTGCGAGTTAAGGCACCGAAAATGATCTGCCCCGGATTCCCACCATGAAATTGGCGATCATGGCCAGATTAGGATTCATCGAAGCTCCGCTGTGCCTGCACATCTTCGTTCAAAGCGACGCCAAGGACAAGCTGATCGCCATGAATTGCGTGGATGGCGCAGTCGAGCTTTGCCAAGAGATGTGAGAATTCCTCCGGGGTGGGCGGGACCTGATCTTGCGCGATCATCATCGGCAGCTGGCCGTGTGAAGGGCATTCAGACCTGCGTACCACTGCGGGGCCGACCTGCATCTTGCGATCCACTCCACATCCAGCCAGACTTCTGCGTTAAACCACTCTACGAATGGCTTTCGCAACTCATCGGGCGGCTCCCATCGTCTGCGGTGGGGTGATGCTCCAGGGCCGGAAATAATCCGGGTTGTCCCCGATATGGCACATCGGCTTGCATGGCTCTGCAGGGAAGAAGGACGCAAAGGGCACCTCGTCAATCTTGCATAGCTTGACAATGGTGGGAGTGGTGGTCAGCCGGCAAGTCTCGGCGCCACACCGACTACGTATTGCGGCGCCTGGAAGCCGATGTCTTCCCGTCCTTCGGTCACAAGTTCATCGACAAGGTGACGCCTCCAGACATCCGGAAACTCATGCTCATGATCGAGAGCCGCGGAGCAAGAGACGTGGCGAAGCGCGCCCACGAGACAACGGGCCAGATCTTCCGATATGCAATCGCCCACGGAATCGCCAGCGGGAACCGCCGCCGATTTCAAACCCAAGGACATTCTGGCCGAAACCAAAGAAGAAAACTTCTCCCGCGTGGATGCCAAGGAACTAACCCACGCTGCTTGCGAAGATGGTCAACTACGATGGCGATGCGATTACGCCCTTGCCATGCGACTCATGGCCTATACATTCGTGCGCACGTCTGAACTCATCGAAGCCGAATGGACAGAACTTCAACTAGCTATCGCGGTGAGCAAAACTTGGAAGAGGAGGAACTAAAAATGAGTTAGCGAAACCTCTTATTGCAGTCCAGCAGGTGAAAGTCCTGCCTGATCAAAGTCGAGCAGACAGATCAGTAGCGAGTCTTGCCATTCACCGGGTGACTGGTGGGTGCGAAGCGTAGACAGCAAGGAAGCAGGCCGTGAGGAATCAGCTCCGAAATCTTTTCACGTTGCGATGCCGACGCCGTTAGCCTGGCGGAAGGCAGCATCTGGCAGCGACCGTTAACGCAAGGGCGTGCCAGGATCGCCGGAGTCCCTAGCCCGGGGCATGCTTCCAAAGGGATTGCCCAGGAACTCACGAGAGCTCCTCATCTCCACCCACACCAGGAGGAACGCCTCTGCAGGGTCGGATGGTACGTGCACTCCAAGGGACAACCGGAGGGTGCACGGAGGGATGATGGAGCAGTCTTACAACCCCATAGTACCGGTGAAGGCGGGGAACCGCAGGGCTTCGCAAGGGGCGGCCACGGAACCCGCTGGAGGGAAGGGGGAAGCAAGCGTACGTATCTGTTGAAGGAAACATAACGAGACTCAGAACTCGAATTCTTATGTCCACAGAAATTGACAGATTAGCTGAACTCGCCAAGGAAGATCCGAAGCGAAAATTCTTTTCGATTGCTCACTTCATCACGCCGGAGAAGATGTTGGCGACCTTCCGGAAGCTACGCAAGGAAGCCAGCGCCGGAGTTGACGGTGTCAGGTACGAAGAGTACGAAAAGGACGCCGAGGGAAACATCCGCCAGCTGTATCGGCGGCTCCTGGAAGGCACGTATCAGGCCCAACCGCTGCGCCGGGTCTACATCCCCAAGGAAAACGGGACGCAGAGACCAATCTCGATTCCCGCCCTGGAGGACAAGATCCTGCAGAAAGTCGTGGTGGACCTGCTCAATGCCATCTACGAGCAGGATTTTCTCGAGTGCTCCTACGGGTTTCGGCCCGGACGGGGGCAACAACAGGCACTGGACGAAGTGGGGCGGGTGATCTGTACCCGGCCCACGGGCTGGATTCTGGAACTGGATATTCAAGCCTACTTCGACTCCATCGTGCGGGAGCAACTCATGGAGATGATCGAAAAGCGCGTAAGCGACGGCAGCGTGCTCCGATTGATTCGCAAGTGGATCAAGGTTGGAGTCATCGACCAGGGCCAACTACTCATGAGCGAAACAGGGACCGGGCAAGGACAACCAATCAGTCCGCTCCTTGCCAATATCTACCTGTAATGCTTTCGAAAGCATTACAGGTATTGGACTAAACCGCTGCGCGGTATTGATGTAGCTCGAAGCGTTGTGTCCTGAATCGAGGCCATTTATCCCAGCCAGCGAGTTCTCCGGCTGATTGATTCCATGCTGGGGGCTCCGTGCGGAAGCATGGATGTGCTGCTTGCAGCACATCTCCATTCGCACAAGGAGCCCCTCATGACAAGCCTTCGCCAACGCATGACCGAGGACATGCAGGTGCGTAATCTCGCCCTGAATACCCAGTCAAGTTACCTCCAGCAGGTCTCGCAATTTGCACGATATTTCAAACGCTCACCGGAGCAGTTGGGGCCGGAGGAAATCCGAGCTTATCAAGTCTATCTCACCAACGAGCGAAAGTTGGCGCCTGGCTCAGTTCTCATCGCTGTGGCCGCCCTGAGATTCCTGTACAAGGTCTCGCTCAAATGGGAGTGGTCCTTTGATGAGGTTATCCCCGCACCGAAAAAGCCTCAGAAGCTTCCCGTAATTCTGAGCCCGGAGGAAGTTCTCCAATTCCTCGGCTGCGTAGGCAGTATGAAACATCGAGCAATTCTGACGGTCTGCTATGCCGCCGGGCTGCGCATTTCCGAGGCTGTCTGTTTGAAGCCCACTGATATCGATAGCAAACGGATGGTCATCCGCGTCGATCAGGGTAAAGGACAGAAAGATCGCTACGTCATGCTCTCGCCGAAACTCCTCATCCACTTGCGCGAGTGGTGGCGCATGGCAAGACCCACCGATTGGCTCTTCCCAGGTGACATACAGGGACGGCACATTTCCAAGGATGCGGTGGAGCAGATCTGCCGGAAAACGCACCGGCTCTGCCACATTCCCAAGCCGATCACGCCGCACTGCCTGCGCCACGCTTCTGCATACTGCACCACCTTTCAGAGTTGTTCATTCTAAAGACAGTTGGCCTTGGCCGAGCAGGATTTGAGGCAGTCTATGGCCGCCGCGTCGTGCCGTTTTCACCTGTTCCTGCACTGTCGCTAACAAAAGATCGGCTTTCGCTATGATCCACGGAGCGTATTTCACTACCTGCCTGGCAGGTAGAATGCGCTGTCGGATAAGTCGCTTCACTACAGTGTTACTCACCTGCAGTTCTCGCGCCGCCTCCTCTTGTGTTACCCAGTCATCCTGGTTTTGGAAAGGAGCGATTTTGTGATATCCCCGCAATCCAGCCACGCGAGATGCATTCCACGTCTTCTCTTGACCGGTCTTGTGACCCAGCCGATTCAGGATAGCCGCAATCGTCTTGTCAGGACATATTTTTGATAAGTCACTTACCAAGTCGATTACTGAGCGATCGGCACTGTGGCGATGTTGTCCCGTCTTGTTACGTTCCACGCGCAATTCCGTGTGCACTCCACCAGCCCAATGAAGCCGCAGGTGATGAGTCGCGGAATCCTCTTCATTGTCGATAATGATCTCCGTCAACACTGTGCGGAGGATGCGCTTCTTCAGTTGTATTGGTGCCTCGGGGTGATTCCACAACGCCATCAGATCCTCACTCAGTGTTGTCAGCTGTTGCTTCTGAGGTTCACTGAGAGGCTCGGACGTTTTTGCCGCAGCCGCGAGGCGCGCTTCGGCCTCTGCCACCTGTGCCAGCGCTCCATTCCATCGAGCTTCCAGTTCACTGGCTACTAATCGGTTTTCTGGCTCTACGGCATCAAACTGCCGACGGGCGCGCTTCTCTTCATAGCGAGCTCGTTCTAATGCCAACTCCAACGCCTGACGTTTTTCGTCGTCTTCGATCTTGGCGCATTCAGTTAGCTTGACGGCGGCCTCTATACCGGCGGGTTGGATCGCAGTCAGTACACTTTGTGCCACGGCTCGATCCAAGCGCAAACTACCGACGGTCATGCAGTGGCTGGATCCACGATCTCCTCGATCACCCCGACAGACGTATCGTGGCACGCGGCCACTGGTACCGCTGTAAACCACTTGCAATTTCCTGCCGCATCGACCGCAGCGCAGTAAGCCGGATAACAAAGCGGCTCCAAGCTTGGCAGCACCACTGCCTTCACTCTCGGACCATGCCACATTGGCCTCCAGACGTTTTTGATTCTCCAAATACTCCCCCCAACTGATGTACCCCGGATGATGGTCAACAAGCAACACCTTCCACTCATTTTGTGGTTTCCGGTAGCGTGAGCTTTGCCTGGCTCTCCCATCCTCGATGCGGGTTCGTGCCGCGGTCTTGCCATATGCAAATGCTCCGGCATAGCACGGATTGTTCAGCATCTGGCGAATCCTTCCGCTGCTTGGCAATCCCCATATCACCTCTTGTCCGGCTGTTCCCGGCTTGGTCTTTGGTACGGGGATTTGTTCTTCCCTGAACCAGATCGTCGCCTGCCGCGCACTTCCTAATTGATGAAACTTCTGAAAGACGCTGGTGATCGCCTGCTGCACCTGGCGATCGGGTGTCTTCTCAATCTGGCCGTCTTCCGTTCGGATGAAACCCACCGGCACTTCCCACAACGCAAAGCCGCGATGCACCTTCTGCTCGAAAGCTTCACGTGCGCGTTGGCGTAATAGGCCAAGCTCAAATTCCGACATTGTGCCTTTTAACCCGAGAACCAGGCGGTCGTTCAGTTGCCGTGGGTCATAGATGCCATCGCTGTCGATAAGCAGCGTCTCCGTGAGTGCGCATAGATCAACCAGATGATGCCAATCACGATTGTTGCGTGCCAGCCGCGAAGCTTCCCAGGCAAACACCGCTCCGGCAAGCCCCTGACAGACGGATGCCAATAGCCGGCCAAAGCCCGGTCGCTCCTGAGTTCCGGTTCCGGAGCGGCCCAGGTCTTCATCAATCACCACTATCTTGCAAAAACCGAGTTGTTCCGCACGGCCTGCAAGAGAATACTGCAGTTCCTTGCTCTCCAGGTGATTGCGTACCTGGTAGGGCGTCGATTGACGCACATAAACGTAGGCTCCTCTCTCGAGTTGATGGTCCTTAATCTTCTCGCTCATTTTCCCCCCGTTCGTTCGTTTTGAGTACGTTTGCCAACAGCTGGCGCCACAGAGTTCGGCAGTGTTCCCGCGTCGATTCCGGAAGTTCGGTCCAAATTTCTTCCTCCTCGAAGCGCAGCTCGCGCTGCCGCACGATCAGATCTTTGTTGTGCATCCTGACCTCCTGATGGAGATTCTGCACAAATATGATCCTGAGTGGCGTTTTCCATGTGTTGCGCATCGATCAGCCGGTGCAACTCAAGAAGCGCATCAATTGCTATTCGGGGTTTCTCTTCTTGACTCAACCGATCACAGGCTTGCGAATTCAACATCCATTCTGGTAACGCAACCTGTGCGCCTTCGGGAAGCCTGACGATCAGAACTGCCGACCCTGTCCTCCGCAAATAGCGAACTACTTCAACTTCGACACCGTAGAAAGGATGGAATCGATAGCAGATTTCTGTTGTGTGCAAATTATGAGTAGTACGGGGAGGCCTTAAGCCACGCTTTTGCCGTTCACCTACTGGAACAGGGAGTAGACGTCCGCACCATTCAGCTGCTGCTTGGCCATCGCAGTTTGGCAACTACGGCCCGCTATCTGCGCGTTGCCACCAGCAAGGTGTGTTCGGCCACCAGCCCTCTGGACCTGCTCCCGCATCCGGTACCCGTTAAGCCCCAGCCCGCTCCTCCGCAAGTTTTCTAAGCGGCGGGCCCATGGAGCGCCCCACATTGGAAGTGGCGGATGTGTTCCGCCGCTATGGTGAACTCTATCGGCACATGCATGGCGCCTCGATGTCCGGCGAACAACGGCGCGTCATGGCGGCCATCGAAGTGTGCCGCACAGCCGTCCTCGGCGGCCATCTCGAGCGCTGCGATCAGTGCGATTACGAACGCAACTGCTTCAACTCGTGCCGGGATCGGCACTGCCCAAAATGCCAGTCGCTGGCCAGGGCACAGTGGATCGAGCATCGCCTGGCTGAATTGCTTGACTGCCCGTACTTCCATGTCGTCTTCACTGTGCCCGACGAGATTGCTGCCATCGCCTACCAGAATAAGGGGGTAGTTTATGACATCCTCTTCCACACCACCGCAGAAACGCTGAAGACCATCGGCGCCGATCCCAAACACCTCGGCGCCGAGATCGGCTTCTTCGCGGTCTTGCATAGCTGGGGACAGAACTTGATGTTCCATCCCCACCTGCACTGTGTCGTGCCCGGTGGAGGATTATCGGCCGATGGACAACGTTGGGTTCGTTGTCGCGCCCGATTCTTCCTCTCGGTGCGCGTGCTGTCGCGCCTCTTTCGCCGCCTCTTTCTGGAGAGTATGGAGAAGGCGTTCAATTCCGGAAAGCTGCAGTTCTTCGCTGCTCTGGAGTTCCTTCGCGATCCGCACGCCTTCGCCGAACGGATCGCCCAAGCCAAGGAGACCGATTGGGTGGTCTACACCAAACGCCCCTTCGCCGGACCCCAACAGGTGCTTGACTATGTAGGCCGATACACGCATCGCGTGGCCATCTCCAACAACCGCCTGATCGATATCGATAACGGCCGGGTGAAGTTTCATTGGAAGGATTATCGCGACAACAGCCAGATCAAGGTCATGGACCTGGAGGCAGACGAGTTCATCCGCCGATTTCTGCTCCACGTTTTGCCGGAAGGCTTTCAGCGCATTCGCTACTATGGTTTCCTGGCAAACCGTGACCGGCGGAATAAGCTGGCACTCTGCCGTCAGCTTCTCGGGATGCAAACCTCATCCCAGACAACCTCGATCAAGGATTATCGCGAACGCTACCAGGAACTCACTGGCCGCTCGTTGACCCTTTGTCCGCGCTGCCAGAAGGGCCAGATGGTAATCGTTGAGAGCCTTCCGCCAGCTATCTGCCGGGTACCAGTTTGCCTCGACTCGTCATGATGATTGTGACCGATTCACGAATCGAATCGCGGTGGAACTGGTATTCCCAGTCGAAGCCAGCAGTGTGTTTCAATGGCTTTCGCGACGCCCGCGCGAAGCAATATCGATCATCCAAACATTCCAATTACCGTTCAAAAGCCAATCAGGACCTCGTAGAGTTTCCCCCCACACCGCAGCTTCAGGTCCTTCGCTTCACATCTAAAATCCATAGGCACATTTCAATGCCCATACGGCAAGCTGCGGTGGAGCGGTTTAGTCCAATCCATTTTTAGCCCACCGGTGCGGCACCACCTATAACTTCCCTCTCAGAGCATCTCTCGCCGCACCGCCGGGCTAAAAATGCTCTGCATAACGCAGCGTGTATTGTTACGCGGAGCTGCGCAACCTAAGAAAGCACCGATTCCTATTCCCGCTGAAAATCTGATGATTTTGTAGACGACAGTCAGCGCATAATAATGATGACGTCTTTTTCAGCCAGAACCTGACTAAGGAGCAACCGCAACGCCTCCAAAGAGAATGACCATCTTCCATTCTCTCCCGGAGACGCCTGATGAGGGATCGCCGCTGTCCTTACTGTCAGCAAGTGTTTTGGCCTGACCCTTATCATCCTCAACAACTAGTTTGCAGTCGGGCCAATTGCCAGAGACAACGACGCCGCGATTATCATCGGCGGAAGATTGCTTGCGATCTGGTTTATCAACAGGTTTGCCTGGAGAGTCCTCGGAAGTGGCGCGAGGCGCACCCGGACTATTGGAAGAAATATCGCCAGGATCATCCGGAGCAGGTGGAACGAAATCGCCGAAAACAACGCCTGCGGGACGAAAAGCGCCGACTGGCGAATCTTGCAAACAACAACTTGGCTATCTGCCAAGTGCCTGTTTTTCAATTGCCTGACTCTTCTGGGCGGGTATCTATAGCCTCTTGCAAACAACATTCCTCTGGTATCGCCCCTGCGGCAGGCTTATAAGTCCGTTCATGTTTTCTGAACTCTTCAGGTCGCGCGCGCGGATGCAGATACTTCGGGATGGTCCTGGTGGGCTCTTGTTGGAAGGTTTTGCTCATTGTTTATCTGAAGCCGGCTATGCCACCATTACGGCCCGCAAGCATCTCCGAGCGGCGGAACACTTCATCCACTTCATGAATTGGAACGATCGGCACAGCGCGCCGGAGCGTACCTTGAACAAGCAATCTCTGGCGCGGTTCGAGCGGCACCTGAGTCGGTGTCAGTGTCAAGAGTACAGCCATGCAAGCCCGCAAAAGGTGGTTCATGGTGTGCACCTGTTCCTGGGTCACCTCCGAGATGCCGGCATTATCAACCTACCCTGGGCGCCCAATCACGATCCTGCTCTGTTGTCGGCTTTCTGTCAGTGGATGCGCCAGCAACGCGGCATTTCTGATGTGACCCTCTCCACCTATAGCATCTACATTCGCGATTTGCTCCGTCGAGTCGGAGATCAGCCAAGCCGTTTTAATACCCGTCGCTTGCGAGAGTTTGTTCTCGAGAAAAGTCGTTCATGGGGACGCGGGGCAACGAAAAATTGCACCACGGCGGTGCGCATGTTCCTGCGTTTCCTGATCGCTGAGGGTCAATGCGCCGTCGGGTTGGATGCTGCTATCCCAGCACTGGCTCATTGGCGGCTGGCTTCTCTGCCACGCTATCTTCCACCAGAAGATGTGGAACGCCTGATAGCTTCGTGCGATAGAGCTTCAGCTGTGGGTCGTCGGGATCGGGCGATCTTGCTTCTGCTGGCCCGTGTGGGCCTTCGGGCGGGAGATATCGTGCGTGTCCTTCTGAGTGATGTCGACTGGAAGACTGCATCGATTCAGGTTTGTGGTAAGGGCCGTCGTCACACGCGATTGCCGCTAACCCGAGAAGTGGGTCAGGCGATTGTAGCCTATCTGAAAAAAGGGCGGCCGCGGACCCATGCCGATGCGTTGTTTATCCGTTGCCGGGCGCCGTTTTGCGCCTTCAAAGGTCCTGCTGCCATTTCCGATCTCGTCGACAAGGCCTTGCGCCGCGCTGGTGTGGTGCGCCCCAGTCGAGGGGCCGCGCATTTGCTGCGACATTCGTTGGCAACGTCTATGTTGCGGCAAGGTGCGTCGCTCGAAGACATCGGTGCTGTCCTACGCCACAGCTCCGCAGAGACAACGCAGATTTATGCCAAAGTGGATATCCCTACTTTGCGGAAAATTGCACAACCTTGGCCGGAGGTGTAGTTATGTTGACCCGAGCTGTCGAGAGCTATTTGGCCGTCCGCCGGGCGGCTGGTTTCGCATTGAGCTCTCAAGGTTCTTACCTGAAAAGCTTCGCTGCATTCTCCGCGGCGAGAAAGCAGCACTACGTCTCAACCGATATTGCCATCGAGTGGGCGGGATTGGCACCATCGGTTCCGCAGTGTGCCCGCAGGCTCGGCATCGTCATCCGATTCGCACGCTATCTGCGCACCGAGAACGTGCGCCACGAGGTGCCACCAGCCGTCTTCGGCCGGGATCGGCGGTCACGGCCGACCCCATACATTCTGACTGAGAAACAGATCCAACAGGTTGTCATCGCAGGCTCACGGTCGAGGTATCGATCCTGTGGACCGACCTACGGCACCCTGTTCTCCTTGCTGTCCTGCACGGGATTACGCGTGTCCGAAGCGATCCACCTGCGACTGGACGACATCACGCCAGATGGACTACTGATCCGATGCACCAAATTTCGTAAGAGCCGCCTTGTGCCCTTGCATGAGACGGCACGGACGGGATTGGAACAGTATCTCCAGAAACGGCGCTCCCACGCTTGTTTCGATGACCATATCTTCGTGTCGCTGCGAAGCAAACCGCTCTCCGTGCAGATTGTGGATAAGGCATTCCGCAGGGTCGTGAAGCAAATGGGACTGCCGCCAGGACGTGGACGCGCTCGGCCCACTCCCCATTCCTTTCGGCACACCTTCGCTGTCAGAGCACTCGAAAGCTGTCCCGATGGCCGTGATGCTATTACCAAACACATGTTGGCTTTATCAACCTATCTTGGCCATAGCAAGGTAGAACACACGTATTGGTATCTGGAAGCCGTGCCAGAGCTAATGCGGGACATTGCAGACTGTGCAGAGCAATTTGCCATGGAGCAGCGAGCATGACCACACCGATTGCACCGCACATCACTGCCTTCTTCGAGCAACGTCTGCCCAAGGAACGCGGCGCGAGCGAGAACACCAGCAACTCCTATGCGTATGCTTTTCAGCTGCTTTTAACCTTTGCAAGCAAGCGCTTCCGGGTGTCGCCCTCGCAGTTGGCAGTAGAGCAAATCGATGCGTCTCTGGTGCTCGACTTCCTGAATGATCTGGAAACCACACGAGGTAATGGACCAAGTTCTCGAAACATTCGATTGGCCGCTATCAGGTCCTTCATGCACTTCCTGGAATATCGCGTCCCGTCGGCGATCGAGCAGATCCGCCGAATCCTGGCCATTCCTGTCAAGAAAACCGAGTCAAAATTGGTCCCACGTCTGACGGCGAAGGAAATGCAGGCCGTGTTGGACGGACCCACGCCTACCGGCTGGAAAGGCATCCGTGACCGAGCCATGCTGCACCTGTGTTACGCAGGCGCACTACGTGTTTCCGAACTGATCGGTGTCCGACTAAACGATCTGCAATTCCATCCCCAACCGAGCATACTCATCCACGGCAAGGGTCGCAAGGAACGGTGCCTGCCGTTGTGGAAGACAACCACTGTGGCACTCCGCGCTTGGTTAGCGGTGAGGGGAACGGCACCTGTGCCAGAGCTGTTTGTTAGTGTTCGAAACGAGGCATTGACTCGTTCAGGCTTTGAATACATTCTCCGTAAGCATGTCCGAACAGCGAGGCAGCGTTGCCCCTCGCTGGCAACCAAGCGCGTGTTCCCCCACTTGTTGAGGCACACCTCTGCGTTCACTGTCCTGGAGGCGACCAAAGATCTGCGCAAAGTTTCTCTGTGGCTCGGCCATGCGCATATGCAAACAACGCAAATCTACACGCGCGCGGATCCGTCGGTGAAACTGGAAACCCTGGAATCGGTCGTACCTCCGAAACTTCGTTCCGGCCGCTTCAAGGCTACGGACAAGCTGATTGCGTCGCTAAGGAGAGCAACTCTTATGCAGAGCAAAAAGAGCTCAAGATGACTTAGCGCTGTGGCTCATCAGATACAGACTCCGCGTAACAATACACGCTGCGTTATACCTGCACCACATCCTCGACCGATGGTTCGAAGATGAGGTGAAGCCCCGGCTCAAGGGGGAAGCGCATGAGATCCGCTTTGCCGATGATGCCATCTTGTGCTTCGAACACAAGGAGGACGCGGAAAAGGTGCTACGCGTCTTACCGAAACGGTTTGCACAGTTTGGTCTGACGCTGCACCCGGAGAAGACGCGGCTGGTGGAATTCGGGCGGTATGCAGCAAGAAACGCGAAGAAGCAAGGCAAGAAGCCCCAGACCTTCGATTTCCTTGGATTGACGCATATCTGCGCCCGCAGCCGGAAAGGGAAGTTCACAGTGCACGTGAAGACGATGGCCAAACGGCTCCGCAGAGGGTTGAAGGCGATCGCCGAGTGGTGTCAAAAGCACCGCCACGACCCGGTGAGCGAGCAACAGAAAACCCTGAACGCCAAGCTCCGCGGTCACTACCAATACTATGGCCGGCCGACGAACTACCACAGTATCTGGCAGTTCTATCGGCGGGTCCGATGTATTTGGCGCGAGTGGCTGAGTCGCCGCACACGCGGGCGGAGGCTGACGTGGGAGCGGTTCGATGCTCTTCTACGGCAGTACCCGCTTTCGCCACCTCGGATTACGCACGCTTGGGCGAGCGCGGGGAGTCACGCTTGAGGAACCCGCTGCGGTAATTCTGCACGGCGGGGTCTGTGAGGGGGGAGATCCCCGGAGAGCCACGGTGGACTTACTCGGGCACGAAGCTGGAAACGGCGGACACAGCCAAAGAAAACCTACAGCTCACTGGTCTCCTCTACTCGGAGTCTAAATTTCACGCTGAATTATAGCCACAATTGTACCCACAGTCTAGGCTTCTGTGGAATGCCCGTTCCTCAAATCGTTCACGTTATGTGGGGCGGAGTCTCGCACCCCGCGGCGCCACTTATCGTAAATCTGCGTCTTCCTGATGTGCTTGCGGTCGAGCAGGTCCTGGACGGATTCAATGAGCTCGCCGGAAATGGAGCAACATGCAATATAAAATTGAGTTCCGGTGTTCGGAAGTTGCCAGAGAGCACGCGCCTCCTCTTGGGTCAGCCAGTTGCCGAGGCGAACGCCTCGCTTTTTGGCACCCTTCACCCGCCGGATGCCAGCCGCTAATTCCGGGCTCAGCAAACCCGAATCTGACGCCTCATATGCCAAGCGCCGGACCGCAGCCAGACGAAGGTTGATGGTGGACGGGGCGAGACGTCGCTCTTCAAGGTGTATTCGAAAGCGAACGACGACTGTCTTATTGAAGGATAGGCGCGGCTCAGAACAGTACCAGGCGACGAACTCGTCGATGCTGCGACCGTACTCGCGCTTTGAACCCAGCGAGGGAAGACTCCCCACCACTGCCGCCTTGGCCTGTTCCAGATCCGGAAGACCGAGTTTGGTTTTCGGACGAGCGGGTTTCCGCTTGTTTCTGAGCTTCATGTCAACCGCCCCCTTGACGGTTGGCCACGAGCTTACGTGGTGAGGAACGCGCGCCAGATTGCAGTCCACCGCCAGTGAACGCGTTGCCCGTTTTGCGACGACTGAGCTGGTTAGTCCGACTCCAGGGGCGCCCCCGGCTCGATTCGCACCCGGATGATCCTGGGGATTAACGCATAACATTGCGTCGGTTCCAGATTTCGGACGATCTGACGGTCCAATCCTCAAAGAAACACGACCGATTGAGTGTGCGGGACAGAACTGATCGATCTTGGCGCCTGCAAAAAGCCGGACACTCGGTTCGTGCTCATCCGGAGCAGCCCGTTTCTGGTGGACAGGAACAAGGCATCGAAGGATGGAGAAAACTGCAGGCTTTGAGATTCATGCACGTCATCATCGATACCTAGATGCTGGACGCGGCGAATCTTATCGGCTCGTTGAAAATCGTAGACAGCAATGCCGCGGCGTGTGACCACATACAAGATTTCGCGTATGGGATGCATTGCCAAAGGGCCCGACACACCATCTGCCACAAATGTGACCGGCTCCGTGATGGTTGCGGCCAAAGCGTCATATCGAAAGGTGAGTAGTGCCTGGGAGAGAGAACCGGAGACGAACGCACGTTGAGAAGCATGGTGTAACGCCAGGAAATGCGCGCCGGTGCCGGGTGGCAGTGCGGAGCGTGCACGCACACGCATAGACACGTCGCCGTCGAGGATGCTGATTGTGTCGTTCCCTTGATCGACAGCAAGAATGCAGTCTCCTCTCATGGTGAAGAGAAGCGCCTGCGGGCGCGCCGAATGCTGGGAGTGCAAAGACAAACCGCAACCAACTTCCTTGCGGATGCCGCAGACACGGCCGATGGAACCATCCTCGGAGATGCGGAAAAGATTGTATGCTCCGCCACCCTGGGCGGAGGCGATCAGGAATCTGCCATTGGGCGAGATGGCGAAATGGCGCGGGAATGTTGCTGAGAGGGAGAGAGGCTGCACCCCCAGTAACACGGGCTTTGCAGACTGCGGGTCGATTCGATACGCCGAGACGTATCCTCGAGGAAGCGTTTGGAAAATAGCGACATCGTGGAGGACGTAGAGTGTCCGGCCGTCCGGATGAATCGCGAGCGCAACGGGTTCTTCGGCGGGAACGAAATGCAGCCATGGCCAATCTGGGTCGCGTGGCGCAAACACATACAGGCCGCTTGCTTTGCCCTTGGCCGCAATATAAGCGAACCTCGGCGCTTGAATCGCGGACGATAGAGCATACCCTGCTTTGACGCCGAGAGCCGTGGATCCCGCCAGGGAGAGAAATGTGCGCCGCGTCATCGTCATGCACGCCCTCTACTCATATCCGTATCGACATCGCATGATGAAAGATGTTGTTTGGATCGTATCGCTTCTTCACATCCTGCAGAAAGGGATACAGATCGCCGTAATAAAGCTTTGACCAATAGTCGAAGGCGAGCATGTCCTTGTCGGGATAATTGATGTAGCAGCCATCATGCCGGTTGCTGGGGTATGGACTTCCGGGATGCTGTGAATCAGCATCCGGCCCTGAGAAGACTTCGGTGTAGAAGTCGCGAAGCCACTGAGAATAGACGCCGTCGTATTCCGTGTCTCTCCAGAATGCCATCGGTTGTATCTTTATGACCGATGACCGTTGGCACACCGCTGTGCTCTTGATGAATTCTCTGCGATTAATGGCTCCGCCGTAGGAATCGATCTCGATCACCGCTCCTACCATATCTACTCCCGGAAGGGACCGATGCAGATGTTTGTACATACAGCGCGCTTCGGGTTCAGTAAAACCGCGCTTGAAATAGGCTGATTTGTATTTTGCGCGGGAGACGCCGGGGCCGCCCGCTTCTTCGGCAGTGGCCAGGAACCATTCACGGCGCCGGACCGTATAGGACCCGACGCAGAGTTCGCTTCCGTCTCCTGATTCTGCAACCGCCGCGTGATTGCTCCCGTGTGGTGTGGCAGCCCTGGTCGCCGTCGTAATTCCGGCGCAAGCAGAGAATTGATTCAGGTACTCTTCGAGCAAGGCCAGATCACTGCAGGTACCATCGGAATTGAGGAATTGCACGGTCATGCCGAAAGTGCCATTGACTGCATGACGAAGAGAGATGACCGCAAACATTCCCCAAGTATCAGGGTCTTGGCCGCGTGTTTCCCAATATCTGCCGAAAGAGGTCAGTAATCGTACAAAACGCTCTTCAGTCACGTCGGCCCATTTGAACAGCATGTGAGCCTGAACCACTTCTTTTGGCGCGGGAGGTAGCTTATCGAAGATGTAGCTCGTGATGATTCCGAAGTTACCGCCTCCGGCCCCGCAGCAAGCACGAAAGAGGTCTGGATCGTGGGTTGCATCCACGGTTCGAGCAACGACTTTTCCCTTTGCATCCACGGTGAAGATATCGACAGCGGTGAGCCAATCGCACGAGAGGCCATAGAGCCTCGATAATAGGCCGTAGCCTCCGCCGCAGATATGTCCTCCCGCTCCGACAGTGCCGCAGGTCCCAGCCGGTATTGTGCACCCGTATCTCTTATAGAGATCAGTGTATGCACCCCAAAGCTGCGTTCCGGGTGCGATTCGAAATGCGGCTTGTCCAACCGGTCTATGCGCCCCTGTCAGTAAGCTGAGATCAAGAATGACGCCGCCAGGATTGTTAACCACGAAGTCTTCGTAACAATGAGCGCCACTCCGCACCGTTGGCCGCTGCCCCGCCGAAACCGCTTGCTGTAGAGCTTCGGCGACTTCGCCGACATCCTCGCAGAGGTAGATCCGACCTGCCGTATCGTGGCTATCCTCCGGCCAACGAAGATTGTGCCCGCTCTTGAGCGTCTCGAATCGCGGATCCTGCGGGGACACGACGATGGCCATTCATTGCTCCGATGATTCACTGGCAGTTGCAAAACTCTGATGAACGAATTCTCGTGCCGATCGCGGAAATAGGCAAGAATCTTTCAACTCCAGGCATGGATAGCCGCGTAGACGCTCAGCAATGGGGGCCCGTAACGAGCCCTAATCAGGCGCGGGCAGCTTTCCACTGCGCGGATCCGTATTCACCTAACCGGACGGTGCCTGAAGCGGTATTGCCATCCACGACGCCAAAGAAATCCCAGATCACCTCGTGGCCGCTGACCGGCATGCGCGCGTGCAATTTGAGCTGGCTGCCGTGGATGGAGCCCCGAAGTTCCGCCTCATAGATCTCTCCCATCTGTTGGCCGGCGACTTCGCTTTCCTTCTGCTCAAGGACAAAGGTCTGCTCGGCAGATCCGCGCGTGTAAGTCAGAGTAACGGCCCACTTGCCGGCAACGTTAACAGCACCGGCCGGGACCACGGGATCAGAATAGGAGCCGGGCTGCGTTAAGGCGGTGTAGATCGCGTCGGCAATGACGGGTATCTCGTCCGCCTCGAGCATGTACGGCATGATCGTAAGCGAGCTTTCCATTTGCGCGGGACGGATGCCGGTGCCGCCATCAATCATGATGCGGGGCGTTCCATCGTCGAGGCGCTTCACGAGCTCAGTTCCGGTAATCTTGAGATGGCGCGCATCCCAGTGCGCGCGCAGGCGCGGCGACCGATTGGAAAGGTCTTCGGGCTGCAGGTATTCGATGCGTACTGAAGGCAGGCCTTTCACCTTCTCCGCAATTTGATCGAGCCAGCTCTTCCAGGCGCGCTGCTCTGCCTCGTGGTCGCGTTCATACCACTTGCGCACTGCCGCCAGCATGCCCATGATCTCTTCTTTGCCGACTTTGCAAGCACGCCCGTAATTGTGGTGTGGAGACGCCTGGAACCACGCCGCGCGAGTGAGATCACTTTGCCCGATAAGAAGTCCAGCGGCCTGGGGACCACGAAGGCACTTACCGCCGGAATAGCCGACGAGCGAAGCGCCATGCTGCAGGTGAATGTTCGGTACCAGAGGCTCCTCGGCGGCGGCATCGACAAATACGGGTATGCCTTTGGCTTTGGCAGTGGCGCAGATGGAAGGAATCGATAGAGGCCCGTTCTCCGCGGCGGGCGAAGAGAGGATGTAAACCATGGCGACCTGATTGGTAAGTTTGGAAGCGAGCTCTTCGGCGGAATCGACTTCAATAATCTCCAACCCGGTCATGCGAACACCGAAATCATATGGATTGCGGGAGTGCTTGGGGATGACGACCTGGCTTTTCCGGGGCTTGTAGGGAAAGGCCTGCGATAGCTCGGGGTCGGTACCGCAGGCGCAGGCCACTGTGGCGAGGGCGATGGCCGCTTCGCAGCCGGTGGTGACAATGGCGCTATCGGCGCCTGTAAGCCTGGCGATCTCAGCTCCTACCTTGGGCATGAGTTCGTCGAGGTGAATAAAATAGTTAGAGGCCTCGAACATAGCCTGTTTGACTTCGGGCAGAGAGCGAGAACCAGTGATGATGGTGAACGTACCGTGAGCGTTGATGATGGGGCGAACACCGAGCCGGGTAAAGAGATTGTCCTGGGGTGTGCCGGTGTTGCGAAGCGTGTTCCAGGAGACGCGAGACCCGGACTGCGCGGAAGAAGCAAGAGGGGCTATGGCCGCGATCGTAGACAGCGCACCAGTTTTCTTGAGCACATCGCGCCGGGTCAGCGGAGGGTTCGGCAAGGCACACATAAGGGACAACCTCCAGTCGAAAGTGGTCGGTTAGATGTAGGCGATCAGATCGATTTCGACCAGGGAATTGCCGGGGATACCGCCCGCGGGCGAGACGGTGGTGCGGACCGGAGGGACGTTGCCGAAGCGGCCTTTGTAGACGGTGTTCATCCGTTCCCAGTCCTTGATGTCGTTCAGATACACATTTACCTTAAGGACCTTGTCCATGGAGGAACCCGCACTGATGAGCGTTTTTTCCAGCTCGTCAAGGACATGCTTAGTGTGTTCTTCGATGGTTCCCTGAAAGTGCGCGCCCACACCAGCCAGGAACAGCATGCTGCCGTAGGAGATGGCGCTGCTGAACAGCGGCGTTTCGCCGTTCTTGGGCGGAGGACCCCAGGCTTTCTTTTGGGGCGCAGGCGTGCGCGCCTCGGCAGTGCCGGCGAGAACGGCGCTTCCGCCCAGAGCTCCGGCAGCGGCGGCGGCATTTTTCAGGATAGTTCTGCGATTTGCTTTCTCAGCCATATGCATTCTCCTCGACTGGTTTAGGTTTGGGAACGAAGCAGGGCGCGGCGAAGCGCGTTGGCAACGAGAACATCCTCGCCGGGCTCGAGCATCCAGACGCCGACGACGACGGTGTTCTGGTCGGCGCCTTCGATGCGGCCGGTAACTCCGGTGGCGGGATTGAGTTCTATAGAGGGGCTCTGCACGCGCAGGAGGTCAGCGACCTCGAGGGGTTTGATGCCGACGGTCGCGGGATCGTAGTGGATGAGCAGGTGGGGAACGCGATTGGCTACCGGGGGCACATTGATGCTGGTGGTGAGCGATGGAATACCGGTTAGCGCAGCACGGATGCGGTCGACGCGCCGCATGCATTCGGCCTGGAGCGCATCATCGTTCTGGTCCAGGATCCAATCGACAGAGGCGACCATGCCCACCATCTGTTCCTTGGCAACCTTCATGCCGCGGCCGACGGCATCGCTGACAGGGCTGTCATTTGCGAGAGCAAGGTCGGTGAGTTTCTTGTTCCCGAGCAGCAGGCCGGCATTCTGAGGACCGCGCAGGCCCTTGCCGCCCGAGAAACAGACAAGGTCGAAACCCATCGCGGTGTAATTCCACAGGTTGGAGATGGGAGGAACGTCGGCAGCGGCATCAAGGTGACACGGCACATTGTGTTCATGAGCGATCGCAAGCCAGGTTGCACGATCGATGACGTCAGGCTCAGCTTCAGGGCCGGCGGCATTGAAGTAATTAGTCATGATGGTGCGGTCGCTGAAGGAGCGCTTGTAGTCATCCAGCCTGTCTACTTCGCGGATGGAGACACCGCAAATGAGCATGGCGTGGTCATATTCATAACGATGCTTCTTCTGGACGATGACTTCATAGCTGCGCGTTCGCGCCTGCTCGGGGATTTCGGCGCAGGACAGATTGCCCTTGGCGGCGATGCACGCGGCGGTGGCCAGGGTAAGAGCCGCTGACGCTCCGGAGGTGACGACCGCTCCCTCGCAACGCAGACGCCGCGCTATGTATTCGCCCGAGGCATGTTGAAGATCTTTGAGGCGCACCGGATGATGAGCGGCCAGAGCTACTGCCTGTTGCACAGAAGGCGGCATCACAGAGGCGGTGAGATACGTATAGGTCCCAGCAGCGTTGATGATCTTGGACACACCCAGTATGTCGTAGTAGTCGACCCCGGCAGGATCAGCCGGCGTTGCTGCTGCAGAAGGCAGAAACGCACCCGCTGCCGACATACCCGCAATACCAAGCAAACTTCGGCGGCTCAAGCGAGCCCGATTGGATTGGCCTTTGATGTCGGTCTCCTTTCTACCTTCGAAGGCGCCGTTTGACGCCTGCAACAACTTTTCCGGCCGACGGCACAGAGAAGGCTGCTCAGATGCGGCCGAACTGCTTGACTGCCTCCACGATAGACTGGAGCTTCTCAATGACGGGATACATCGCGTGCTCGGTGTAGTCAAGCTTCTGGGCTCGTTCGAGGATTTCGACCGCGCGGACACGAGGAATGACAACAACCCCATCTTGATCGGCGCTGATGATGTCTCCAGGCTGCACGGAGACGCCGTCGCAGCGCACCGGAGTATTGGCGCCCCCAAACCGGTAGTGCCCGACAGAGGTGGAAGGCACTACACCGGTGGCATAAACGGGAAAGCCAAGACGCTTGAGCTGCGGGAGGTCTCTGACGCCACCATCGATGACAGCCCCAGCGAAACCGCGCGAGTGCATGGCAGTACCCATGAGGCCTCCCATGCCCGCTATATCCTGCCCATCCTCAACCTGCATCACATAGACGTCGTCTTTATGGCCGCTGTCGATCGCGGCAAGCATGCCATCGAGTGCGTGTGGATCATTGTTTTCCTGTTTCACGAGTTGCACGGTGAGCGCTGTGCCTACGAACTTGGCCGGGAAGATGGCCTGCATGCTATGGGACAGATAGCGCTTTTCATGCAGAACCTGTTCCATGGCATCGGACACAGAGGCGACTTCAACCTGTCGGAAAGCGTCGAGGAGCGCTGGCTGATTGTGTTCGTAATCGGGAGGTGTGACGGCGGTCTGTCCCCGCAAGGCGTTGCCTATGCAGGCAAGGAAGCAGACAGCGACGATAGCTCCTGTTACCCATGCCGTTATCTTCGGGTTCACAAAGTCCCTCCTTTGTTCTGAGTTGCGCTGGGACGCCGGTAGCAAACAGCGGCAACAGTGCATAAGAAATATCAGAAGTTTATCGTGCCGGCCGGCTGAACCCGGGGAAAGCCGAATCAGTGCCCTTCGACGGGGCGAACGGGCTGGACGTGCATCGTAGTGAAGCGCCTGGCCCGCGCCGGGCTGAGGCGCGGCCCATCCCAGCGGTCGGCTGTCATGCCGTTCAGGTCGTACACGACCTTACCGTTGTGTATGGTTAGTTCGCAAACGAGTCTGTGAGTGCCGGGGAACACGGCATTATTCATATCCACGAATCCAAACTTGCCTTCCTGCATCCGGAGAACGGCAATGTCCGCGGGAGCGCCGACGGACAGGTTGCCAAGTTCGTCGTGCTGGATTTCATGAGCTGGATTAACGGTCATTTCCCGTACCACATCCTGCACAGATTGGCCCAGGGCCATCATCTTGTCGGCAACGTTCAACATGTCTTTCATACCGGCGTTCATACTTGCAATGTGAATGTCCGTCGAGATGGAATCAGGCAGGAAGCCGCCCCGCACGAGGTGAACTGCGATGTTCCAGTTGAAGCTTCCGCCGCCGTGGCCGACATCGAAGTAGATACCGCGTTGGCGACCGGCTATCATGGCGGCGCTAGCTTTGCCGGTCGTGGCATCCTGCTCGCCGCGCAGTCCTGAGTACATGTGGGTATAGATGTCGCCGGGGCGCAGTACGCGCGAGAGAAGGTCATAGAGGGGCCGTTCCTTGCGATTAGCCCCATAGTCGATCATGACGGGAATGTGTGCAAGGTTGCCGGCGATAATCGCCTGCTCGTACGGTGTCCACTCGGGGCCTTCGAAATGGGCACTCTTGATACCAACGATCAGACCGGGATACTTGAGCGCCATCTTTCCCGTAGCGTCGCCGTCCATGTCGTCGTGGTTCTGCTCGAACTGCGGTCCTCGCATGCCGCTTCCCACGATATTGAGCATGGCCAGGACGCGGGTGTTGGCGCGATCGATAACGCGCTGCTTGAAGTCCTCGAAATTGCGCCAGCCGGAGCACCCCGCGTCAACGATGGTGGTGACGCCTACGCGGAAAGTGAAACCGTCGGGATAGATGCTGTTATCGCCGGCATAGGAATTACGCTCACCAGTCCCTGCGTAGACGTGGGTATGAATGTCGATCAGGCCGGGAGTGACATATAATCCCGAGGCATCGACCGCGCGAACTGCTTCTTCAGGGGCGATGGACCGAGCAACGAGCGCGATCTTGCCATCGAGGACCGCGATATCCGCGGGCCCATCGACGTGATTCCTGGGATCGATGACATGGCCATGACGAAGGACAAGATCGTACTTCTGCGCCGGGCAGGCAATACCGGCGCTCAGAAATCCCGCGCATACCATGGTCCGGAAGAGAAGCTTCTGCATCAAAGAGGCACCATTCGCCGCCGAAGATGTATTTTAGACTGCGGGCTGGCGCTTCGTCTCTCATGGGC
>Ga0206915_1071_pt1 | contig 25007 bp, 22 predicted proteins | sample Alteio_BWOrgHeat_70_FD_152945 | JGI IMG/M metagenome (GOLD analysis project Ga0206915, IMG submission 152945) | Enriched cells from forest soil in Barre Woods Harvard Forest LTER site, Petersham, Massachusetts, United States -... | ecosystem: Environmental > Terrestrial > Soil > Temperate forest >...
TTTTAGAAACCCAGCAACACATCGGAGAAGATACTGTGCGTTCAGTAGCGATGGACTCTACAGATGGCTTGCGAAGAGGGATGGATGTGGTTGCTACCGGATCGCCAATAAAAATGCCGGTGGGCGAAGTAATTAAGGGCAGATTGTTTAATGTAGTGGGGGAGGCTATTGATGGAATCGGACCTGTTTCTCGTAATGAGGGACGTTCAATTCACCGTATGGCTCCGAGGTTTGAGGACTTATCTACAGAATCTGAAGTGCTTTTTACTGGTATTAAAGTTATAGATCTTTTGGAACCTTATGCCAAAGGCGGGAAGATTGGTTTGTTTGGCGGGGCAGGTGTGGGGAAGACTGTTCTTATCATGGAATTGATAAATAATATTGCTAAAGGATATGCAGGGCTTTCGGTATTTGCAGGGGTTGGAGAAAGAACTCGTGAAGGAAATGATTTGTTGAGAGAAATGATTGAATCCGGTGTTATTCGTTATGGGGAAGAATTCAAGAAAGGTATGGAACATGGCGAGTGGGATTTATCGAAAGTTGATATGAAAGAATTAGGACAGTCACAAGCGACACTGGTCTTTGGTCAGATGAACGAACCTCCCGGAGCACGCGCCCGTGTGGCACTTTCAGGACTTACTCTTGCTGAATATTTTCGTGATGGCGATGAGCAAAGCGGTGGTCGTGATATCCTTTTCTTTATTGATAATATTTTCCGTTTTACGCAGGCAGGATCGGAGGTATCAGCTCTGCTTGGTCGAATGCCATCTGCTGTGGGCTATCAGCCAACTCTTGCTACTGAAATGGGCTTGATGCAGGAACGGATTACTTCCACGAAACGTGGTTCGATTACTTCAGTTCAGGCTGTATATGTTCCAGCCGATGACTTGACAGATCCAGCACCTGCCACCACATTTGCTCACTTGGATGCTACTACAGTATTGAGTCGTAAAATTGCTGAATTAGGAATTTACCCTGCGGTTGATCCATTGGACTCTACCTCAAGAATTCTTTCTGCGGCTGTCCTTGGTGATGATCATTATAATACTGCACAGGCTGTTAAAGAGATTCTTCAACGATACAAAGAGTTACAGGATATTATTGCAATCCTTGGTATGGATGAATTATCTGATGATGATAAATTAGTTGTTAGTCGGGCAAGAAGAGTTCAACGTTTCCTTTCTCAACCATTCCATGTTGCCGAGCAATTCACTGGGTTGAAAGGGGTTTTGGTTCCTATCGAAGAAACCATTAAGGGTTTTAAAATGATTATAGCTGGAGAAGTTGATGAGTATCCTGAAGCTGCATTTAATTTGGTTGGGACCATAGAAGATGCTATCGAAAAAGGAAAGAAATTAATTACAGAATCTAATTAATAAATTAATGTTTTTAGATATTATAACACCGGATAAGAAGGTCTTCAGTGGAGATGTTTCTTCCATCACGGTGCCTGGGACAAAAGGAATATTTCAGGTTTTGAATAATCATGCTCCAATCATCTCTACCTTATCTAAAGGTGTCGTGAAGTATAAAACCATTGAAGGCGAAAAGACTGTTAGTATCAATAGTGGTGTTATTGAAGTGTTGAAGAATAAAATAATTCTTTTACTTGAATCCTGATGGTGAGAATTTATATTTTATGAAATTTTTAGTAATTTCGTGCCATTAATTATTACAAATATTATCACAAAAAAGATACCTATGAAAACCATAATTACTTTTCTTATCGTAGTTCTATTAACGAGCAATGTTCGTATTATACAAGGACAGACCAAAGTAACCTTTAAAGCCGAAGATGGGTTGATGGTTACTGCGGATGAATACATTGCAGAAAACGCCACTCGTTATATCATTCTTTGTCATCAAGCTGGTTATAGCCGAGGTGAATATTCTGAAACGGCAAAAAGGTTGAACAAACTCGGTTTTAATTGTCTGGCGGTAGATTTACGCTCTGGAGGTGAGATTAATGGAATTAAAAATGAGACTGCTGCCTTAGCCGCTTCTTCCGGCAAACCTGCTTCTTATCTTGATGCAGAACAGGATATCAATGCCGCGATTGAATATGCCTTTGAGAAATCAGGAAGTAGAAATGTTATTTTACTTGGAAGTTCCTACTCTGCTTCTTTGGTCTTGAAAGTTGGGAAAGAAAATGATAAAGTAAGTGCCATAATAGCATTCAGCCCAGGTGAATATTTTGATAAAAAATTAGATGTTGCAGCAGCAGTTTACGGTTTAAGCAAACCTGTTTGGGTTACTTCTACCCAAAAAGAAGTTCCAGATGTTAATAGTATTATGAAAGGAATTAAATCTAAAAATAAAGTTCAATATATCCCCACTGGTGAAGGTGTTCATGGTTCAAAGGCTTTGTGGAAAAGTCAGGCTGGTAATGAGGAATATTGGATAAAATTAATTCCTTTCTTGGATTCCATCAGGAATCTTTAATGACATTTCATTATTGAAAAGAAGCCACGAATTTCACAGATTGAAATTCGTGGCTTCTTCTTTTATAAGAGTTTTTTATTCTCTTTATGGCGGTCAATATCTCTATCTGTTTTCTTCTGAAGATTCTTTTCCAAAGCATCAGAAAGATTAACCCCTGTTTGATTTGCAAGGCAAATCACCACAAATAATACATCTGCCAATTCATCTTCAAGGTTCATTTCTTTATCTGATTCCTTGAACGACTGCTCGCCATATTTCCTGGAAATAATTCTTGCCACCTCACCTACTTCTTCGGTCAGGATAGCCATATTTGTTAATTCATTGAAATAGCGGACACCGTTTTCCTTTATCCATTTATCAACAATTTCCTGTGCTTCTTGTATGGTCATTTTATATGATTTATTTATCGGACAAAATTATAAAATATCGGATTGAATTTTTATCAGTTGCATCACTATGAAAAACCATTTTCGGTAATCACGTCTGTTTCAGGAATTTACTTTTTTTTAGAAAATCCTGTCCTTAGAGTCGAATAGTTAAAAATTTATTTGTCCATTTCCTGAGAATTTCTTAATTTTGCATTCTAAAGTTTGTTAAAATACCATTACAGAAACAAAGTGCAAAATGAAAAAGATCAACAATATCAACGCATCCAATCTACCAATGAATCTTTCTTTCGGAGGTAAGTTGCTTGTTGGCTTCATTTTTTCTTTAGTAATTTTTATCTCATCAGCCAACAGCCAAAACGTGGGAATCAACCCCACAGGAGCGGCACCAAATGCCTCTGCTATGCTTGATGTATCAAGCACCAATTCAGGATTTTTATTGCCCAGAGTTTCTCTGCTCGATACTAATGACGTAGCTACTATTCCAAGCCCTGCCACAAGTTTATTGGTTTATAATACCAATGCTGCTATGATTGGTGGAGGCATCGGATTTTATTATTACAGCGGCACCAAATGGCAGTTGTTTTATACCACTGCAAATACCCAGTGGATACTTACTGGAAATACTGGAACGAATCCAACTATTAATTTTATTGGCACCACAGATGCTGAAGATTTTGTTACAAAAACGAACAGTGTTGAAAGGATGCGGATTTTATCTACCGGAACAATAGGGATGAATGTCTCACCCACCACAACTGAGGAACTCACCGTAGCAGGCGCGACAATCAGTGGAATCAATGTTTCAACTGCCAGCACCAGCGGCACAGGATATGCCTTACATGCAGTAGATACAACTACTGATGAAGTATTTCTTGGCTATACCGGAACCATCACTGTGGCGGGCAATCCATATAAAAAACCTGTCCTTTATTCCAATGCCCCATTAACTGCCGGAAGTGGCGGTACACCTGCCGTTTTGGCATTGTCATCTGGTAATAATGTCGCTTCTGCTATTGTTTCTTATTCTTCTGTTTCTTGTGGAATTTTATCCTATTGCACGTTGGCAAGCAATGCTGCGGGAGTTTGGGGACAGAACACCAATTCGACAGGTACTGGTGTCATCGGCGTTGGGAATAATCTTGGCAATGCAACTTATGCCCCAGGCGGTTCAGGCGGTGCCTTCAAAGGTGATTCTGTAGGGGCTTTCGGATATGTCACGAATTCTTCTGGCAAAAATCATGGCTTCGCGGTTTTCGGACAGGCAGCTCAAACTTCTGGAATAGGAGTTTTTGGTGAAGGCAATAACATTAACAGTCCTACTGTGCTTTCCATCGGGTCTGGTGGTGCATTCAATGGTGACTCTGTCGGGTCATTCAGTTATTCCACAAAGGCTCATGGATTCGGAGCTTATGGCTTTGGAAACGGTGCATCTTCAACTGGAGTCGTCGGCGTTGGAAACAATGTTGGAGCAGGTACATTGGCATCAGGATCAGGAGGAGCTTTTTTTGGAACTACTGTCGGAGCTTATGCTGCCACCACTACTGCTGCCAGTCCTTCTGCTGCCTTTACCGGCTATAATAACGCCACCGGTGGCTTTGCTTATCTGGATTATTACAATGGATCAAGTTATAAAGTTTTTAGCAGCACCTTAGCTTCTGTTTCCTGTTCTGTGCAAGATCTGAATGGGAAATATGTCGTGATGCATTGCCCTGAAACTCCTGAATTTTATTTTCAGGATTATGGTCAGGGGCAATTGGTTAATGGCTTTGTGCATATCAATTTGGATCCTGTTCTTGCTAAGAATGTTGCTATCAATGAGAAGCATCCTTTGCGAGTTTTTATTCAGTTGGAAGATAATGAAAATTGCAAAGGAGTGATTGTAAAAAATAAAACTGCCGCAGGATTCGATGTCGTAGAACTCAATGGTGGCGCATCAAATACGCCTTTCCAATATGAGGTCATTTGCAATGTTGCGGATGCTGAAATGCCAAGCGGGGTGATGTCTAAATTCCAGGATTTACGATTTGAGCCGACTCCTGAAAATCCTAAAATCATTAATGGGAATATTGATTTAATTCGACATGATAATCAGAAGCCTGTCGAATCTGATGGTATTCCACGATAAAAATTACCATTTTTGATTTTGATTCCACTGGGAATTTCAAAGGGATAAAACTTAACCACAGATTGCTCAGATTGACACAGATTTTGTTGAATTGAATCTGTGTTAATCTGAACAATCTTTGGTTAAGTTTTATTGGTTTGAATCTTAATTAATATCTTGTTATAATTATTAATCTTATTTGCGATTTGCCCCTAAATCGTAAATAATATTAGGAATTCATAGAAAGAAGTTACCTTTGCATCCTTAATTAATTATAAAGAGATGCAAAATACCATTCTAAATTTCTATCCAGCAGCAGCCGAAAACGGCATGGATAGATGCTTTGCGTCTTTATCACATTCAAATATTAGGATCATTTTGGAGAAGAATGTTGTCGCTTCGGCAGCATTAATTACCCGATTCCATAGTTTTGGAATCGGTGGAAGTCCTGTCTTTGCAGGAACGCCTTTCTCTAAAATGATTCATGATGGAGAATAGGGATCAATTAGGAATCAGGGATTACAAATTAAGAAATCTGGCAGGCCGAAAACTCCTGCCTGGTTTGTATTTGACATTAAATCTAGACTGGACTTTTATGCCTGCCGGATTTCTTGTATTGCATTAAAAATTTATAAAATAAAAATAGTAATTTAATTAAAAAAAAAATGGCAAAAAAAGCTCCTAAAACAAGGAAACCTCAAAAGCATAAAGCGGAGGGATTAGTAATCGCTAAAAAACGTCAGGACAGACGGTTGAAACGTCAGGGAAAAACTTCTCAGACCAGTATGGCTCCTGGATTTAAACAAGGAGTCAGTTCGAAATTCAAAAGGAAGCTCGTGATCATGAGAGCGAACAGATTGTTGAAAAAGAAAACTGCTGAAGCAGGTAGAAATAAGTCATCATTATCTATTTAATAGTGGTGAAAAAATTCTTCAAAATGTGGATTCACAATCTTGGTTTTTCCTCCTTTCATTCCCTCGACAAGCCGTTATGTCTTTGTGTTTTGAAAATACTAACTCAAATTTATTGTACTTGATTTTCAACGGAATAAATTCGAGTTATATAGAAGGTTTAATAAAATATCTCTCAGAATTTGAAAGGATAAAAAACTCTTAGAAGAGTTATTCAAAATAATACGACGTGGTATTATGACGTACTTTTCTGAAAGGTCATCTAATTTCAGCATTGTTTGGCAGAAAATGTCTCCAATACTGACCAGTATTGCCGCAATACTGACCAGTATTACTCCAGTACTGGTCAGTATTACTCCGGTACTGACCAGTATTGCTCCGGTACTGATCAGTATTGCTCCGGTACTGACCAGTATTACTCCGGTACTGACCAGTATTGCTCCGGTACTGACCAGTATTGCTCCAGTACTGACCAGTATTACTCCGGTACTGACCAGTATTGCGCCAGTACTGACCAGTATTGCGCCAATACTGGTCAGTATTGGAGGTGTTTTTACAATTATTAGTACTAAGCCTTATCCTCAAGGGTTTGATGGAGTGATGCAATTAACGATAGCGAGGTAAAAAATTTTAGTGCTGATGGATAACAAATTTATCCATCAGCACTAATATTATGTGTATAAAAATAATTTGTAAGAGCAATGATTACTTCAAAATCCAAGTTAAGGAATCCTGTAAAAGTATCGGGACTTTGTGTAATAGTCTCGACATTTTGTGTAAATATGTCGAGACATTGTATAAATATGTCGAGACATTCAATAAAAGTCTCAAGACATATTATATTATTAAGGGTGATAATTACACAAAGTCTCGACATATTTACACAAAATGCCGATACATTGTATAAATATGTCGAGACCTTTACATATTATCTCGAGATTAATTATTAATTCTTGAGACTTTGCGTAAATGTCTTGAGACTAATTGTAAATTTCTCTGCTTTCTGATATTTATTGTTAAAGTGAATGAAAAGTAAAGCTAAGTCTCCAAAGATTTCAGGGGTCAGGAAGTATATTGTCGCATAAAATGAAAAGAATGATTTGATAATTTCTACTTTTCAGGAAGGAGATTTTTTGTTTTTATTTCCAAAATATTTGGTCATTAGAAATTAATTGTGTAACATTGCAGTCGCAAAAATTGTTAAACCATATAAAGATACGATGACAAAATAGACAAGAAGTAATTAAAGTATAAAAGCATCTGGCTTTTATTTCTGTTTTCGAAAACTGAGAAATTTCAAACCATACAGAAATAGACAATGATGTTCACAAAAGCATCTGCTTTTATTTCTGTTTCCGAAAACTGAGAAATTTCAAATCATACAGAAATAGATAATGATGCTCACAAAGCGTGGGCTCGTCTATTTTGTATGGTTGGCATCTCAGTGCCACGGAAACGGAATGGATTGTTAGCCCACGTTGCATTTATACTAAGACATAGAATACAAAAATCTTAATAAAAAATATCTAATAATTAAAATTAATTAAAAAATGAAAAAAGTAAACTTGACACCTCAAAAATCATCCTGCATGTTCAGGATTATCTTTATGTTTGCAGTCGCAATGACTTTTGTAAACATAGTACCGCTAATGACGCATCAGTCTGATGTGTCTGCTTCCGCTTCCATCACTGTTGGAAATGTGTCTCCTACCATGTTTTGTGCTGGTAGTAATCTGTCAGTTCCTTACACTGCCAATTCTGGATTCACCACTGGCAATGTCTTCACGGCACAATTAAGCAATGCAACCGGAAGTTTTGGAAGCCCTGTAAACATTGGCTCCGTCACTTCAACTACGAGTGGTACAATTTCGACAACTATTCCTTTAGGTACGGGAGCCGGAACCGGTTACCTGATAAGAATTGTTAGTACAAGCCCGTCTGTTACCAGTATAAATACAAGTAATACTCTTATTATTTATGCTGTGCCAAGTGCGACTATTTCGTCTCAAATAAATGTAACATGCCATGGATTTAATAACGGTTCAGCAGTTGTTGCGCCGGGTGGCGGAATTTCCCCTTACTCTTATTTATGGATGCCTGGTGTTGAAACAAGTGCTGGTATTTTAGGTTTAGCCCCCAACAATTATGTGGTTACAGTTACAGATTCCAATGGCTGCACCGCAACAACATCAGCAACCATCACGCAACCTGCGGTATTAAGTGCGTCTATACCTTCTGGAAATATTACGAATGTATCCTGTCATGGATTGACTAATGGAAGTGCATTCGTAACAGTATCTGGTGGAACAACTCCCTATTCTTATTTCTGGTATCCCAGTTCGCAAACCGTTGATACTGCAACAGGATTGGCACCTGGCAGCTATAATGTGACGGTAACAGATGCGAATGGCTGCACTGCAATTGCGACTTCCCCATCCATTACGCAGCCTTCGGCAGCATTATCTGTGAATATTCCTCCACCAAACATAACAAATATTCCTTGCTATAATGGCAGTACAGGCTCTATCCTCGCAAATGTATCAGGTGGTACACCAGGCTATTCTTATACTTGGTTTCCGAGTTCAGAAACAACAAACCCCGCAATAAATTTAATGGCGGGAACTTACTATGTCACAGTCACAGATGCCAATGGATGTACTGCTGTTGGCGGTTCCGCAACGCTTCATGACCTTGATACTACTGCGCTTACAGCTACTCTTTGGGATACTGTAATATATAGTGTAGGCATTGCTATTGTTCTTCCATCAGGGGGCTCGCATCCTTATACATATCTTTGGTCTCCTACAGGCGCGACTACTCAAACTATAGTGAGTTCTGAGTTTGGCGGAAATTCTGTAACAGTTACTGATAGCAATGGTTGTTCTTATACTATTACGCAACCGATAAATTTACCGGATACGGAAGCGATTGGCGGGACATGCGTATTTTTTCCTAACTTAGGACAAATAAAAGATACACGTGATACAGTAAGAATGGATATAAAATATTATACGGCATTTTCATCCCCTGGAAATTTTTTCAAACAGGATACCATTTGTTATAAATTTGTTTCAAATCCAGATACTATCTATCATACCGATACACTTCAAAGAATTGATTTATCTTTTAATAAAGGTAATACATCAAATCCAATTGCAATAAATAAATTAGATAGTGGTGGATACTTGAATTATTATCTGCCTCAATGCCCAAGTGGGATAACTGATGTTTATGCTTATCAATATGTTTTGTACCCAGAAGTATATGATCATGTTGAAGCATTATTTACGGGCAATAAAGATGGATTGAAATATTACATAATTGCTATGCCAGGGGCAGATACTTCCCAAATAGAATTGCAATATACAGGGGCAGATTCGGTAACGATTCTTGTTGATGGTGAACAAGAAATATATAGCCCATTAGGCTCCATAAGACTTTCACCTCCCGAAGTTTATCAAATGGATAGCAGTGGGGTTAGAGTAAATCTTATGTGGAGTGCAAACTATTACTCTCCTTCTTCAGGAAAAATTAGATTTCATTTGGGTAGTTATGATACAAATCTACCTTTGATAATGGAAGTACGCATGAAACATATAACAAATACTGTTTATACTACTTGCCAACAAAATTTCTGCTGGAGTACTTATTTTGGTGGAAATGGTCTAGATGATAACGAATGTGTAACAACTGACAATTCTGGCAATGCCTATATGGGTGGATATACTACCAGTACTGGTACAACATTTCCACTTCAATATCCTATTCAAACTCAAAATTACAATCAAAATTGTTATATAGCAAAATTCAATAATCGAGGTGTTATAACTCCAGGATGGCCCTATAATGTTCAATGGTGTACTTTATATGGTGGCAGCGGTGATGATGAGCTATGGTCTATGAGTGCTCTTAATTCTACACAGGATTTATTCGCTGTTGGTGAAACTACGAGTACTGATGCCTTTCTTCTGCATTCAAGTGGAGGTAATTTTAATCAATCAAGTGCTGGAGGTGGTGACGCTTTTATATTGGAATTGAGCACTATCGGACATTGTGAATGGTTTTCGTTTATTGGAGGTTCTGGATATGATGGAGCAGAAGGAGTAATAGTAAGTCAGGATGCTACTAATAATCCTTATTTATATGTTGTTGGTGTTACAACCAGTGCTGGAGGTTCAGCAACGGGACATTTTCCTTTACAAAATTCACCTAACATATCTTATACTCCATATAATCAAACACAGAATAATGGTAGTAGTAATGGTACTTCTTTTATTATGAAATTTGATTATAGTAATACTAACAATTTGGTATGGTCAAGCTTGTTTGGAGGCAATGAAGAAACTAATTTTTTTTGTGTAACTTTAAGAGATAACTATGTCGTTGTTGGAGGAGCGACTACAAGCACTAACCCTGATGTACCATCATCAGTAGGTGTTCAAACAGCTGCAAATGCTAATTCAGGCAGTGGAAATTTGCAATTATGCAAACCAAATACTTCTGCATATTATTATACATCTCTTAATCAAGGTAATGGGGGAAGTAATGAAGACATGATTTTATTGGCATTTGATTTCTTTGACCAATTGAATTGGTGTACATACTTTGGTGGAAGTGGAGATGATTATGTTTACCATAATGATATTGTAACTAATGGTAGAGAAATTTATATAATGGGAAATACACTTTCAACAGATTTACCATTATATCCGACAACAACTACAAGTTATTATATGCAAACTACAAATCCAACAACAGGTATGATTCATCTTATTGCAAAATTTGGTAACCTTTTTGATCAGGATTGGACTACCTACTATGGTTGGCCTCCAAGTTCAAATGTTGAATGTGGTATTACGCTTGATCAAAATACATATACACTATATGTTGGAAGCGATGTTGCATGCACAGCTACTGCTTCAACCTGCCTTTCCCCAACATCATCTGATTTTCCATTATGTAATTCATTAACTAACAGTTATACTTCCGCCATTGGTAATCCTGTTAATTCTGATTCTTATATTGCAGCATTTAATTCAAGCAATGTAATGATTTGGTCAACCTACATGGGTGCTGTACAATTCGACATGTCATGCTTGTCTTACGATAATCAATATAATTTTTTATATTTTATTGGGAATGGAGGACAGACAGGGGGTGTGAGTTTTCCACAAGTTGAGGATGCTCCTGATAACTTATATTGGCAAGGTGCAAATGAAAATGGACCTGTAAATGCGCAGATTGGACGTTTTAATATGAATGGTGCTACAGGGATAAAAGAGATAAAAACAAATTCATTAAAAGGAAAACTTTTTGTTTATCCTAATCCCTCTTCTGATATTGTGAATATTAATTTTGAGTTTCCAAAATTCAATACTAAGGAAAATGTATCTTTAAAAATTTATAACATTATGGGAACAGAAGTATATTCAAAAAGTATTGATGTTACTACAATGTTGCAAACTACTATCAATATGGATTTTTTGCCTGATGGAATATACATGATTGAGTTTGTTACTAATGAAAATGTATATAATCAGAAAGTAATCAAAAACCAATGATAAAATTATTAAGAGTATTGGTATTTATTCTGTGCGCTAACTTTGTTAGCGCACAGAATTGGGTACCTTTGGAATGTGGATTAAATGCTGAAGGAAGAGTATTATATCCTGATTCTGTAACAGGTAAATTATTTGTTGGTGGTGATTTTTCAGCATTAGGTTGTCATCAATCCGATCGTATAGCAGCCTGGAGTGGTTTAGAATGGGATACTACCTATTCATTGAATAGTTATGGTAATCCTGTTCTAACTTTTAACAGGTATCAAAATTTACTCTATACTGCGGGATATTTTTCTAACTCATGTGGTACAATAATAACAAATGGTTTTGCCAGATGGAATGGATCATGTTGGGATTCTATTAATAATTCATTTCATACTGGTACTCCAAGTTGTATGTTTCAATGGAATAACTTACTTTATTGTTTAGGTGAAATTGATAGTGTCGGTTGTTATTTTTCGCCAGTGGTTGCTGCATGGGATGGAAATAATTGGATACCTGTTGGTATCCCCCATTATGCAGGTGGAAGTACAGAAGTGGGTTGTATTTATCAGAATGAACTTTATATGTGTGGCAATTTTTATGATAGTATTGGTGTTATAAATGGTTTTGCAAAATATGATGGAACAAATTGGACAAGAGTAGGAGGTACATTTGCAGGGCTTGTACACACGATGGCGGTTTATAACAATGAATTATACATTGGGGGAAATTTTTTTGTAAATGGTCCTGCTAATTATATTGTAAAATGGGATGGTACAAACCTTTCTGCTGTGGGAAGTGGGCTTACTACGGGTTTATTCAAGCTTAGGGTTATTGGTGATAAGTTATATGGTGTAGGCGATAATTTTATTCATGTTTGGGATGGAAACAATTGGTCTGTTTTTACCAATGACACTTTTGGGAATGGTATTAATGATATAGCTGTCTATAATAATGAGATTTATGTTACAGGTGGTTTCCTTAGTATAAACGGTGATTCAAGCTATAATTGTATTGCAAAGTATCAAGGCTGGTATCTTGGAGAGAAGATTATAAAGCATAATGAGGGAGTAAAAGTTTATCCTAATCCCACGAACACAACAATAAACATTTATCTATCCTCTTATACCACCAGTGAAACCTTGCTTATTACAGATGTTCTTGGAGAAGAGATTTATAAAGGCACCTTGAGTGGTATTGATAATAGTATTGATGTATCAAAGTGGAGTGAGGGGGTTTATTTTATCACCATAATAAGCCAGGATAATATCATCACACAAAAATTCATAAAACTATAAACAAAAATTAAAATGAAAAGAATACTTATTGTTATCGTCCTGCTTTCAGCCATGAAGTTGCAAGGACAAACCACACCTCACACCATAGAAATGGCTGGTACTAAAGATGCCTTAGATGCCTTTATTGCAGCATTCGAGAAGAACAATGAATTGCATTGGACTACCTATGTTTATTGGAAATTTGAAAATCCATCAAATGAAAATTCAGATGCTTCAAAAGATTCAACAGAAGCCTTCATCGCAGAATTTAATAAAGAAAATAAATTGGTGTGGGCAACCTATATTGATGGAAATCCTGATGAAACCATGATTGAAAATTCTAAAGATTCGGTTTATATTTATGGTGCTGTTTCAAGTTCATTAAATGAAGTTGAAATTGCAGATTCATCAATTTATTTAGAACCAAATTCCGATAACAGGATAATTGATAGAACCAGCATTAACGAAATATCTGTTTATCCTATCCCCACCAACACAACCTTAAATATTCACCTATCATCTTATACCACCAATGAAACCTTGCTTATTACAGATATTCTTGGAGAAGTGATTTATAAAGGTACCTTGAGTGGTATTGATAATAGCATTGATGTATCTAAGTGGAGTGAAGGGGTTTATTTCTATGAAGTAATAAGCAATACAAATATTGCAAGAGGGAAATTTTTAGTACAGAAATAATCGCAAATAAAAATTTATCAATCATAAATTAAAAGCGGTACACAGTGTATCGCTTTTTTTGTTTCAACAAGTAGATAACAAACTGCATAAGCAATTCCCAATAAATTCTTAATTTTGTCCCTCCAAAAAGATAATAAATACCATGGCTATAGTAGAAATGATAATGCCCAAAATGGGTGAGAGTGTTGCAGAAGCGACCGTTTTAAAATGGTTGAAGAATGTCGGCGATAAAGTTGAAGCCGATGAATCTATTCTTGAAATAGCAACTGATAAAGTTGATTCTGATATTCCTTCACCGTCTGCCGGAATATTGACCAAAAGACTTTTTGAGGAAGGTCAGGTAGTGCAGGTAGGTTCTGTCATTGCACTTATCGACAGTGAGGCAAAAGCCGGTACGCCATCTGCCAACGGCACTCCTGCACCACAACCTGAAAAACAACAAGCAGCCGAACAACCTAAGGTTGAAGCCAAGGAAGTTAAAGAAGAAAAGAAAGAGCCTGAAACAAAAACAGAAGAAAGAAAAGCTCCTGATGCTAAGTCGGCACCTCCTTCCCCACCAGCAACTTCGGCTCCGATTCCTACCCATTCCGGAGATAGGTTTTATTCTCCTTTAATAAAAAATATTTCGAAGCAAGAGAATGTCTCTGTTGAAGAATTAGATAAAATTCAAGGTACAGGTAATGAAGGAAGAGTAACAAAAAATGATTTGTTGAATTATATTTCCAACAAAGCAAAACAACCCTCTGCACCTTCTCCGAAAGTTGAAGAAAAGCCAAGTCCTGCACCAGTATCAACACCGGAACCAGCTTCAAAACCTGCTGTTTCGATTAGTGGTGAATATGAAATTGTGGAAATGGATCGAATGCGCAAGTTGATCGCAGACCACATGGTGATGTCGAAAAGAGTTTCTCCACATGTTACTTCTTATGTGGAATTAGATGTTACAAATATGGTTCTTTGGCGCGAAAAGAATAAAGAAGCATTTGAAAAAAGAGAGAAAGAAAAAATTACTTATACCCCGATATTTATTGAAGCTATTGCCAAAGCTTTGAAGGATTTCCCGATGGTAAATGTCTCTGTTGATGGAACAAATATCATTGTAAAGAAGGATATTAATATCGGCATGGCAACTGCCCTTCCATCAGGAAATCTTATCGTCCCTGTAATTAAAAAAGCTGATACTTTAAATCTTCTTGGCTTAACAAAAGCAGTAAATAATCTCGCCAACAAAGCAAGAAATAATAAATTAAGTCCTGATGATATTCAAGGCGGCACCTTCACAGTTACCAATGTCGGCACCTTCGGAAATACGATGGGATCACCTATTATCAATCAGCCACAGGTTGCCATTATGGCTACCGGTGCCATCAAAAAGAAACCTGCCGTTATTGAAACTCCACAAGGCGATTTTATTGGAATTCGTCACATGATGTTCCTTTCACTTTCTTATGACCATCGTGTTGTTGATGGTGCATTAGGTGGAAGTTTTATGCGGAGGGTAGCAGATTACCTTGAGCAATTCGATATTAAAAGAACCATTTAATTATAACCATTCACGAATCTTATTCTTTACACCATGAACCATTCAAAAACCTTATTCTTATCATTTCTATTACTGATTTATTTTATTGACAATAGTAGCGCACAGCAAGCTGCAACAACCGATACAGCTAAGTCTCACCGTGCTCCCCATGTCAGAAGAGCAAGCACTGCTGCCACTGTGAACTTCGATAAAAAAGAAGCAATGGCATATTTTGCTGCTGATAATTATTATGCCGCTCTCATGGCATATTTGGAACAATACAAAGATAATCCAAAAGACGTAATTGTGAATTATAGAATCGGTTTCTGCTATCTTAAAACTAATGTAGGAAAAGCCAAAGCTGTTTCCTATCTGGAATATGCAACAAAACAAAAAGAGGCACCTAAAGATGTTTATCTGCTACTTGGAAAGGCTTATCAGTATGCCAACAAATTTGATGATGCAATAACCGCATTTAATACCTTCAAAGAAGGTAATAAACTGAAACCAGATATTATTTCTACTGTGGATAGACTTATCGAAACATGCGAGAATGCCAAAGATTTGGTTTCAAAACCTGTGGGTGTGAAGTTTGAGAATCTTGGAAAGTTAATTAATTCAACGGGTGCTGATTACGGTCCTTACGTCAATGCTGATGAAACTTTTCTTGTATTTTCAAGTCAGCGTGCCGGAAATACTGGCGGCACTTATGATAATCCTGAAGACATAGGTCAATATCCAGCTGATGTTTATTATTCAATTATGAAAGATGGAGCATGGCAGAAAGCAAAGAACATTGGATATACCATCAATACAGAGGAATCTGAAGAATGTGTGGGTTTGAATGCTGCGGGCGATAAAATGATTTTGTTCTTTGATGGAAAGAATGATTATTCTGATTTATATCTATCAACCTTAAAAGCAAAACAATGGCAAAAGCCAGAAACCTTTGGACCAAACATCAATACCAAAAGTGTTGAATCCGGTGGTGCGCTTTCACCTGATGGAAATACATTAATTTTTTCCAGTGATAGGAGAGGTGGCATTGGAGGGAAGGATTTATATAAATCTAAAAGACTCCCAAATGGTGATTGGGGTACCGCCGAAAATCTTGGAAATACAATAAATACACAGTACGATGAAGATGGTCCTTTTCTTTCTCCAGATGGAAAAACTCTTTATTTCAGTTCGAAAGGTTTTAATTCTATGGGTGGCTATGATTACTTTAAATCTGAATATAATGCTGAAAAAGATGAATGGTCTGAACCAGTAAATCTTGGCTATCCGATCAATACAACAGATGATAACATTTATTTTTCTGTTACTGCTGATAAAAAGCATGCATATATAGCAACACAACGAGATGATGGCATTGGTGATTTAGATATTTACAGGATAACTTTTAACTCTGAACCTGGTGCAACCAGTGATAAATATACTATTGTTCAAGGAACAGTATCGGGGGATTCTGTAGCGGAAGGTAATATAAAAATAATCCTTACCGATGCTTCAAATAAAACGGTTGGCATTTATAATTCACAATTAAAAGGTGGAAAATTCCTGATGATTATTCCGGCAGGAAAGTATCATATTGCTACAGAAGCTGTCGGATTCAAACCCTATTCTGAAGATTTTATTATTGCTGATAAACCACAGCCTGCGGACATGCAGAAATCAATTTATATTACCAAATAAAGAATGGAGACCTTAGAAACTTCTTTCTTTATTAATCTTACAAAACCACTTGCTTTTATTGATTTAGAAACTACCGGTATCAATGTCAGTGCTGATAGAATCGTTGAAATATCTATCCTGAAAATTGCTCCTGATAATTCTAAAGAAAGCTATACACAGCGTTATAATCCTACCATTCCTATTCCAATCGGTGCATCCAAGGTTCATGGGATCTATGATACCGATGTAAAGGATTTCATTACTTTTAAGGAAGATGCTGAAAAGGTAAATTTGTTTCTGTTTGATTGTGATTTGGCGGGATTTAATTCTAATAAATTCGATATACCTTTGTTAGCTGAAGAGTTCTCGCGTGCAGGTATTGACTTCGATATGACCAGCAGGAGACTTGTTGATGTGCAGACCATATTCCATAAGATGGAGGCAAGAAACCTTGGTGCTGCATACAAGTTTTATTGCGGCAAGAACCTTGACAATGCTCATAGTGCCGAGGCTGATATTGTCGCAACGTTTGAAATCTTCAAGGCTCAATTATTAAGATATTCCGAATTGAAAAATGATATAGATTTCCTTCATAATTTCTCCTCTCAAAAAGACAATGTAGATTTCGCTTCAAGGATTGTAAGAGATGAGAATGGCAAAGAAATATTCAATTTTGGGAAGCATAAAGGAAGGATTGTAGAAGATGTTTTTAAGAAGGAACCTTCCTATTATGACTGGATGATGAATGGAGATTTTGCGCAAAATACAAAGAAAGTAATTACCGCCATCTATAAGCGGAATGCGCCTTCCAAGTAATTATTCCACAAAGAGTATAAACTTTTATTTTTTAATATTATGAAGATTATCGCTATCGGCAGGAACTATGCCGAACATGCCAAGGAGATGAATTCTCCGATTCTAGAAGAGCCTGTTATTTTTATGAAACCGGATTCAGCAGTGATATTAAAGGACAATCCTTTTTATTATCCGGATTTCTCTAAAAACATTCATTATGAAGTGGAAATTGTTGTGAAGATTTCGCAGACAGGAAAGAATATTTCCAAACAATTTGCTTATAAATATTACGAAGAAATCGGTATCGGCATTGACTTCACGGCTCGTGATATTCAGAACAAATGTAAGGACAAAGGATTGCCCTGGGAGCTTGCCAAAGGCTTCGATGGTTCTGCGCCTATCGGGAAGTTTCAAAGTAAAAATAACTTCGAGAACTTGAGAAACATCAACTTCCATTTGGATATTAATGGTAAGACGGTTCAGAAAGGAAATACCAAGAATATGCTTCATTCCATTGATGATATTATTGCTTATAGTTCTTCGTATTTTACCATGAAGAAAGGTGATTTGATATTCACCGGAACCCCTGTCGGTGTGGGTCCCGTGAAGATAGGAGATATTCTCACTGCCTATATCGAAGGCAAACTATTATTAAAAGTAGAAATTAAATAATTTGAGATCCAACTTTAAACTCATAACATTTACATTGTTACAACTTTCCTCACCATTCTTTCGCCATCTGTGATTACTTCAAGGAAATAAATCCCTTGGCTTAAGTTGCTCAGGTCAATGTAATAATTTATTATGAGTTGAATAAGTGGGAAGCACTTTTTCTCCAAGCATATCATAGAGATTGACAATTGATTTTTGATTGCTATTGAGGATAGTGATATTTAGTATAGATGTTATCGGGTTGGGATAGAGTGAAAGGTCATTATCAGAAGAAATAATATTAGACTTCTTTCATAATTATAAACGACTGTCGGTTTGTTTACACCATTAAATATAAATTATGGAAACTTTTAAAGAATCCCCTACTCTTTCTTCTTCTTTTTAGTATTTTCCTTAGCCTTCTCTTTTTCCTTGTCTTTAAAAAATCCGCGCAATAGAAAACTATGTTTTGCAGCTTCTGTACTTTCTTCAATATTAGTAACAGTCTTCCCGACAGAGTTTGCAAAAGATGAGTCCGTGAATAATTTCCCAACGATACCCTTGCCGGATTTTATGCCCTCAAGCATGGTATCAAGGTTTCCGGTAATCTCCGCTGCATTAAAGCTGGCAACTTCGAGGTTAAGCAATATCTCGTCTATATTTGTTGATTCGCCGGCTTCGAGGGTGTCGTTGTTCTTTAATTCAGGCTCATTGGATAGCCCATGACTGATGTTGACAAGTTTGTCACCCATCACCCCTTCCGATCCCACAGTAGCTTTGGCACCTTGCCTGACAAACTTCCTCACTTTTTTGTCAAGCATCATGTCAACTTTCACCAATGTATCCGAAATAATGTCAACCTTATCCACCGTCCCGATTTCCACTCCGCCAAACCTGACATTGTTTCCAGCCTTCAATCCATTTGCATCTTTAAAAAGACAGGAAACTTTGAACGTACTGTTAAATAATTGCTTTCGGGAACCCAAATTATAAATTACAATTATAAAAATGAGTATCCCAACCGAAACAAATATCCCCAACCTGATTGAATTCTTAGTCACCTTTTCCATTTTATTATTCTTATTATTTCAATAGATAAATTCTTTTATAACTAATCAAAAAACTTGCGAATCTCTTTGTCCTCAGACTTAACAAGGTCGTTGTAATTTCCTTCTGCTGCAAGGATTCCGTCCTTGAGCATCACCATTCTGTTGGCAGTGATTTTAGCGCAACTGATATCATGAGTAATGATGACAGAAGTGGCATTATATTCCTTTTGAATATCCATAATAAGGTGGCTGATTTCCTTCGCCGTGATAGGGTCTAAGCCGGTAGTAGGTTCGTCATAAAGAATTAATTCAGGGCGAAGCATTAAGGCACGCGCCAAACCAATTCGTTTCCTCATGCCACCAGAAAGTTCAGAAGGCATCTTGTCAATAGCTTCCGAAAGCCCCACGTGTTCAAGGGCTTCATGCACACGCGACTTCATTTCCTTCTTCATTTCCATTGGCAATAATCGTAATGGGAATTCAAGATTTTCTCTCACCGTCATAGAATCATATAAGGCGCTGCTCTGAAAAATAAACCCAATTCTTTCTCTTAATTTATTAAGACGATCCTCGTTCAATTCATTGACATTTTCTCCAAACACAAGCATCTTTCCCTGGTCTGATTCCAGAAGGCGGACGAGACATTTGATAAGGACTGATTTACCTGTTCCTGAACGACCTAATACCACTAAGTTTTCGCCCTTTAATATCTTGAGATTAATATCATCCAATACCTTATTATTGCCAAAAGATTTCTTCAGGTGTTCAATCTCTACTATCGGTTCCTTTACTACTTGCATCTTATGGAATTTTTCATTTAAAAAAGCTCGTAATTTGAACTGCAATCATATCTATAACGAAGACTAATAAGGAGGAAATAACTACTGCCGAATTAGCTGACTCCCCAACTCCTTCGGTTCCTCGGCTCGAATTATATCCTTTATAACATCCTATAAGTCCTATCGCAAATCCAAAGAAAAAGGTCTTGATAGTAGCTGAAAAAACATCTGTAAAATCAATGCTCTCATATACTTCTGAAAAGAACAAATGAAAGCTTACGCTGTCTTTAAGATTAGTTGCATAATAGCCTCCTATCAAGGAAATGAAATCAGAGTATATAACCAATAAAGGAACCATGACAGTAGTCGCCACAACTCTTGTAACAACAAGATACTTGAATGGCTTCGTTCCCGAAACTTCCATTGCATCAATCTGTTCAGTAACCTTCATCGAAGCTAATTCCGCACCTATGCCAGACCCGATTTTTCCTGCACAAATCAAAGAGGTGATTGCAGGTCCCATTTCTTTTATAATTCCTTCCGCATCCAATGCAGGAAGCATAGATGTAGCACCGAATTGCACCAAAGAAGGACGCGTTTGGATCGTCAAAACAATACCCATTATAAAGCCCGTGATGCCAACTAATAAAAGAGATTTATTTCCTATCATATAAGACTGTTTCAACGTCTCTTTAAACTCTATAGGGGATCGGAAAACCTCTTTAAAGAAATGCCCTGCAAATTTAGTAATCAACCCCACTTCATCAAAGAAATCTTTTAGCAGCGTCTTTGATTTCTCCTCCGCAATTTCAGCAGGACGAATGGCGATTTTTTGTTTCATTATCGAATCTTAGATTGGATCACTGCCACGAATTATTCGAATCAAAATCGCAATGATGGCAAGTACAAGAAGCACATGGATCAAACCTCCTGCACTATAACCTACCCATCCGATAAGCCATCCTATTATTAACAGGACTGCTATGATATAAAGCAAAGTGTTCATAATTTTATTTTTTTAATTGTTAAACATATTTCCAATGGTTCAAAGGAAATGCCAAAGGGAATCTATTATTTGCAACAAATTAATTTTTAAAAAAATCTTCTCAAAATGAAGAAAGAATATCGCAAAAAGAAAAAGTAAAGGCAAAAAAAATCTACCACGATAGTTTACTATCGCGGTAGATCTACAAAAACTTAAACAACTTCTTCTTCTCTTGTTCTACCTTATTTCTTTTTAGGAGGAACTTTAGCACCTGCCTCTCTTGCCTCTGACAGCCCGATTGCAATGGCTTGTTTTGGATCGGTAACTCTCTTTCCGCTATGTCCTGATTTCAAAGTCCCTTCTTTCATTTCATGCATTGCGCGTTCTACTTTATCTTGCGCTTTTTTACTATATTTTGGCATGGTATTGAATATTTATTTCGTTTCCATTTTCGCACTCTCATTGATATGACCTTTAGCCAATTTCGTTAATGTAGTATCAGCATTTTTTTCTTCCTTTAAAGTTGCATTAAGAAGTTCTTCAGCCTCTGCATGTCCCATCACAGAAGCAAGTGCACATAGTGTTCCATAAGTTGCAATTTCATAATGCTCTATCTTTTGACAAGAAGAAATAATAGCTACATCTCTTACATTAGAGCCTTTCGTGGTATGGTCAACAAGCCTTTTAGCTTCTTCAACCAATCCTTCCATAGCTTCGCATTTCTTGGTAGAAACTTTTTCATCAATAACCTGAAAGACACTTTCAAGACGCGTAACATGGTTCTCTGTTTCACTAAGATGAGACTCCAATCCTTCTCTCAAATCATCTGAAGTACAGGCTTTGATCATCGTTGGGATTGATTTCACAAGATATTTTTCAGCCCAATAAATATCCCTCAACTCTTCAAGGAATAAATGATGTAATGTTGAATCATTCATGACAGCGGTTACTGTCTCAACATTAGTTTTAAGAGTTGCATAGTTTCCTCCCTTACCGTTTTCTTTTACATTTTTCATAGTACTATTTATTATGTTATTTTATGGTTTAATTTAATGATTTGGCATATTACAAAAAAGATACCATCCGAAAAAATAAGTCATAAAGCCCATGCCAGAAACCTCCTTTCCTCTCTTTTTGCAAATCCCTTTTGCAAAATTCAAAGCAATTCTTCAAGGCATAGAAATATTAACGGAACAGTATAAATTATATAACTCTTTTTAAGAATTATATAACAACCAAATACACAAATGGTGGTAATTTTGCAGGCTTAAATTAAATCAAGTAAGTAATTAAAAATCTTAATCCCCTTACAAAAGTAATTATATAAAAGCATGCCTTCATTAGCAGCCATATCAACTATTGAATTCCCATATAAAGTGGCTCAATCGGAAGCAAAACAATATGCCAAAGAATTATTCCAGCCGTCGTTTCCACAAGTCGAGCGAATGCTTGGAGTATTCGATAATACAGAGATAAAAACAAGAAATTTTTGCAAGCCACTCGATTATTATTCTTCGGTACATTCATTCAAAGAACAAAATGATGAATACATAAGGATAGCTCTTGAATATTCAATAAAAGCAATTGAAGAAACTGTGGTATCTGCTCAAATAAATAAGGATGAAATCACTGATATAATTTTTGTTTCAACTACCGGTCTTGCCACTCCGAGTTTGGATGCGCTCATCATTAATAAGATGAAACTGAATCAAAATATCGTTCGCACTCCCATCTTCGGATTGGGCTGTGCAGGAGGAGTTTCAGGTTATGCAAAAGCGAGCATTCTTGCTAAAGCAAATCCAGATGCCATAGTCTTGCTTGTGGCTGTGGAATTGTGTTCTCTGACTTTCCTTCGTAACGATTTCAGTAAGAGTAATTTCATAGGAACAAGCCTGTTTGCCGATGGTGTCGCTGCTTGTATTATTAGAGGAGATAACCATTTTGATAAGACAAAAAGCAGTATTAGTTTTCTTGCTTCTCAAAGCAAATTATATTACGATACTTTGGATGCAATGGGCTGGGAATTTCTTGATGAAGGCTTCAAAGTTTTGTTTTCTCAAGACATTCCAAATATCATCTCACTGAATATTCGCAATGATGTTTCCAGGTTCCTAAACAAACATCAATTAGTGCTTTCAGATATTAAAAATTATATTTTTCATCCTGGTGGAAAGAAAATTCTTACAGCTTATACAGAGGCATTGGGAATGGATGGTGACGATGATTTTCTGACCTATTCAAGAACTGTCATTAATGATTATGGCAACATGTCAAGCGCCACTGTTTTGTATGTTTTAGAAAAGTTTATTATTCAAGGATTTGAAGATGGTTATGGATTGATGGTGTCAATGGGACCAGGCTTTTCAAGTGAAATGGTCTTACTTAAAATGAACAATAAATAATATGGCATTTATCCTATTCGTCACCTTCGTTATCCTTTTGAGAATAGGAGAATTGATTCTTTCAAAAAGAAATGAAAGATGGCTATTAATGAATAATGCAATAGAATATGGACACCGACATTATCCATTTATTGTAGCACTTCATGTATTATTCTTCATCTCAATGATTGTCGAATATGCCACACTGGATACCACTTCATTCAGCATATTTTTTCTTGTTTCATATTTCATCCTGATTGCATTTAAGGTTTGGATAATTGCATCATTAGGGAGATTCTGGAACACAAAGATCTATCGTATTTCCGGCATTCCATTAATTAAAAAAGGTCCCTACAAATATATGAAGCATCCGAATTACATGACGGTCGTTGCTGAAATAGCGATCATTCCTCTCGTATTTGATTTATATTTTACTGCCATAATTTTCTCACTTCTTAATCTCGTCATTTTGTATGTGAGGATTAAGGAAGAAAATAAGGCTTTACAAATTTGAAAGACTCTTCATGAATTAGGTAGATAAACTTTACTGAAACTCGCTATCAAAACATAATAGTAGGAAAAGTAATCTTAATCTTTTAATAATATCTAAACCTTGTCGGAATTAGCAGTAAGGTTGCTTCTTATTTCGATTCATCGGAAGTGGTCTTCACCAAACCAATGCCGGCAATAAAGAATATCAAACCCAATGCTCCGTAAATACAAAGTGCCCGGATGTCACGATTGCCGCCTTGCGTGTTGACAAAAAGGATTGCCGCATAAATCAAACCGATGATGCCGAGGACCGTCAGCACTGCCCCGAAGATTCTTTTTTCATTCATAATTGTTGTTCTTATTTAAAATTATTTAATTGTTATTCTATGGTTGCGCCGTAGTAACATCTTCTGCTGATCTTGCATCATCGGGAGTATGTTCAAGGTCTTTATCTAATGTAAGCAGGGCTTCGTCACTTGCTTTTTCGCCACCTGCAATTTTCATTTTATCAAGCATATTCATCGCCATCGTTTCTTCCTCAATTTGTTCTTTAACGAACCACTGCAAGAAGTTCCACGTTGCCCAATCTTCTTCCTCCAGACTGAGTTTTACGACAGCATAAATTGACTTCGTATTATCTACTTCATGCTTGAAGACACGTTCGAAACATTGATTGATATTTTTTGGGTTTTCGGGCGGAGCGGGGATGGCAACGACATCAACGATGGCTCCTCTTTTTAAAATGTATTCCAATATTTTCATCATGTGATTTCGCTCTTCTGCTGCATGACGAAAGAGGAAATTAGAGATGCCGCTAAACCCTCTGGATTCAGCCCATGCACCATAGGATAAATAAATTTGTGAAGCATGTGCCTCCTTGGTCATTTGCGCATTCAATGCCTCCGCAATTGTTTTTGAAAGTCTGTTAGTATTCATTTTGAATTATATAAATTGTTATTAAAATTCTTCCTTTATAATTGATCTTAATGGCACATGTAAATGCTCCAGCATTTTGTCTAACGCATCCATCATAGGAGGTGGTCCGCAGAGATAAAACAGGTCTTTTATTTTGCCATCATAAGCCTCTATCAAATCTTCAGAAATCAACCCATGCAAGTAACCTTCTATCTTTTCATCAGATAAAATATTGACGAAATTCTTTCCTAATATCCTTCTGAATTCTTCTTCATTAATAATATCATCTTTCGTTTTATTGGAGAAGATAAGAATGTTGTTTCCAACAATACGTTTTGCTGCAAGATCCCGGATAATAGAGATAAACGGCGTTACCCCTGCCCCACCGGCAATGAATAT
>Ga0206915_1072_pt1 | contig 24979 bp, 19 predicted proteins | sample Alteio_BWOrgHeat_70_FD_152945 | JGI IMG/M metagenome (GOLD analysis project Ga0206915, IMG submission 152945) | Enriched cells from forest soil in Barre Woods Harvard Forest LTER site, Petersham, Massachusetts, United States -... | ecosystem: Environmental > Terrestrial > Soil > Temperate forest >...
ATCTTTCAGAACCATTTATTTTGGAGGCCAAAAAATTTGAAACAGAAAACCTGCACTTTTTTATACACGATATGAGGATGCCTTTCCGCATAAATTATTATGATTACGCCTTTAATTTTTTTACCAGCTTTGGTTATTTCCGAACCATGCGGGAACATGATAATGCAGCACGGGCTATTGCACAAAGCCTGAAGATTAACGGCATTTTTGTAATTGACTATCTTAATGTTCATTATGCAGAGGACCATCTTATAAAAAATGAGGAGAAAATAATTGACGGTGTAAAATTTAATATTAGCCGTTGGTACAATGAAGATCATTTTTTTAAACAGGTACAAATTGAAGACAGGAAGCATGGAGGCAGGCGTCAAATATTTACGGAAAGAGTAGCTAAATTTTCGCTTGGCGATTTTACCGATATGCTTGCTTACCAGGGGATGCAGGTGCAGGATGTTTTTGGGGATTATGAGTTAGCGCACTATGATATAAGAAAGTCGCCACGATTGATCATTATTGCAAAAAAGATCCGGTATTAATTTCTGCAGTTTCAATAAATATTTTATTCCTTTCTAATGCCTTTCGACAGGCGTTACAGGTGTTTGATAATTTCCCGCTGGCATGGAAGAATAAAAAGAGGCATCGGGTTTTAGCACATACATATTATCGGGCGTTGCCTTATATACATCAAGCCCCTTCTTATTATTTTCAATAAAGGTTAACTGTATTTGTGGCGTATTAACAATTGGCATATTATCCTGCGGAACAGTATTTTGAGGTAGAGAGAATACATTATTGAGACGAAATGGTGTATCCCCTTGTGCATGCCATTTTTTTAAAAGAACAGATTGATCTTTCTCATTAGGCTGAACCTGTATATTTTGCGCTTTTATAGAATATATAAAAGCAAAAAAGAGGAATGTGAGAAACAATTTTTTCATGGCAAAGGTTTTAGGCAATCAAATGTAAGATTTTTATGCCGGCATAGCGAATTAACCCAATAAATTATCTATTTAAATTAAATTGCTTTGTTATATATGATATTTAAAGAAAAAACCCCGGAATTTTCATGAGATGGATCTTTATATTTTTTAGTGTTGTTTTCCTGCCATTTTGTGGAAATTGCCAGGAATTGCAGCAGATAGCGCATTGCACTGAAATAAAATTATTACCTGAAATGAAGAACAGATAAAAGCCTGCCAAAAAAATCACATAAATAGGGGATAAAATATTTGTTTAAAAAACAGGATTTTTACATTAAGTAATGATACGTATTGCAATAATAGAAGATAATGAAGCCTACCGCAAGTCGCTGCAAAGTTTATTTAGTAAAGAAAACGATGTAGAAGTAGTATATGCAGACATGTATTGCGAAAACCTGTTGCTTACTATAGACATTATTGAACCGGATGTAGTGATAATGGATATAAATTTACCGGGTATGAATGGTATAGAGGGAGTACAAAAATTACGGGAAAAACAGCCTAACCTGAATATTTTTATGCTTACCGTTTTTGAGGATATGGAAAGGATTTTCGATTCTATAAAAGCAGGGGCAGTAGGTTATTTACTGAAAAAAGACCCTCCTGAGAATATTATTGAGGCCGTTAGGAAAGTTTATAACGGCGAAAGCGTTATGAACGGCAAAATAGCCCGCCAGGTGCTGGATTTTTTTAACAAGCAGTTAAAAAAAACCGTTTCATCATACGTACATGAATTTGACCTGAGTAAGCGTGAAAATGAAGTATTGCATTTATTGATGGATGGCCTTAGTTATAAACAAATAGCATCTACCTGTAATGTTACACTCGACACAATATCATCACATATTCGTAATATATATAGCAAATTAAATATTCACAGCCGTTCGGAATTAGCGGCAAAATTCAGAATGTAAAAATTCACATAAACAGGGGATTGACATTATGAAATTTATTTGCAATTTTTACAAAGTTAATTTTTAAGAGCCGGCATCTAACCTATTTAACTGGCTGAAACAGTTTTCAACCCTAACCCCTTTGGTATAAAAAAGAGTGCTTTAAGCAAGCATTCTTTTTTTATTTGTATCAATCATATATTTTGATGCCTGCCTTTAATATCGCTCTTGGGGTGATTTTTTAAAAAATACTAACTGAAAAAGATACTATTGCCATGTAAGGTTAAATTTTTTTAATAGTGGTATAAAAAACATTTCTTACTGCTGCAATATTTGCGGTAACTTTTAACCAACGTTAATAAGCATAAATGGTTGATAACAAGGCGATTATTAATTGGCTATTCAAATATATTGCAAGCACAAAAAGTGTGACTTCCAAACTTTAAAATTCAATTAATTTTATTTTTTTATATAATCTCAATTCTTTTTTATAAAAAAGTGCTTACTTTTAACCAATTCTTAGAGGGTAACACTTATAAGAACTCAATATCCAATTCCTAATAGCGAAAAACCAATATCTATGAAAGCCAGTAAAACTGTGCTCGCAAGAGTGCTGTTTATGGTATTTGTCGTTGCAATCAGGTATCCGGCAATGGCGCAGCTGCATGCTGATTTTAACTCTTCCCCCCAAACCGGTTGTGCTCCGTTAATTGTTTCATTTAATGATTTGTCAACAGGTAATCCGGCATCCTGGAAATGGGACTTGGGTAATGGCGTTATTTCTTCAGACCAAAATCCCACGACTTCTTATTTTGATCCTGGTGTTTATACAGTAAAACTTGTGGTGTACAACGGCAACACTTCAGATTCAGTTGTAAAAACGGGGTACATATCTGTTTATAAAAACCCGGTGGCTGCTTTTAGCGTTTCCGATACAACAGGTTGCTTTCCTCTTAATGTTAGTTATACTGATAAGAGCAACGCCGGTTCAGGATCGATAAGTGCATGGTCATGGGATTTTGGGGATGGTAATATTTCTACCGCGCAACAACCTTCACACACATATACTGCTGCCGGAACATTTTCTGTTACTTTAAGTATAGCAAATACCTCTGGCTGTACCGGATCAGTTTCTAAAACCAATCTTATTCATATAACGTCCGGGGTACATGCAGCTTTTAATATAACCCCTGTAAATACTTGTCATGCTCCTGCAATTATCAGCTTTAATTCGGCTGCAACCGGTGATAACCCTTTAAATTATACATGGAATTTTGGTGATGGTTCTGGCTCAGCAACAGCCTCTCCTTCCCACAATTATAGCCAGGCCGGGGTTTATAATGTTTCTTTTAAAGTACAATCTCCCGGTGGTTGTGCAGACAGTACATCAAAACCGGTAACTATATCATTTGTAACGTCGGCAATCGCTATAAGTGATACTATATGCTCAAACAGCCAGGTACAGTTTATTAATGCATCATCACCATCTCCATCCGCATCTGTGTGGAACTTTGGTAATGGCATAACCAGCAATGCAATAAGCCCCTATCAAACATTTTCTGTTGCAGGGTCATATACTGTTAAATTGATAAATACTTTTTTTGCCGGGTGTATTGATTCAACTATTAAAAAAATAAAAGTTATCTCCGGCCCTGCTGCCTCATTTAAAGTTATTGATTCTGCCGGGTGTTCTTTACCCTTTTCAGCTAATTTTAAAAATACCTCAACCGGCACAAACCTTACCTATGTATGGGACTTTGGGGACGGTACTACATCCGGCGCAGCCAACCCCGCACATGAATATACGCAATATGGTACTTATACAGTTACCTTAAAAGCTATAAATGCTGCCGGCTGCGACAGCTCTATTATTAAAACAAATTGTATAACCATAAGCCCGGTTAAAATAACAAATGTTACAGGATTTTCTCACGGGGGGTGTATTCCCTATACGGTGCGGCCCACGCTGCAAACAAATAACGCGGCGCCAATAGCACAATATAAGTGGGACTTTGGCGACGGCTTTATTTCAACATCCGCAACGCCAACCCATACTTATACAACTGAAGGCATTTTTACTATTAAAGTGAGTATTGAAACAACCGGCGGCTGTACCGACAGCTTAAACCTGGTAGATTCAGTAGGCCATAAATTACACCCTACGTTTACCATTAACCCAACAGATGTTTGTGCAAGCACGGAGGTAACATTTAATACAACAGTTGGAAACAGCAGTTTTTTATGGTGGTACCTTGGGGATGGCACCATTATTTATAAACAACCCAACCCATCGCACAATTATGCCGATACCGGCACGTTTACCATAATGCTTGTAGTAGAGGAGAACGGTTGCCTTGATACTGCAATTAAAAAGAAAGCAGTACATATTAAAGCCCCAATAGCAAATTTTACCGCTCAAAATAATTGTATTAACCGCCTGCAGGTAACTCTTAATGACAGATCAATTGGTGATGTAACAAGGAAGTGGGATTTTGGCGATGGCAGTTTTGATACTTCGGTAAACCCGGTTCATATTTATAAGGCGCCCGGTACATACGACGTTAAACTATTTGTAACTAATGGTACATGTAATTATAATTTTGGGGCTCCTGTAAAAGTGGTAGATGAAAAAGGCGCGATACAAATAGCCGATTCTATTGCCTGCCGCAATGCAAAAATAGGTTTTAACATTGCAAACGTAAATCAAAGTAACATATCAACTACCGCGTGGAATTTTGGTAACAGCACTATAACAGTTGTGAAAGGAACTGCGTCTTCTTATAATTACAGCACTACCGGCGTTTACAATATATCTGCGGTTATGACTGATATATTAGGATGCTCAGATACTTTACATACCACTGAAAAAATAACTGTTTACGGGCCAACCGCACGGGTTAGGCCTGTTGAAGCAGGCGCGTGCCAAAACGGTACTATACATTTTATTGATTCATCTTCAACAGACGGATTGCATGCTATAACAGGATGGACCCTAAATTACAAGGACAACAGTGTAATTAATTATCCAAAACCTCCTTTTTCACATACTTACCAGGATACGGGTTTATATATTGTAACAATGGCCATAACGGATAGCTATGGATGCATCGACAGTGTTAAGGCAAACCCTGTTCGCATCACAAGGCCTTATGCATCATTTAAACTTTCAGATACATTGGTATGTCCCGGCAAACAGGTATCATTTAATAATACTACCGTTGGAGACGGCTTAATATACAATTGGACATTTGGGGATGGCACCCAATCATCTGCCGCCAATCCAACATATTTATATACCATCCAGGGAATATATACCCCGATGCTATTTGTAACAGACATTAATAATTGTAAAGATTCTGCATCCATTGCGGGTGGTGTTCATGTATTTATTCCTACTGCGAAGTTTTTGATGAGTGATTCATTCTCCGCCTGTCCTCCCTTATCGGTAAATTTTTCTAATCAGTCAACAAATTTTGCTTCTTACCAATGGGATTTTGGCGACGGTAACACCTCAAGCGTAATATCCCCCGCGCATGTATATACTTACCCCGGTGTTTACCCGGTAAAGCTTGTATTGAACGGTAACGGGGCCTGTATGGATTCCCTGGTTAAAACAATTACAATTAAAGGCCCTACAGGCACTTTGCAATATGCCACAATGCCCGCATGCTACCCTTCAACCCAGCGGTTTACAGCATTATCGCAAAATGCAGTTCAATATTTATGGGACTACAGCGATGGCAATACGAATTTAAGCGGCGCTGATACTTCAAGCCATATATATGCACCGGGTTTTTATGTACCAAAAATTATACTAATAGATGCTGCCGGCTGTAAAGTGCCCATAAAGGGGGTTGATACACTAAAAGTTTATGGATTAACAGTAAAAGCTGCAATTAATAATTATTTGCTTTGCGATTCAGGAAAAATTGTTTTTACAGATTCATCTGTATCAAACGATATAATAATAAGTCACCATTGGATATTTGGCGATCATTCTACTGCAAGCGGCGTTAATGTGGCACATTATTATATTAAACCGGGAATATATACAGTACAGCTTGCGGATGTAACTGCAAACGGCTGTACAGATACTTTAACAGTTACAAGCCCGGTAAAAATTGTTCAAAGCCCGGTAATAAATATTGCTTCAGACACTTCGTTTTGCGTGCCGGCCACCGTTTCGTTACAGGCACAGATTTTAAGGGCCGATACATCTGCATTATCATGGAATTGGAATTTTGGTAATGGAACCATATCCGATGTTCAAAACCCTTCGGGTATAGTATTTTCAAACGCCGGTATTTATCCCGTAACGGTAACAGCTAAAAACATCAGTGGCTGTTCCGGCAATTCTTCAACAACGCTTACCGTACATACCCTGCCAACTGTAAAAGCCGGAAGCGATACAACAATTTGCAAATCGGGCGTTCTTGGATTGCAGGCCACCGGCGCGGCTGCCTATACCTGGGCTTCGGCGCCGGGCATTAGTTGCACCGCATGCAGCAGCCCGCTTGTTAGTCCGGACAGCACTACTCTTTACAGCGTTACCGGTAAAGATATATATGGTTGTACAGCAACCGACTCCGTACTTATTTCGGTAAGCCAGCCTGTACACGTATTGGTATCCAATAACGATACACTTTGCAATGGGGATTCAAAACAACTAACAGCATCAGGTGCACAAACCTATCAGTGGTTTCCATCCATTTATTTAAGTGATGCTTCAGTAGCGCAGCCGACTTTTCATGCATCTGCAGATACAGCTATTACATACCAGGTTATTGGATATGACGGGAAAAAATGTTTTGCAGATACGGCAAGCCTTAAGGTGAAGGTTTATCCTATTCCGCAAATGCAGATAGTTGAAAATGCGGTAACGGTAAATTCGGGGCAGTCAGTAAAATTAACTACCATAAATTCTGCTGATGTAACCAAATGGAAATGGACGCCTGCCATATGGCTGAACAATCCCAATATTGCCAGCCCGGAGGCGCAACCGCGAGAAAGTATCACTTATACAGTGGTGGCTGCAAATGACGGAGCCTGTATAACCAGGGCGCAAATTGATGTTACCGTTATATGCAATGGGGCTAATATATTTGTACCAAATACATTTTCTCCTAACGGCGACGGTGTAAATGATGTATTTTATGCAAGGGGAACCGGATTGTATAATATTAAATCGTTCCGTGTGTTTAACAGGTGGGGGCAACTTATGTTTGAACGTTTAAATACAGGTGCGAATGATGCAAGTGCAGGGTGGGACGGAACTTTTAACGGGCAAAAAGTGCAATCGGGTGTTTACGTTTATATGATTGAAGTGTTGTGCAATAACAGTATTGTTATTCCGGTTAAAGGAAACGTAACCTTATTAAGGTAACCGGTACGAAAACAAATGAAAAAAGAATAATAAACTAAGCGCATTTTAATAAATCCTCTCCAAGTTTAATTTTTTATTAAAAAAATGGAGTAGAGTTTTCCACATATGGCAATAATATAGGTTTTTTTTCAATAGAAATCCCCAAAACTTTTTTTTTGGCTTTTTTTTTGCTACTTGCATTTGTACAAAAGCCCTTCTTTTGAAAAACCAAAGCACTTGCGTACGCTTTAGCAGCGCACTAATTATTTTATTGTTGTTTAGAGTTGTGGGTTTTGCACAACTAAAAGCTGATTTCACATCTTCAGTTTCAGCAGGATGCTATCCCCTTTTTGTTCAATTTAAAGACGCTTCTACAGGCGCTCCTTCGCAGTGGAACTGGGATTTTGGCAATGGAAACATATCTGCTCAACAAAGCCCCGGAACTATATATACTAATCCCGGCTCCTATACAGTTAAGCTTGTAGTAACAAATGCCGGCGGCCAGGATTCGATAATAAAAGTGAATTATATAACTGTTTATGCTAAACCGGTAATAAATTTCAGTGCCTCGCCAACTGCCGGTTGCTCGCCTTTGCCGGTGCAATTTACTGACAATAGCAACCCGGGATCCGGTACAGAAAGTAAATGGACCTGGGATTTTGGTGACGGGCAAATTTCCAATACGCAAAATCCTTTGCATAGTTATACCACCGTGGGTACGTTTGGCGTCAGCCTCACCGTAACCAACAGCTTTGGTTGTTCAGATATACTGCAGAGGCCTTCGTTAATAAATGTTGACGGCGTAATAAATGCTGATTTTAATTATACCTATACAAACGCGTGTTCCCCGCCTACTAAAGTAACTTTTAATAATACTACCAATTCTGGTTCAGCGCAGAACTATCAGTGGTTTTTTGGGGATGGCGGTTCTTCTACCGCTACAAACCCAGTTTACACATATAACAGTAATGGAAAATTTAATGTACAACTTATAGCCAGCACCGGCCGTGGCTGCTCCGATACAGTTACAAAAAGTATTTCAATAGGCGTTGTATTTTCAAATTTTATATCACCACCAGGCGGGTGTGCTAATCAACCAATCTCATTCACTGACAGTTCATCCCCTACCCCGATATTTGTAAAATGGTATTTTGGTGACGGAGGTACCGCAGTTGGCACTGTGGGTTGGCATAAATATGCAAGCCCGGGTACTTATAATGTAAAGGTTGTTGACAATTTCGGCAGTTGTGCGGACAGTTTAACCAAAGTTTTTGTTGTAACAGACAAGCCAACGCCCGGTTTTACGTCGACTGGAAACAGGGCCACCTGTGCTGTACCAACTTCTATTCAATTTACCAACACTTCTGTTAATGCGGTTAATTATATTTGGAATTTTGGAGACGGAGTTACGTCTAATAATCCTAACCCGCTTCATAGTTACACAACCGCCGGATTTTATACAGTAACTTTAATTGCGATAAATTCAAACGGGTGCAGCGATACGCTCGTTGTACCTAAATATGTTCAAATTGGCCCTCCGCGGATTGACAGCCTTTTAAACTCACCCTTTGCCGGATGTGTTCCTAAAAATATAAATTTTCAGGCAGCTATTTCTTCTGGTGATCCTGTTACAGCTTACAAGTGGAATTTTGGTGATGGCGGCACTTCAACCAGTGCAACCCCTTCTTATAAATATCTAAATGCAGGCACTTACAATGTAACGCTTATTGTTACTACAAATTCAGGTTGTACAGACTCGGTAACATTTGCCCGCGCTGTAATTATTGGTAATCTGCCAACAGCGAAATTTACCGCATCTCCCACAAATGCATGCTCTTCGGTCCCTATACAATTTACTAACCAGTCATCAGCTAATGTCACCAACTGGCAATGGAGTTTTGGAGACGGTACCGGAGCCACAGGCCCAAATCAAACGCATATTTACAGCGATACGGGGTATTTTACAATAACCCTTACGGTTGAAAGTAATGGTTGCCCCGACAGCATGCAGTTAACCAATTATATTTACATTAACCCTCCGGTTGCCAATTTTGGTTACACATATTTATGCGGTCACCAATTTACTAAAAATTTTAAAGATAGTTCAATAGGCGCAAAAACATGGTTATGGAATTTTGGGGATGGTACACAATCAAACATTCAAAACCCCTCGCATACATATAGCAGCGGTGGCACCTATATAGTAAAGCTAACAGTAATAAACCAGTCCTGTTCAAACACAAAAGCTGATACTTTATTTATTTTAGACAGCACGGTTTCTTTTACTTATAGCCCTGCAAAGACAACGTTATGTAAATACGACACTGTAAGGTTTACCGTTACAAATTATGATCCTGCATCCGTTAATTCTTACTCGTGGAATTTTGGCGACAGTGTAGTTTTCTATTTTAATCCCATCTATTCAACAATAACACATGGCTTCCGCAGAACCGGCAGATTTTCGCCTTACCTGATAGTACAAGATAATTTCGGTTGTGTGGATACTGTGAGAAAACCGGCCCTGGTATTTAATGTTTTTGGCCCAACAGCAAATTTTACCAATACAGACGGCAGCTGCTTAAACGGGGCCATTACGTTTAACGACCTTTCGTTGCCTGATACTGTAGGTAATCACCCCATAAATAAATGGATTTGGAACTATGGGGATGGAAAGATTGATACATTAACCGGCCCTCCTTTTAAGCACATTTATAACCAAACGGGCGTTTATTCGGTAGAACTTACTGTTAAAGACACCTATGGGTGCTGGGATACATTGGTAAGACCAAATACAGATACAATCACTAACCCTGTGGCGGCTTTTTCATTGTTGGATTCTGTTGATTGTTTGAAATCAACGGTGAGTTTTTTAGATTCGTCGCAGGGCGTTAGTTTAGTATATAATTGGAATTTTGGGGATAAAACAACATCCAACCAGTTTGCGCCCCAGCATCAATATGCCGCGCTGGGCGCTTATACGGTTTCGCTAAACGTTACCGACGAATTTGGTTGTAAGGACAGCATTACGAAAGTAAAATATGCAAAGATATTTGATGCCAGGGCTTCTTTTATATTAAACGACACATTAGGATATTGCCCTCCATTATTAATTCAACCTAAGAACAGTTCTAATTATTACTCATTCATTACATGGAATTTTGGTGACGGCAATACGTCCAATCAAATAAATCCCATACATACATATACTACTGCGGGCCAATACAATTTGCAGTTAATTGTACAGGGGTTTGGCAATTGTTATGATACGGCAAGTAAAGTTGTTACTTTATTAGGCCCTTCGGGAAGCTTTACTTATTCACCCTTTACTTCATGCAGCCCGGACCTGGTTAAGTTTGCTGTAAAGGGGCGTAATGTTGTTGCCTATCAATGGGATTTTGGAGACGGCGGGGTTGAAACGGTATCTGCTCCAAACATAAATTATACATATCAAACACCTGGATTATATGTGCCGGTATTACTGATATTTGATTCTTCAAATTGCCGCGTTCAATTAAGTAATACGGCCGATACAATAAGAGTAGCAGGTGTAATTGCAAAGTTTGGTGCTATAACATCGCCTGGCTGTGATTCAGCCTTGGCATCCTTTACAGATTCTTCCCAAATACTTTTTGATAGTCTTGTTTCCCGCGTATGGGGTTTTGATGATGGTACGGCGTCAAGCGTTACAAGCCCAACACATTATTATTATTTTTCCGGCACTGACAGCGTTTCGTTGCGTCTTACAACAGCACTTGGCTGTGTTAATGAATACCGGTTGCCTGTTAATGTGGTGGTAAACCAGTCGCCGGTTGTAAATGCATCTATTCCATCATCTATATGTATAAATTCGGCAGCAAACTTTAGTGCAGGTAACACTTCAGTACCACCCGGAACCATTACATGGTTATGGCAATTTGGTAATGGAGATACATCATCCGCAAAAGATCCGGCTTACACCTATACTGTCGCTAATACCTATACCGTAGCCGTTACAGCAACTAACGAATTTGGATGCGCTGACAGCATTCAGGGTAGTATTACCGCCCAACCTTTGCCGCCCGTGGATGCAGGTATGGATTCAGTTATTTGTCTTGGTCAGTCAGTTCAATTTCAGGCTACCGGGGCTAATAGCTATGTTTGGTCTGCTGATAAATCTTTAAGCTGTAACAGTTGCGCCGGCCCTCTTGCTGTGCCTGATTCTACCACGCGGTATTATGTAACAGGAACAAGCGTAGCCGGTTGTATTGCTACGGATTCAGTGTTAATACAAGTTGAAAGGCCTTTTAAACTTTCACTTTCTTCAATTGATACCTTGTGTGTTGGCTATTCTGTGATCCTCACTGCATCCGGCGCGGAAGAATATAACTGGCAACCTTCATCAGGATTAAACAATCCAACCATACCAAATCCGGTTGCTTCACCTCCGGCTACCACAATTTACACTGTTGTAGGTACAGATATCAAACAATGCTTCTTTGATACCGCTTCTGTAGTAGTTAATGTATTTCCCAACCCTACACTTAACCTTACCGACAGTGTAGTTACCATTATGGCGGGGTCAAATTATACGCCAACTTCTACTGCATCGCCCGATGTAATAAAATGGGTATGGGTACCGCCTTTCGCTTTGTCATGCAGCAACTGTGCACAACCTACAGCTTCCCCCAAGCAAACAACTACCTACAAGGAAACAGTATATAATATGTATGGCTGCAGTGCAACCGATAATGTAACCGTGAAAGTTTTATGCAATCAAAAAAGCATTTATATACCCAATACTTTCTCTCCCAATGGCGATGGCATGAACGATTATTTTTATCCAAGAGGAGCAGGGTTATATAGTATCAGGTCAATGAGAATATTTAACCGCTGGGGGCAGATAGTTTTTGAGAAATTAAACTTTGCTGCTAATGATGTAAGCAGCGCCTGGGATGGTAAGTTTAACGGACAAGTGCAGCCGGCCGACGTATATGTTTATTACATGGAAATTATATGCGATAATGGCACTGTGGTTAGCACAAAGGGGAATATTACTTTATTGAGATAGTATAATATTTTAATTGATTTATAATGAGCATAATTATACAGAAATTGACATGAATATTGTACCTTTATTTTTACCAATATCCAATCTCATGAAAAATCATGTTTGCGTAGGCATACTATTGCTTATATGCAGCTATTCAGGCAGTGCCCAGGATCCGCACTTTTCCCAATTTTTTGAGGCCCCATTATTACGAAATCCTGCTTTAGCAGGTCTTTTTGAAGGGGATATACGTGTACAGGGTGTTTACCGCAGCCAATGGGGCAGCGTAACAGTACCCTATCAAACAGGTTCATTCAACGTGGAGTATAAGCAACCCGTAGGGCGCGGAAATGATTATCTCACCCTGGGGTTTGAACTTTTGTACGACAGGGCAGGCACAACCAATTTTACAACAACCAATATTTTGCCCGCAATAAATTATCATAAAGCTATCAGCGGGTATAAAAATAAATACATTTCTCTTGGTTTTATGGGGGGCTATGTACAGAGAAACTTAGACCGTACAAAAATTACTACCAATAATCAATTTGACGGAAATGGCTACAATCCTGCATTGGCCGATGGAGAAGCGCTAACCCAGTTTAATTATCACTATTGGGACGGAAGCGTTGGCCTGTCGTTCAATTCATCCATTGCAGGCAGTTCAACTGATAACTATTATATTGGTATAGCCTATCACCATTTTAACAGGCCCGAAAATTCATTTTATGTAAACCCCCCTGTTGAATTAAACCCTAAGCTTGTTTTGTCTTCGGGTGTTAGGTTTGGTTTAGACGAAACTTCTTACTTAACCCTCGAAGGCGATTTTAGCAAACAGGGTACTTATTCTGAAGGAATAGCCGGAGCTATGTACTCATATAAACTTGGGGATGATCTTGATAAACCCGCATATACCATACATTTTGGAGGTTACCTTCGCTGGAAAGACGCTTTTATTCCTGTTGTTAAAATAGATTATGACCCTTTTTCCATCGGGTTTAGCTATGACGCCAATATATCTGAACTGAAAACAGTTAGCCAAAGCCAGGGAGGGTTTGAATTATCAGTTACCTATTCAGGGTTTACCAATAAAAGCAATACTACCAAAGACGCAGTACTTTGCCCCAGGTTTTAATAAAACACAATAAAATTGGAATGCTTTTGAGCAAATTTGACTTATCATTTGCAATTAGTTTACATTAGAAATGGATAAAACATACACATGACTATTGAAGCTGGACAGGTTGCCCCGGATTTTACGTTATATGATACAGATAAAAAGAAAGTATCGTTACATGACCTTAAAGGGCAAAATGTTGTATTGCTTTTTTTTCCTCTTGCTTTTACCGGGGTTTGTACTAAAGAGCTATGCAATGTGCGGGATAATATTGCCCTGTACAACAATGCAAATGCAACCGTACTTGGAATTTCAGTAGATTCCCTGTACACATTAAATAAATTTAAAAGTGAGCAGGGGCTGAACTTTACTTTATTAAGCGATTTTAATAAAACGGCATCATCTGCCTATAATGTATTGTATGATGTTTTTCCGTCTTTTGAAATGCAGGGGGTAAGCAAACGCGCTGTATTTATTATAGATAAAGAAGGAGTTATACGCTATAGCGAAGTTTGTGCGGTTCCATCAGATTTGCCAAACTTTAACGCTATACAAGCAACCCTTGCCGACTTAAAATAAGATTTAATAAAAACTAAAAGTAGTTTCAACAGTTGGAAAAGGAGAAATTTTATATTAACTTTACTATGGAAACTTTTTTTGAATGAAGGCAATTATACACAAACTCTATTTATTTCGTAAAAAAATCAGCCTAACACTGGTACTGGCAGTGATGGGATGGTTTGTGTATGCAGGCGGGGGGCATGACAGTTTTTTTGACCGCCAGCCTAAAATAGTTAAATTTTATCCTAACCCGGCAACTTCTCTTATAAACTTTGAGTTTTCTAATGATGTTGATAAAAACTATGTTCTGCAGGTTTACTCTTTTATAGGGAAAAAAATGTACGAGGCCCCCGTTTCTTTTAATAAGATCAGCGTTATACTTAGCAATGATTTTTACCGTGGCATCTATCTTTTCAGGTTGTGTGATAAAACCGGTAAGGTTATTGAAACCGGCAAGTTCCAGGTAATAAAATAACTTTTAATTTCTTCACTCACTTTTTACTTTTCACGCGCTTACTTCCACTATTAAAAATTTAAGGTAGTTGGTATTTTCCAATCCCCATATGATAGTATGGTCGCTTGCCTGCGCCCTAAAAGTAACCTGCCTTATTTTTTTCTTGGCATCATGTGCTGCTGTTTCAATTGTTTGCATAAACAGTTCCGGCGACACCAGGTTGGTACAACTGCTGGTTACTAAAAACCCCCCGTTTTTTACCATTTTCATTCCGCGCAGGTTTATCTCTTTGTAACCCGTTAATGCCTTTTGAATATTTTCCCTGCTTTTTGTAAATGCAGGCGGGTCAAGCATTACCACATCATATTGCCTGCCGTCTTTAGCCCAGCTTTTCAAAACATCAAATGCATTTACAGCTTCAAAACGGCATATATTTTCTAATCCATTTAACGCTGCATTCCGGTTCGCCTGTGTTACAGCATTTTCTGATATATCAATGCCCAAAACACTTTTAGCACCATAATGTGCCGCATGTATCTCAAAGGTACCGGTGTAGGTAAAGGCCCCCAAAACATCCGCCCCCTTTACAATGTGTTTTATAGCACGGCGGTTATCCTGCTGGTCTAAAAAATAGCCCGTTTTTTGGCCATCTTTCAAATCAACATAAAACTTCAATCCGTTTTCGTTGATGATTATATTGGTATCAAATGCTTCTGATAAAAAGCCCTTTTGTTGCTGCAGGCCTTCCAGTTCCCGTACAGGCACATCATTTCGCTCATAAATACCTTTGGGGGTAAATATTTTTTGTATGGCTTTTACTATAGCAGGCTTCCAAATATCCATGCCAAGCGACAGGGTTTGCACAACAAAATAGTCATTGAATTTGTCAATTATAAGCGCAGGCATATAGTCAGCCTCGCCAAATACCAGGCGGCAATTTTCGGTATAGCCGGTTTTTTGGCGGTAATGCCAGGCTTCCTGTATCCTTCTTAGAAAAAAAGCGTCATTAATATCTTCCTTTTTCCGGGTAAGCAACCGCACCGTAATTTGCGATTGCGGGTTTATATATCCGCGGCCCGCAAATGCGCCATCGCCGTAAAATACATCTACAATATCCCCTGCATTCACATCTCCCGTAATTTTTTCAATTTCATTGCCATATATCCAGGGATGGCCATTGGCTATACGCTGAGCTATCCTTTTTTTAAGATAAACATTCATCCGGTAAAGATAGAACCGAAAATCCCAAAATTTAAATCCCAACCCCAAACGAAGAACACAGAACCCAAAACTCAACAACATAGCCTTACTGCCAATTTTTCCATTATCTTGCCTTGGCAGATTATTTGAACCTGTTAATAGCTAACTAAACTGAAGTATGGAACGTAAAGATTTTGAAAAAAAGAAGCATAATAATACAGAAGATTTGTCCGATTTGAACATTACGACTGACGAAAATGCAGCGGGCACCAGTTTTTTGAAAGAGCCTGTGGAAGATGAAAGCGAACTGGAAAAGCTTAAAGAAGAACTGGCTGAGCAGAAAGATAAATACCTTCGCCTGCTTGCTGAATTTGATAATTTTCGCCGCCGTACCGCAAAAGAGTCGCTTGAATTAAGGCAAACCGCCTCAAAAGATATAATAATAGCATTACTGGATGTGCTGGATGATTGTGACCGCGCCGAGAACCAAATGCAAAAAACGGATGACGTAGCCCAAATAAAAGAAGGTATTCAACTGGTTTTTGACAAACTGCGCAAAACATTGCAGTCTAAGGGTTTAAAAGCGATGGAGAGTATAAACAGTGATTTTGATGTTGAAAAGCATGAGGCAATAACCGAAATTGCGGCGCCATCTGAAGAACTAAAAGGCAAAGTACTTGATGAGGTGCAAAAGGGGTACTATTTAAATGATAAGCTCATCCGTTTTGCCAAGGTGGTGGTAGGAAAGTAAAGTAGCGTATAAACATATTCTATTCAATTAAAAACACTCCGGGGGGAGGGTGTATAAATAAAAACTCACCTTTAGGGGCAGGATATGAAAAGAGATTATTACGAGATATTAGGGATATCAAAAACAGCAACTGCCGAGGAAATAAAAAAAGCCTACCGCAAGGTAGCCATGCAATACCATCCTGACCGTAACCCGGGTGATAAGGCTGCAGAAGACAAATTTAAAGAAGCCGCTGAATCTTACGAGGTATTGAGTGATACCGATAAACGCGCTAAATACGACCGTTTTGGCCACCAGGCATTTGCGCCGGGTACAGGCGGTTTTAGCGGGGGGAATGGTAATATGGAAGATATTTTCAGCCAGTTTGGGGATATTTTTGGAGACGATGTTTTTGGAAGCTTTTTTGGCGGGGGTGGCAGACGCGGCGGCGGAGGCGGCAGAACACGGGGTGTGCGCGGCAGTAACCTGCGCGTTAAAATAAAGCTTACCTACGAAGAAATTGCAAAAGGCGTAACAAAGAATATTAAGGTTAAGAAATATGTAAGCTGTGCTACCTGTAATGGCAGCGGCGCTAAAGATAAAGGCAGTGTGCAAACCTGCCATACCTGCGGCGGCAGTGGCCAGGTTAGAAAAGTAACCAATACCTTTTTGGGGCAAATGCAAACGGTAACAACCTGCCCCACCTGTAACGGGGAGGGTACTACCATTACCGCAAAATGCACCAACTGCAAAGGCGAGGGCAGAGTATTTGGCGAAGAAACAGTGAGTGTTGATATACCGGCAGGTGTGCAGGAAGGGATGCAGTTGAGCGTTGGAGGAAGAGGCAATATGGGTGAACGTGGCGGTGCAGCAGGTGACCTGATAATTTTAATTGAAGAAGAACCACATAAGGAATTACAGCGCGACGGGTTGAATGTTGCCTTTGAACTTCATCTTTCATTTCCTGAGGCAGCTTTTGGTACCAATGTAGAAGTGCCTACTATTGATGGCAGGGCGAAAATTAAAATTCCACCGGGAACACAGAGTGGCAAAATTTTCCGTTTAAAAGGAAAGGGCTTTCCTGAAGTAAATGGCTACAACAGGGGCGACCAACTGATACATGTAAATGCATGGACCCCTCAACATCTTACTGCTGAAGAAAGAGAGATACTTGAAAAGCTTGGTGAAAGCCCCAATTTTAAACCCCAACCCACCAAAAGCGATAAAAGCTTTTTTGATAAAGTAAAAGAAGTGTTCTCTTAAAAATAAATTATAACATACACTTATATAAAAGGGGCGAAAGCCCTTTTTTATTTCTGCTGTTTGCTGTATATTTTGACAGATGCCCAAATAACCAAACCCTGAAATAAATTCAGGGCAGGCTCCCGAATGGTACGCACTACTGATGCTATAAAAACATGGCGCCGGTAACCAGCACATATTTCATTTTTTATATTAAATAGTGTAGAATTTATTTTACAGATTTTTTATTTAAAGGCTTTTTAGAGTAATCCAAAAACTGGCAAAGTTTTAGTGCTGTTATAAGAAATAATATTTTATATAAAAATTTCAAAACTTTAATTATGAGTATCAAAACATTTATAAACGGCGTGGTTGTAGGCCTTATATTAGGCGTATTGTTTGCGCCGGACAGCGGCGACGAAACCAGGAGAAAAATTGCCAAAAAAGCAAGTGACGTGAAAGACACTGTAACAGATACTTACAATAATATTGCGGACACTGTTGCAGATAAATACCAGGATATAAAAAGTAAGGCCAATGAATTTATAGGCAGAGGGGAAAGTGCATTTAACGCTGCAAAAGAAGAAAACGCGAATATGTTTGAATAACAGCAACTCCACTATACATCCCATCAAAAACCGATAGCCCTGTATGTAATGTGCAGGGCTATTCGCTTTTTGCATCATTCATAAAATAACTTAAGGCGCCTGTAGGGCATTTTTTAACCTGTTCAATTATTTCATTGGTTTGTGCACCCTGCATATTTATCCATGGCCGTTGTTGCGTGTTAAACACTCCTGGTAACTGTGTAACACAACGCCCTGAATGCCTGCATGCATCCGGCTTCCATACAACTGTTACCTCGCCATTTGAATACTTTATTTGCTTCTCAGTTTCGCTGTCGTTATAGGCAAATGTTCTTACCGTAATTTCGCCCTGCAGGATTTTTGATACCGGGCATGCTGATGCAATGCTTGTTAGCTTTTCCCTTTGCTCATCTGTTACCTGTTGCAGAAAATTTATATCACGGTCAATTACTGTTATAACCTTTTCTTCTTTTTTTGTTTGGTACATATTTACCTGCACGGCAATGTTTGCAATGTCCAACCCCTTGCGGTCAATATACATACGCAGCGTTACTAATGTGCATGATGCAAGTGATGAAAGCAGCAACGTGTAGGGGTCTGGCCCGGTATCTCCGCCGCCGGAGCTAACAGGCTCATCTGTAAAAAACTTACCGTTGCGCCATTCTATGGTGCATTGATATTTTTTTGTACCAATATTGCCTGCAACAGGTTTATCAAGCATGTAATCCATAAGTATAGGTAATTGTTTAAGTGGTAACAGCTACAGGTGCGCCCTTAACATCCAGGCGAATTTTTCATGCTGCTCCATAAGCCCGGTAATATAATCACTTGTGCCGGCATCATTATATTTTGAAGCAAACGGGTTAATGTTCTCTCTTATAAAAACAATAATGCTTTCATGGTCTTCCAGCAATTCTTTAATAAACCCGGCGCTGTTATTGGCGCTGCCGCTTTTTTCGGTAAGATGTGTTAACTGCAAAAATTCTTTTAAGGTAGCAGGTGAGTAATGGCCCAGCATACGTATGCGTTCGGCAACACCATCCATAATGTCATCCAGCGCTTCGTACTGCGATTCAAAGAAAAGGTGCATGCTGTGAAAGTCAGGCCCTTCAACATTCCAGTGGGCATTGCGTGTTTTAGTGTATAGGAGAAACTCATCCGCTAATAGTTTTCCAAGTTCTGTTGCCACAGCAAGCCTGTTGCCGTCAGTAATACCGATGCTTGTGTTCATATAGTTAGTTATTTTATTGTGGAGCCCTAAAGGTAAAACAAACTTTTTAAGTATTGCCATATTACAGAATGGTAAAGATTTTTGTTTATATAAATTTTACATTGGCATATATACACTCCATCCATTATCTTCGTTTCAATTCACGCAAAACTGTTTATGATGTATGCTTCCCGGGCCTTACTAACTGCTTTTATTTCAACCATGTTGTTTTGTACTGCAGTACATGCCCAGGCAAAAAAAACAGTAAAACCAGACTCTGTGAAAACCGCGCCTGTAGAGGTAAGGGTTGTTGACTCAAAAAAGCTGCCAAGAAAAGGAGAGCAGATCATTTTCCAGTCACAAAAAACAAAAAAGGTTTTTATGGGGAGAACGAATGCTGCGGGTACATTTTCTCTTTCACTGCCACAAGGCGATGATTATACTGTTAAGGTTAAGAGCTTAACAGATACCAGCCAGTACGGAACTTTAAATGTACCGCAATTACAAGCCAATCAATATTTTAAGGATGCGCTTATAGTTGATATTGAATATGAGCCGGCACGTTTGTTTACTTTGGATGATGTTCATTTTGACGTTGGCAAAGCCACTATTCAGGCCGCGTCATATAAACAACTGCAGGAACTGTTGGAATACCTGCAATGGCAAGATTCAGTGAATATAGAAATAGCAGGCCATACCGATAATGTGGGAAAAGATGACGATAACCTTAAGCTTTCACTTCAAAGAGCAGATGCCGTAAAGGCCTGGCTTATAAAAAAGGGCATTGCGCCTGCCAGGGTTACTGCCAATGGTTACGGGGCCACCCAGCCTGTTGCAGATAACGCGACCGAAGAAGGCCGGAGAAAGAACCGCAGAACGGAGGTTAGGATATTGTAAAGCAGCCTCCCTCTATCCGCCGCGGCGGACCCTCCGGTGGAGGGAGACTTGCGAAGAACACTTTTTACTATGCGAGCCCATTTTATTTCCTGCTCGCTCCCATTTGTTTAACTTTCATGCATGAAAAATAATTTGCAGGAACTATATGGCAATATAGATATATACCTGTTTGACCAACTATTGAAAGGGCGCTTTGATAACTGCAAAAAAATACTTGATGCAGGCTGCGGGGGTGGAAGGAATATTATCTATTTTCTTCATAATGGTTTTGAAGTATATGGCACGGACCAGAATCCGCAGGCTATTGAAACAGTAAAAAACCTGTCACAAACATTAGCCCCAAATAATTCTTTGGAAAATTTTGTTGTATGCAACGTAGAAGATATGCCTTTTGCAAATGATTATTTTGATGTTGTGATAAGCAGCGCCGTTTTTCATTTCGCCTACAGCCATTCGCATTTTGATAAAATGGTTCGTTCCGTGTGGAGGGTATTAAAACCGGGCGGTTACCTGTTTGCAAGGCTGGCATCAACTATTGGTATAGAAGAACTGGTTACCCCTTTAGGTGACGGCAGATATTTATTGCCGGATGGGTCAGAACGTTTTCTTGTGGATGAAGAAGTATTACATACATACGCTCATTCACTAAATGGTGAATTATACGAACCTATTAAAACAACCAATGTTCAAAACCTGCGGTGTATGACTACGTGGTGTTTGAGGAAGAAGGGGTAGGGGATATATATCATGTTTTGGAGTTTCTATTCGTTAATTTTATAATACTATGGCAAAATCAAGTAACTTAGTATAAATGATTTCTTATGCATTCAGCAGAAGCATTGGTAGTTACAGATAAAGATATTCTTGGCGGCACGCCTGTGTTTAAAGGAACGAGAGTAGCAGTAAAAACACTTTTTGCCTATCTTGAAGAAAGCTCATTGGATGATTTTCTCCAAGGGTACCCTTCCGTATCAAAACAACAAGCCGAAGCCGTAATAGAACTTGCAGCACAAAAATTTCTGTCTGAAGTAGCATTATGAAAATACTTATGTAGGAACGGGTTAGGCTTTACCAATAGCTTGTGTCTTTTAGTTCACTATTCATCGTTTTGTTAAGATGCTGAAATAAATTCAGCACGACCGGAACTGTATCAATAGCTTGTATCTTTTAATTCACTATTCATCGTTTTGTTAAGATGCTGAAATAAATTCAGCAGGACGATGCGACTTCATCCTGTTGCGTGCTATTTAGACTAGAAGTGATGGAACCGCAACCGTCACCCTGAATTTATTTCAGGGTCTTGTTTGAAGATTGGCTTTATTTTTTTGCTCAATAAGATTTATCGATTGGCTATACCAATAGTTTGTATTGGTTGGTTCATTGCTCGTCATTTTGTTAAGATGCTGAAATAAATTCAGCAAGACGATGCGAAACCGTCACCTTAATTATTTTTAGACCTTATTTTAATGTGTAATTTATTAACTGAATACTCAACGATAATTTGTAGTTTGGCTAAGTAAAAAAATATGCATGCAATATGGCGGCTCCGTATATATTATGACTAATATTACTCATACCGTATTATATATTGGGGTGACATCTAATTTAATTGTGAGAGTCAGGCAGCATAAAGAAAAGACTGATCCGGATTGTTTTACAGCAAAATATAATTGCTGTAAACTTGTTTACTTTGAAAATTTTAACCGTATTGAAGAGGCTATTTCAAAAGAAAAGCGATTAAAAAATTGGCATCGTGAATGGAAAGTGAATCTTTTTAATCAATTTAACAGCAGTTGGAAAGATTTGAGTGGTACGCTGGATTGATAGTAGAATGGAGATATAAATTCAGCAATACGGGCTGCAGTAATAGTTTGTATCGTTTATCTCAATACTCGTCGTTCGGTTAAGATGCTGAAATAAATTCAGCAGGACGGGAACTGTACCAACAATTTGTATCTTTTGTCTCAATACTCGTCGTCCGGTTAAGATGCTGAAATAAATTCAGCAGGACGGGAACTATGCCAACAATTTGTATCTTTTATCTCAATACCCGTCATTTGGTTAAGATGCTGAAATAAATTCAGCAGGACGGAGAAGATTGCCGCGAAATAGCCCATAAATGAAAACCATATTGCCATAGTTCCTCACCCTGTAAAACTTTCTATCAATCTCATGATCTCCGCGCCTTCGTGGCCGGTGCAGGGGTTGGGGCCTTCGCCTAAAAAGTATTGTACGGTTGCTTCAATCATGGGCTGCTGTACATGCTGCAGTGTCTCGAATGTGAGTGTTGAAGTATCGTTATTAGCAAGCAGCGTTATGGTGTTACCGCTGAAAACACTAAAGCTTATTTTACCTTGTGTGCCGATTATCTCGCAAATATCCGCTTCTGAGGAAGGGGCGGCGTTAAAGCACCATGTGCCGCTAAATGCAACGCCTGTTTCAAACAACATACTTCCGGCAACCATATCATCAGCGGCATAATTACCCGACTGGTGTGTGGCAATACCTGTGGCTTTTTGCGCGGGGCCAAAAAAATAATACATCAGGTCTAATTGGTGAGGGGCAAGGTCGTGAAACTGACCACCACCGGCTATTGCAGGGTCAACACGCCAGGCAATTTTTTCATCAGCCAGTTCTTCTTTAGTAAGTGAGGGCTTTGATAATTGAATGTGCGCAAACAGAATTTCGCCAATAGCCCTGTCGTGTATTAATTGTTTTATTTTTTTAAAGCGCGGCTGCTCGCGGCGGTAATGCGCCACAACAAGTCTATTATTTTTCATCGCCGCAGTTTCAGCCATATTTAGAGCAGCGGTATAAGTATTAGCCATTGGTTTTTCAACATATACCGGTTTGTCCGCGTTGATGGCGGCAATGGTATAAGCTTCATGAGAAGAGGGTGGCGTAGCAATATATATCGCTGTTACTTCCGGGTCATCTATCAGCCGGTTCGCATCGTTATACCAACGCGGCACGTTATGCCTGCGGGCAAAATCCTCTGCCTTACCAGCATCGCGGCGCATTACTGCTACCAATTGCGAATTGGGCACTTTATTAAATGCAGGGCCGCTTTTTAATTCGGTTACATCACCACAACCAATAATTCCCCAGGATATTTTTTTCATGGTTTTCTATGAAAGATTGTTTTATAAACGATACCAATCCCAAAGGGATTGAATTTGAATAGCCCCACATGAAATGTGGTGATAATATTTACCCTTTTTCACTGAACCCTGAAGTGGTTCAACCCCTGTTAGGGGTTGGCCGTTTTGCTATTATTTTTCCCCCGATTTTATCGGGGGCTATTCAAATTTAACCCCTTTTAGGGGTTATTTAAAATAATGAACTAACCATGCCATTCACCCTATTGCTTTTTGCAATTTTGCAAGCAGCGTGGTTATTTTTGTTTTTGGATCGCCATCGCCCAGCGTTTCTATGGGAAGGAAGCCTTTATAACCGGATGATTTGATGATGCCGATTAATTTATCCATATCTGTATCCTGTTCTGCGCCGTTAATGAAAACTTTTTCTTTTATCTGCCAGTTCACTACATGTTTTACCGAGGCTGCAATTTCATCATACGGGTTGTTTACACGATAGCTGCCGGTATCTAAAATAAGCCCCAGCCATTCTGAATTTATGGCTTCAATCATTTTATTAACCTGCGCCGCGGTTTGTATAAAATCGTTGTGATTTTGTAAACCAATGATCACGCCGTGTTCCTTACCATAGTCCACACAGGTTTTAATATCTTCCAGCATCCAGTCTGCCACCTGTTCAGTAGTATAACCCGCATTTTTTTGATTGCCCGCGAATATCCTTATCACTGGGGCGCCTAATTTTGCAGCCACTTCTATCCAGTTTTTTACGAGTGCCACTTCCAATGCACGTTTGGTTTTATCGGCTATGGTAAAATCGTTGCGTACACCCGTTCCGCTTATGGCGAGCCCCAGCCTGAACGCCTTTCTTTTTATTTGAAACAGGTATTCATCATCCGGCACCTGCGGGTATCCTTTAAAATAATAGCCTGTGATATCCACGCCTTCAAAACCGGTTTGAGAACAAAAGTCAAGCATATCGCTTATCGCCATACTGCCGTCTGTGAGTTGGGCGTTAAAACAATAAGCATTGAGGCTTGTTTTTAGCCCGTTTGGGGGTTCGGCAAATTTTTTAGGAGAAGCAGCACGTGCCCCTGAGACTATAGCCGCAGCAGCAGGCAATGCGATAATAGATGATAAAAATTTTCTGCGGTGAAATTGATTATTCATAACAGACGATGATTTATTTTACTGCAACCGGGATCTTTGCCGCCTGCCTTGCCAGTATTTTCCAGTCACCTTTTTGTTTTTGCCAGATGATCAGAACAATAATATCAAGTTTTGTGACCACGTTATCATGGTTGGCCTCACCCACCAGCCTGTGCCTTACGATGGCTGAATTGCCAACAATTTTAATGGTTTGGTCAGAGAACGTGACAGAGGTAAGCAGTGTTTTGCCTGTTAAAAGATCATTGACAAATGCTGCCTTATCTTCTATAAGCCCTGATGAATGGCCGTAGGTGAGATCATCGGCCGCGAGGCTTTCAAGCGTGGCTTTATCAGGCGCCAGCAATTCTTTGCGCAGCGTTTCCATTAGGCCGGCAATTTTTCGTTCATCGGCTGATTGCGCAAATAAAGATGTGCAGCTCAACATGCAGCATAATACAAGCGAAGCAATGGTCTTG
>Ga0206915_1073_pt1 | contig 24905 bp, 16 predicted proteins | sample Alteio_BWOrgHeat_70_FD_152945 | JGI IMG/M metagenome (GOLD analysis project Ga0206915, IMG submission 152945) | Enriched cells from forest soil in Barre Woods Harvard Forest LTER site, Petersham, Massachusetts, United States -... | ecosystem: Environmental > Terrestrial > Soil > Temperate forest >...
TCAAATGCCGCCGTACCGGTCCGCGCGTGATCGAGCAAACCATCCGCCAGAAACTCCCCGAAGGCTTTCAGCGTTCCGAGTTCCTGCTCGAAAAAGGCTTCCTCGACGCCATTGTCCACCGCCGCGATCTGAAGGACTACTTGGTCCGCGCACTCGACTTCATGAAGCTCTCTTCTCCCGTCCCGCAGGCGTGTTCAGAAGCCCAGTTGTCCTCCTGAGAGACAGGCTGTCATCCTGAGCACAGTTCATACACAAAAAGCCCCGACACTCAGCCGGGGCTTTTCGCACTCGTTCGAGACCCCCGATTGGTCTGAGAGTCCCTAAAAGTTCAACTTCAGGGCGAACTGCCCGAATCGCCGCTCGTCGTTGGCGCCGCCGTTATTGCCGATGCCGCCCTTCGAGGCCTGAATCAGGGGTTGATAATTTCCTTGCGAATCGAAGACTGGATCGCCGTTCGCGTCCGTCAGGAAGTTGCTCGAAGCATCGTTCAAGCCTTCCTGCAGGAATAGGTTGTGATGGTTGAGGATGTTAAAGCCTTCCGCACGGAACTCCAGATTGACACGCTCGTGAATGGGGAAGGTCTTCGACACGGCCAGATCCACGTTCCAGAAGCCAGGTCCGCGGAATGCGTTGCGGGCCGGCATGGTGATCGGCCAGGGACCCCAGTCGGAGATTCCACCCAGATTCGGGTTGCCCCATGAATTCGCTCCCGGAAGACTGCCGATGGTATAGAGGTTGGCGCCGCCACCGTTCACCCCGCTGGGGATGGACTTGAACGTACGTTTGGGCATATGTCCGTCCGGTGTATACCGGGGGACATTGTAGCCGCTGACGTTGTTGGTGAAATCGTAATAGGAGAATGGGGTCCCGGTGTGCGTCTGATAGATGCCCGACGTTTGCCATCCGCCCAGAACTTGACCGACGAAGTTGTGCGAATTTTTGAAGAAAGGAAGAGAGTAGATCGGCGCGATGACGAGCCGGTGCCGCACGTCGAGATCCCCGTTCCCGTGATCCAGGCTGGGGTCGAATGGATTGGTGTATCCCAGGCTGAAGGCATTGTTGGTCTCTGAAAATGTGGTGCTCAGATCATCCAGGGCGTGCGACAACGTGTAGTTCGCCACCAGGCTTAGCCCTGTGCGGTGCAGGTCGGTGGTCTGGAACTGAACGTTCATGCCCTGGTAATAGGAATCGCCCTCAGAGCCGCGGTTGTTGGCGTTCGAATACTGGTTGTTCAGGCGCGTCAGACCTGCTATTCCGGTAACGGGGTCAACATAAGGATCACCCAGCATCGCGTTGCCACTGCCCAGCCCATTGTAGTTCTTGATGTCGTAGAGATGGAGGCCGCGAGCGCCTACATACTGCACTGAGAACATGGTGCTGCGCGTCAACTGGTGCTCCACTGCCAGGCTCCAGAACTGGGTCTGCGCGGTCTTGATGTTCTGGTCCACGTGACGCAAGCTGGTGGGCGGCAGGCACGCTGCCGGGAAGCAAGGCGAAGAAGCCGGAGCCTGATTTCCGCCCAGCGGTCCCGAATTGGAGTTCGTCACCTGGACGTTGTTGATCACGATCACCGCGTAGTTCGGCGGATTCTGAATCACGTTAAACGTCACGTTGCCGAAGTTGCGCTCGTAGGCGATGCCGTACCCGCCGCGAACCGAATCGCGTCCGTTGCCGAATACGTCATAAGCGAAGCCAATGCGCGGAGAAACGGCTCCGTAGGTCGGGTTCCACAGACTGTGAATCGGGCTGTTGGGCACCGTGAATACTTGCCCGTTGCGCTCTCTCTCCGCAATGCTCGAGCCTTGCCCGTAGTAGTAGTTCGAATCCAGGTTCTGGTTGTTGTTGTGTTGTACCCCGTAGTACTCGTAACGAACGCCGAAGTTCGCCGTGAATTTCGGCGTAACCTTCCACGAGTTCTGGCCATAGACGGCCCAGTCCTTGAATCGCTCGCTGCGGGCAAAGCTCGGCGAGGTGGCGGGAAGAGTGATGGAGCACCCCGCTGTGGGAGTCAGCACGCCAGTGTAGGGGTTGTTGTAGCAGGGCAGCGCACCGTTGGGGTTGACCGCAGCCTGGAACTGGAACAGGTCGCCGGTGTAGAGATTCACCAACCCGGACGACCTGCTCTTGCCAAGCTGTTCCACGGCCTGGGCGTACGCGCCATAGGCTTCGTTGTCCTGGATGTAAAGCAGCTGAGCCCCGAACTGCCAGGAGTTTTTGCCCTTCACCCAGGTCAGGTCCTGGTTGATTTGCGAAGTGTTCTGAGGGCCGCCAAACGGGAGCCCGCCGTTGGCCGGGTTCGTATCATAGAAACCCGGCAGCTGAATCAGGTTTCCAGTCCCCGGAATCGTCGCGTTCACCGCCACGTCCAGCGTAGGCACATTCTGCAGCTTCGTGTCGTAAGAATTGAACGTGTTGAACCGGCTGAAACTCAGCTTCGTCGACGAAGCAAGCGTAGGCGCGAACACATGCGACAGGCTCAAGAGGTATGCTTGGTTGTTTATCGTCTGGCCTACGTTGTACTGCGAATACGGCGACGCAAACACGCCCGGCTCGTCGACCTCGTCGTAGTCTACAAAGCGGAAGAACATGCTCGTGCTCGGCGATAGATTGTAGTCGCCGCGCACCACGTAGTTGTAGGTGTTTTGGGGAGCACCGCCGCCCGCGTTCTGAGGAGCCGTGAAGGCCACCGTGCCGAACATCGGCGTATTGGGATCGAGCCCCGCCGGTACCGCCGCTCCATACACTTGACTGGCCGTATAGGTCTGGTTGAAATTGAAAGTCTTGCCGCCACCGTAGGTATTGAAAAAGTCCTGAATATTCGGCGCCGCCACCGCCAGGAAATCCGGGGTCGGTACCCCGGAAATCAGCTGCGCGGCACTGCGCACCCGAATCCACTCCGCGCTCCCGAAGATGAATAGCTTGTCCTTCTTGATCGGGCCGCCCACCGCGAAGCCAAACTGGTTGCGCGTGTACGTGCCTTTCGGTACGCCCGCCTGGTCGTTGGTTTCCGTGTTCGAGGTATAAGCCGACAGGCGATTGAACTCCCATGCGTCGCCGCGAAACGTATTCGAGCCGGATAGCGTAGTCACGTTCACCACGCCGCCCGACGCGCGCCCGAACTGGGCCTCGAAATTGCTCGTCGATACGCGATACTCCTGGATCGAGTCCAGTGGAACAAAGGTACCGATTCCATCTCCGAACACCGACACGTTCTCGACGCCGTCCAGCAGGATCTCCGTCCCCGACGACCGCTGCCCGTTGATGTTGAACCCCACCCCGCGGGTCGTGGAGTTCTGCGAATTCGACCCCATGCTGCTCGAACCCGACGACCCCGCGTCGCCATTGGAGATGTTGCCCGAGATCGCCACGAAGTCATACGGGTTCCGGGTCAGGCTGGGCAGTTGCACGAGTTGCTCGGAGTCCACCACCTGCGAGAGCTCCTGCGTCTGCGTGTTCACCTGCGCCCCGCCCTCGGCGACCACCTGCACTTCCGTCACGCTGGTGTTGATCGACAAGTGCGCGTCAAGCGACACATGCGCTCCTACGGTCACTTCCACCTTGGCCATGAAAAGCTTGAAGCTGGGCGCGGTCACCGAGATCTGGTAGGTCGCCGGACCCAGCCCGCTCAACTGATAGAAACCGGAGCTCGACGTCTTGGCGCTGCGGACAGCATTCGTACCCAGGTTTCTTGCCGACACTTCTGCATCCGAAACCACCGCGCCCGACTGGTCGGTCACCGTTCCGGCAACCTGTCCTGTCTCCACCTGGGCGTGGGCAACCCCGATGCTTAGAAGCACCACTGCAATAACTCCGGCCACCAGGTGACGGAAGCCTCTCGATGTGTTCACCGCTGTTCCGATCACGCTCGGATCAGTGTTCGTCATCTCTTGACAGAAAAAACGCATGGAATCCTCCCAATTGTCTCGACTAAGAGCCCCTTTTGTAATTGCCAACATGATGCGGAAAAATCTGGCTTGCGGGGCTCAACTAACCGCCTTAGACGAATTGCAATTTACGAGGCGGGAAATCTTCAAGGGAAGCGAGCCGGCTACCGATTAGGCATCCGGACCCGATGCAGATAAAGCATCTATCGTGCCAGAAGGCTGTTTCGCAGACGAATAACCGCCATTCGTCACCAAAACGGCCTCCTGCCAAGACTAGGCGTTCGCGCCTTGTCATTTCGAATCGTGTAATGCTTAGATCCGTTCAACGCTTTTTCATACTTAAATATGGCATTTTGAATAATCAGTCTTTGTCTATGAAAAACTGGGGTAGAGCCGAGGACTGGCCTTCCGTATGCACGCAGCGCTGGATGGCCACACCTCTGCTCAACGTTTTCACGCCCCGTCTCGTTCTCGTGCACGCCCTGAAGCCCTGGGCCCGTCTGAAAACCTCGTTTCATGGAGTTTAGAGCCGTGCAGAACCAGGCCGATTGGTCGCTGTATGACCGAGAGACGCGAAAGACCCGCCGAGAATTCTCGATCCGTCAAGGAGAAATGTGACAAGCCTCACGTGATTGCGACTTTAGGCGCGGATACCACGCTAACAATAGACGAGCTGCTTTCTCCGCCTACGATTGGCGGGACCACGCATTTTTGGATGCAGGGATTTTCGATCGACCCCCAGCAAAATACTTTGATACAACCGGCGACGGTGACGGTCAAGTACGATCACTCCGAGTTCGGGACTCCTGACGGAATACCCCTGGAAGGACTGCTTGGGGTCTATTTCATTCAGAGTTCGACCGGCACTACCCAGTCCGGGACAGCGTATTCGATCGATACCGGTGCGCACACCTTAACCGCAACACCGCGGCCCGCATCAGGCGCTGGACGCGCTTGCAAATCGGACTGGGAACGGAAGAACGGTACGTGGGCTGCAAACAGCGCTTCCGCAACGCGGTGAATGATCAGATCGGGCTGGAGTCGGACCCGCCGAGATCTTCGCGTTCCGAGCTAGATTCAACAGAAATCATTGACCCTCTTTCCTTATTCGGTGCATCGCGCATAGAATCAGCAGGCTGCGCTGAGACGCCAGTCACACTCTCCAAAATCGATGGGCTGCGATCATTTTGTCTGGTCCTTGACACTAGGCTCTCATCGTGAGTTCGTTCCGGTTGGTTAAGGACTAAAGCCGCATAATGTCCATTGCCATCCAGGAGTTCTTGATGTGAACCTTGTTCTACTACGGCGCCATCATGCAGCACGACAATGAGGTCGGAATTCCGGATTGTACTGAGGCGATGAGCGACAACTACGCGTGTGCAGGAAAGACGGTCCAGGTTTCGATCTACCAGGCTTTCGGTCGTTACGTCCAAATGACTGGTCGTCTCGTCGAGAAGAAGAAACGGCGGCCTGTTTGCGACGGCGCGCGCGATCGCGAGGCGCTGGCGTTGGCCTCCGGATAAGGTACTGCCTCCTTCCTCGACACGGGTCTCGTAACCCATGGGCATTTCCATGATGTCAGAATGGATCGCGGCGATCTTTGCGGCTCGAACCAGGTCAGTCGTCGAAATCGAAGGGTCGTGAAACGAGATATTCTCTCGTAATGAAGAACTGAAGATGAAGGAATCCTGGAGCGCAGTTCCCCATTGTCTGCGCAAAGTCCGCAGATCCATCGCGCACAACGGCACACCGTCGTACAGGATCTCGCCCTCAGTTGGTAGGTAGAGACCGAGCAGGAGTTTTGCCAGTGTGCTCTTGCCCGAGCCAGTACGGCCGACGAGCGCAACCTTCTGTCCTGGCTCGATGACTAGCGAGATATCATCGAGCACTTTCGGTGAGTGAGCGTTGTATCGAAACGATACATTGCGCAGCTCGACCTTACCACTCAGCCGTGGCGCAGACTGAACGACGTCCAGTTCCTGTTCAGGTTTGGCGTGCATGACGTCTGCGATCCGTTCCACATGGCCCGCAGCCAACTGCAGACGTTGCCCGCTGAGTACAAGCGACCCGATGGGTTGAAGAAAAGCTGCTGCCAGAGCATTGATACCGAGCATGGTGCCAAGGCTCAGCGAACCACTCAAAACCAGTTTGGCTCCAAGCCATAGCAGGAAGAGCGGCGAGAAGGTGCGGACGACTGCGGTGATGGCATCGACTTTCGCGGAAAAACGGCCTCGCTGCGCCGAATGGTCAAGCTGTTTTGCCAACAGGTCGGACCAGCGAGCATAGGTGGATTGTTCAACTCCCGATGCCTTCAGAGTACCGATACCCATGAGGGACTCGACCAGACAACTTTGCGATGCTGACTGAGAGGCGAGGTCGTTTTCCATCAGTCTCTGAAGAGGTCGCGCGGTGGAGAACAAGACTGTTACTTCGATCAAACCGATGAAGAGGGCGGCCACACCAAACGGCGGCGAAACACGCAAGAGGGCTGCCGCGAAGACAAAAATCAGCGTGCCGTCGAGGATTGCCGACGTCGTAGAACTCGCCAGAGCTTGTCGGATGGTGGCATTGCTCCCGAGTCGCATCAGCAGATCGCCGCTGCTTCTTTGCTGGAAGAAGCGAAAGGGAAGCGATAGCAGGTGGTGGAAGAATTTGAGCATCAAGTGAGAATCAAGCTGAGCTTCTAGACGAACCAGAAGCAGAGCCCTTACGTAGCCGGCGGAAGCTGTCATGCAGGCCACGATGAGCCCGCCAATACAGAACATATCCAGCTGGCTCACGGCTTTGCCAGGAAGCATACGATCGACAACCAGCTTTGTGAAGAACGGCAGAGCCAGGCCAAATGTCTGCAGAAGCACCGATGCCGCCAGAATTTGCGCCAGGATGGCGGGAGTACCCGGAGTACGCAGAATATTTTTCACATATCCAAGCGACAGACTCGGGCGAGATGCGCGACCTACGGCAAAGCCGGGGCCTGGCTCGAGGAGAAGCACAACGCCGCTGAAGCCGGCTTCGAATTCGAAGGCGGTGACTTGGCGACGTCCGCAAGCCGGGTCAACAATGACAACCCGCTGGCCAGACCGCTTTTCAAGCACAACAAAATGATTATTGTTCCAGTGAATGATACAAGGAAGCTGCGCAACATCCATGGATTTCCCATCGACGCTAAATGCCCGCGTGCGCAATCCGAATTCCCTCGCCGCGGTCACAATGGTCCGAGCAGTGACTCCGTCCCGGCCAGGATCACACTTTTCGCGGCATTCCTCCAAGCGGACGCTACGTCCAAAGTAGCGGAGAATCATCGCCAGGCAGGCGGCGCCGCATTCAACTGAATTCATCTGGAGAACCACCGGAATTCGTCGCATCTTCATGGCAACACCGGCGGCGCAAGGGCAAGAATGGAGGGAACACGAGCCGGATCGGCAAAGCGCAGAAGCGTGTAGCCGATTCCGGCAAGCCCGGTCATAAAGCCGGGCGACTCGACGCCATGCGGGTTGCCGCACACCCAACCCGCTTCGCGCGCTTCTACGATAGCGCCAGCAACAATTTGGTCCGCCTGCCGTCGCCAATCGGGCACATGCACCATGTCTGCGGCGTTGAGCAGAATCTCAGCGTTGCCGAGATCACCATGGCAGACTGAGTGATTACTACCAAATCCGCGGTCAATTGTGGTGGCCATGGCCGCGTGAATCTCGTCCACAAGGAGTGGATCTCTCAGGTGACGAAGCGCGCACAATCGGGAAAGCCCGATGCCCGGAGCGCCGTGGCACCAGGCTGTAGCAAATCGTGAAGGCGCGTTTAGGCGCAGGTCCGGCCAATTGCGGTGCTCCGGAGAGAAAATCGATCGTTCATACTCTAGAGCCATCGGAGCGGTGCTTTCGAAACGGCTTTCTCCGGTGAGGCTCGCTAGTTCCAGCAGCGCGTAGGCAATACCCGCGTTGCCATGGGCGAATCCCGTCAACCCCGAAGCCGCATTGTTGCCGCAGTTCCAGGCGATGCCGGCCTGCGTCTGTTGAGTTGCACGGAGGAGATGCTCGCCGCAAGCCTGAGCGATTCCGAGTGTCTTCGCCGACGGCCTGCACGCATGCAGGCTTCGCATGGCAAGCACACAACCGGCTGCGCCGCCAACGATGTCCAGATATCTGTCGTTATCGATAAGACCTGGTATGCGATCCAGCAGGTCCTCACCTTCGGAGAACAGAGATTGGTCACCCCAGATGGCGCCGAGATGCGCCAGTGAAAAGACAAGGCCGCCCCAGCCGTTGAACAAACCAATCATCTTGAGCGAGTCACACTGTTTCATTTGACGACGCAGGGATCGCAATGCGGATTCGGCAAGTCTCGTATACCGAGGTTCGCCTGAAACCACGCCCAGATGAGCAAGGAAGAGAATCACTCCCGGCAGACCATCGTAGAGGTCAGGCCCCAGCGGCGCCAGGCGCCATTCGCGCTCGTTCACCGGTGTCAAGCCTATCCATGTGGCATCGTCACCGCCGGCCATGGCCAGTTCGGCAAGTCGATCTCCGATTCTCCGCGCGGCGGAGATCAATTCTGCGCGTGAAGCGCTCATCTCCCCAGAACAGCGCGCCGAACGTGCGTTGTTCCTTGGTCCCTCGACCTCGGGGGCGAGCGTCGCAACGGATGCGCGAACAAACCAAAGTTGCTGCTCCAGGTCTTTCTCGCCAAGTTGCAGGAGGTGTCGCTCGACGCGAGCCAGGCCAGGCATCTCAAAGTAGTTCTCAATGCGTTCATTACCGCTGGTCCAGAGATCCCGCGAAGCAGGACGCGTAGTAAACAAGGGAACATCGCCGTGCATCAAATCGTTAAGCTCAGCCCGTAACAATCTGGCCAGTTCGGGGCGGTCCGCGGACACCTCTTGCAACCGTTCAAATAAGGCCAGGCGATCAGCCTGCCTTCGCAATACATCGGGGTGATAGCTCTCATGAAGCAACGTGCCATAGGTGTGTGTGCCGCGAACAATGACACGCACCACGTCATTAGAAAAGGATTGGAGAAAGGCGAGCAATTCACTGCGATGGCCTAGAAGAAGTCGATACATCGACTCGAAGCCGGCTGCGATTGATTCAAGGTAATCCTGGGCATTTACTTCCTGACCGTCGAGGACGGGGCGATTGTTCGCGCTCGGCATCTCCATCCGCTTGCGGACTATATGCATTTCGTCGGTATCGATGCGTTCCCAGTGCGGCACGCCGTGCGGACTGAGTTGGCCGGCGGCGCTTCCCAGACCACTCATATCAACTCCCGCGTAATCTTCGTCGGCCAAGATCCGCGTAGGCAGTAGGCCAACCCGGAGCGCTGAGTAGTTCAGTGCGTTACCCGCAACTTCCGCGGCGCCCCACGGATCGCCATTTTCAAACCGCGGATGGAAAAGCGCCTCGAGGTCGATAAGTACCGGATGCTCGCCCGATGCGAGCAGATTTTCGCAATGGAAGTCGGACGCTTCAAGCGCATACAGGGTTGCGAGATACCCGCCTTGGCGCTGGTAGAATCGCGAGATTTGGTCGGTGCTCGTACACGGGGCTGCTTCGACGAATTCGACCCACCCATGGTCACCGCGATCGATGACTTTGAGGATGCGAAATTCCGGGTCAGCCCCAAGCCCATTAAGCCACGCCAGAAGATTCTGGACGTGTTCATCGACAGCCAGAGATCGGGGCTTATAGACCATTCGTGCGCCGCTTGCGAACGACGCAATCACCACTGAGCGGCCGTCGCAATGGGTATCGCCGGCCCCGGATTGAATCTCGACCAGCAAGCCCGGATCTGTGCCGAAGAGCGCTTCACGGATTTCATCCCAATCGACACAGAGATGTTCAAGAAATTCAAGGCTGAAAGCGGCCCATGTGTCGAGACGATGAACGATCTGGTTCACCATCACCGGATACTCATCCAACAGCCGATTCGCTATCTCACGCTCTTCCAGAAGATTGAGAAAACTGGCGAATCGCTCTGGCGGAGTGTCCCCGATGAGTAGCCCCTGCAGGCGCGCAACGTTGAGTTCGAGAACCATCGCGCGAGTCGTCATCGTGAGCAGGGGTTCGGCAAGGTTGACAGCTAGAAGCGGTTCTATGGCTTCCGGATCGAACGGCCCGCTCGCGTAACGCTTCGCCAAATCGAGGACGCCGTTCCGCACTCGAGTTCGCGCAGCTTCAATCAGCGGATGGATGATGCTGAGGCATCTGACCAGGCCGTGACCCCGCAATGGCTCTGGTAGCGGCAAGGGGGACGACGAATACTCTTTATCCAGTGCAGTTTTAAAGGGTGAGAGGGCGGGCACGTGGTTGCCTCCTTGTATCAGAAAAATTGTCACGGCGGCCGAGACAGGCTTTTCGCGCGATTCGAATTCGCGAGACTGCACTCGCTTTGGACGCCTGCTAACATGGGCAAGTATTCAAAGACTTGAGTGAGTATCACCCCATTGAACCGGCGACAGGCCGTGGGTAAATCAGGGCGTCCGAGCCCTTGAGTTAGGAATTGAGCCGGAGTGTATCCTTCCGAACGAGTGAGTCGTTGATCAAATCTTTACTTTGCAAGCGCGCTTCTCCGACTTGACCGGCGCTACGCAACGAACGGTAAATTCCGTGACTGAACGATTTACCTGGCTTGCGATGTGCCCAGGCGGGCTGCATGCACGTCTGGGCACTCAGATAGTCGTATGCGCTATCAGGCATCGGTCCGTTAGCAGAGGTAGCCTCTGGGCCAATTGGTGCTGCAGTCGCAAGAAATATGCACTGTGACCTGACAGTGATAGATCGTCAGGAATCCGCCAGCGACTTTCCCGAGATCAGCGTCCGAGAGCTCGATTGAGCCAGCGGGGTTTGGAGGAAGTACCGCACGTTCTGCCTCAGTGAGGCTGTTGCGATAGGCGGGGTCCTTCCAGGCGCGAATGATGTTGTTGGGGGACATGGACTTCTCCTTTTCTGAGTTGATTTGTTTGCCAACGGGTAGTGGGCGATAGATAGTGAGCAGCCCCTGGTGCGCGTTTCAGCCGGTTTGCGCATATGCCAATGCTCTCTATCGCTCGTATAGCTAGGGAGATCCCTTTGAGTCGCAATTCACCGTGAAGATTTGTAACGGAAAAGGTCGCAGTCAATAGGGGAACCAGAGTGGACTCACCTTCCGGTTCTACCGGTGAACCACTTGGCCCTGTAGTCGCCTTATCAGAGAAACGCCGAATGAAAACGTCATCATCGGAGGAGGACCGAGACAAAGTCCCAGTGCAGCCGGTCAAGACGACCCACCAGCCATAAAACACGCGGGGTCGATAGCCGCTCACTCTTTCTCCAAACCCGTCGCCCTCTCGACGCCTAGTGGGATGTGCCATTCTCTCCCTCGAACCCTTCGGTCAGTCGCGTAGTACCGGTTGCCTGACGTAGCTAATCAGAGAGTCTTTAGGTAAGCGATCAGCGCCCTTGAAGATTGTTCCATTTCCAGGAATTCAGCGCAGCCCCTGGAATTTGATCATTTCGGGGTCGTCGGGATCGACGAGCCCTCGGCCGGGAAGATACTTCACCGACAAACGAAGTCCTCCGATGGTGACCGTGTAGATGTGGTGCTCGACATCGAAAGCCGTCCAGGTTCCGCTTGAGCCGTCTGATCCTTGCACCGTGCCATCCGCAAGAAACTTGGTGGCGCCATAGCTGTTCAATTTAGCCAGGAATGTCTGGATGATGGGATCGCCGCCGGCTTTCGCCGGCTCAAACTGGACAGCCCCGGTGGCTTCGATCTCATATGCGCCGCCAGTGCGAACCAGGGCGTCGGAGGGCGCTGCGATGCTGATGAGCGTCTTCAATTTCTTGTCCAGTTTTCCGGTGAAGGTTTGTTCGGCCGTGTCCTTCTCCGAGGTCACAACCTTGGTGACATGCCAGGTTCTTTGCTCGTCATAGAGGGTGGCGGTCAAGGGAGTGCGGATCGGATTGCCGAAAAGTCCCATGGACTTGAATCGCACCACGACGTGCACGTCACCCGGTCCTCCGACGAAGTACCAATAGTGCGGGCCCACAAAATTATCGACGATTCCGGTGTTAACTCCCAACTGGAGTGGGGCCGGATCCTGGGACTTCAACGACTGCGCCGCTGCGCAGCTTACCGTCAAACCGAATCCAATCATCACAAGCTTTTTCACCATGCTTAAAGTCCTCATTTCTGCGTAGCGCGACGCTACATCCAATGTTGCGATTAAGTACCTCAGCGACCAGGTTCGTCGTCGGTATGACCTGACTCTTGTGTTCACCCAGACCTAAGTAACGAGTCCAGGCAGACCTGTATTGATCCGTCCACGTCTTCAAGTAGATGCCATCTCGCCAGCGTCGCGCCGATGAAGAAGCCATCCGGCCACCGACAAGCCGCCAAGATTGTTGGCATGCCTCGTCCGTGGCAGAACAGCAGCGGGAGGCGGGGCGCATACAGGCTTCTCTTTCTCCCCAACGGGGACCGAGGTTATCGAATCTGTCGCTGGAGCAATTCCGCACCTCCGCCAAGTACCTGGACCGGCCCGCCGCCGCGGACATAGCGTTCTGTATCGCCGCTTATGCCAATGGCATGACGGAGGACCGTATCGAACGCGCCCTTGATGACGACTATTTATCCCGCGATCCCAGCCCTTCAAAGCGAGCTGCCTATATCCGGAGGACCATGGAGAAGGCGAGAAGGTGGGCGGAGCGATAACATCACTGCTTGCAATCGCCATAACGTTCTTCCTTAGAGAGTTGCGAGTGACCTCTTTGAGTTTCGCGACCTGGTTTTTGTGCTCGCGCCATGAGTGAAGGGGCGTTGAACAGCGCGGCTCCTTTCCGGTTTGGCTTTCTGTGTGCGTTCAGCGTGCCGCACTCAGACGCCCCCGCCCTTCGGACGCACGCTCTCCTGTTCGAAATCCGCTATGCGCCTTCAAAGTTGCGGACTCCTTCCCCCAGGCAAGCTGTGGTCCCCTTCCACAGATTCCGTCCAGTCACCTTGGGAGTGGGTCGCGACGGCACACCCTTCGGGCAAGCATGTACCGCAGACAGCGGACAAACCAAAAGAAACGGAGTCAAACACATGTTCAACAAAGTCATCCTCATCGGCCGCCTCGGACAGAACGCAGAAGCCAAAACCGCTCAGAACAGCCGCGAGTACGCCGTCCTCAACATCGCAACCCAGGAAAGCTGGAAGAACGACAAAGGCGACTACGAAACCCGCACCGAATGGCACCGTGTCTATGCCTGGAGCAATCTCTCGAAGTTCGCCAGGACTCTCCAGAAAGGACAGCTCGTGACACTCGAAGGGACCTTGCGGTATCGCGAGGTCGAGGATGAGGTCGAGGGCACTCGGTTCAAACATCGGATCGCGGAGATCCACGCCATCAGCATGAAGCGGCTCTCGAAGATCGAGGCCGCTGACGATCCTGCCGACGGCGCTAACGACGAGTAATCATCGCCTCTTCGGTAGATGGGAACAGCTATCCCATCCACCGATATTCAGGTGGAGATGTCATGAGCTGGTCCGGGGTCCAGGCTTCGCCATAAGCTTTCATGGCAGGGCTATAGGTCTAGCCCGGCGCGGTGCAGGCCGTGCGGCCCACTATGCCGGTTGGGACCATTTTCATTCCGGCTTGTGCGCTGAGGCCAGGCCTTACATCGCTACTTGAAAACCTGGCCGCTCGCCACGCTATCCGCGGCGTGAGCGAAGCTGGACGGGAAGAGGGAAGCCGCGGCGACGAGGATCAGAAGCAAGGGCCTTACTCGGATCTTCGCATATCTCCTCGGAATTAAACAATTCATGTGCCTGGGGCATGGGCCTGTTCATGACCGGAGTTGAGACTCATCCCTCGTCCACGCCATTTGAACCCATGCTAACCGGTATTGATACCCCTCGAAATGTCTTGCGCTCTTTCATCGTGCCCGACGCCGGTTCGACGTCCCGGCGATTCCTGTGATTGTTCTGGCGCTCGCGGCCAGCGCGATATTTGCGGTGCCCAGGAGAATTGGAATCTCGCCGAAAAACTCGCCCGCCTTGAGTTGCTCAAGCTCCCGGCGTTGTCCAACAATATCTTTCACTACCTGGAGTAAGCCCTCGAGAACGACGAAAAAACGAGGATCCTCGCCTTCGCGTATGACCCAATCACCGTCTTCAACGTGGATATCCGCAGCCTTTTGTGCGAGTCTTTGGCGCGTGGGTTCGTCCAGGACGGCGAAGAGCGGAATGGACGCCAGTTCTGCAGCAGTGATCACGTAGTCGTTCCCCGCTACACCTAGGGTGGGCCCATAGCAGAAGATAAAGTATTTTTTCTTCAGGATCTCGCCAGAGCTTTAAGGTCGTTGCCAACCGGGAGCTTCGACATGAACTGATTGCCGTCCTCACTTCATGAGAAGAACGATCAACGTGGCGGCTGTCGCCAGATGAAGCAGGATATGCGCAGTGTTTGGGACCATTCCATTGCGCGGCGGCAAGAAGGAATGCGTTTTGCCGAACATGATTTGATAGCGAGCAGCTCGCTGTGGTTCCGGTCGGAAAAGATAAGGTATCCACCAGGCGCGAATTTGCCCGATGAAGAGCAGGCCATAGCTAATCACGAGCCAGTCGTAGAGCCAGTCGGGATAAGGTCGTTTAAAGTGCAACAGGCTAAAGCACAGCCCGATGGTCCACGGCAAACCTTGAATGAGCGTCACTGTGACGAGACGGCGTGTCGTATCCTGGCTGCGTACCGCTGTGACATCGTTGAGACGTCCAAGGGGAATTCAGTCGTGAACCCAGAGAAAGAGAACTTGAAATACTTGGAGAGCGAGCAAAGAGGGTGTTTTGAATTTTGTGTAAAGCGTTTGTTCCTCGATACTGGAGGAACGGATGGGAATCGACAAAGAGTTAATCGATAAATTGCTGGCCGACTACAAGGGTCCGGAGGATCTGATCGGCGAGCAGGGTCTATTGAAACAGCTGACGAAGGCGTTGGTGGAGCGAGCGGTGCACGCCGAGCTGACCCACCACCTGGGGTATGAGAAGAACGACTCCGGGGGCAAGGGCAGTGGCAACTCGCGCAATGGAACAAGCACCAAGACGCTAAAGGGCGATTTCGGGGAGGCGGTGATCGAGGTTCCTCGGGACCGCAATGGCACCTTCGAGCCGAAGATCGTACCCCGGCACCAGCGCCGTTTCAGCGGATTCGACGACAAGATTCTGTCGATGTATGCCCGGGGGATGACGACGCGAGAAATCCAGGGTCATTTGCAGGAGATCTACGGGGTGGAGGTGTCGCCATCGCTGATCTCAGAGGTCACCGATGCGGTGATCGAAGAGGTGAAGGCCTGGCAGACGCGCCCCCTTGAACCTCTGTATCCGATTCTGTTTCTTGATGCCTTGATGGTGAAGATGCGCCACGAGGGCCGGGTAGAGAACCGCGCGGTCTACGTGGCCATCGGCATCGATCTGGATGGACGCAAGGACGTGCTTGGGCTGTGGACCTCGGCCAACGAGGGCGCCAAGTTCTGGCTGCAGGTGCTGACTGAACTGCGCAACCGCGGAGTGAAGGACATCTTCATCGCCTGTGTTGACGGGCTGAAAGGCTTCCCTCAGGCTATCGAGTCGGTGTTTCCTCAGGCGCAGGTGCAGTTGTGCATCGTGCACCTGGTGCGGGCCAGTCTCAACTACGTCGGCTGGAAAGAACGCAAACAGGTGGCGCAGGATCTGAAGTCTGTTTACCGTGCCGCCACCGAAGAACAAGCCCGGCGGGAGATGGCCGCCTTTGCTGAGCGCTGGAATCCAAAATACCCCACCATCGCAGCGCTTTGGCAAAGGAACTGGGAGAGAGTCATCCCTTTCTTTGCATTTCCGGCCGAGATTCGCAAGATCATCTATACGACCAATGCGGTGGAATCACTGAATATGTCCCTGCGCAAAGCGCTCAAGACGCGGGTTGCCTTCCCCAGCGAGGAAGCAGCGCTCAAGGTCATGTATCTGGCGCTCCGAAATTTGATTGCGAAATGGGAAAGCCCATTGCATTGGAAGGCGGCTTTGAACCAGTTCACTCTGCTCTGGGAAGACCGGATCCAGATCGTGACCAGAGCGTAATCCTTGTTATCCTTTGCCCCGGATAGAAATCGATAAGGCCGGTGAGGACCGCCGTCAAGGCTCGAGATGAACTCGCTGCGCTCGGCCTTGACGGCGGCCCTCACCAGCCAAATAATTCCAACTATCCGGGGCATAAGGGTAACAAGCAAAAACGAACTTGCCCCGACCACCGAGGCACTAACCAGGGGAACGGCGTTTACACAAAATCGCGGACACTCCCCGAGCAAAGCCATCTCGATTTCGCGGTTTGCCGGGAAATGTTGCTGTGCCATTCTCGTCCTCTTAGCACCATTATGACCTCGATTGCTCCCGAATCGCGGACAATCACGGAAGTGATCCACTTGGCCGAATAACCGCCTGCTCGGACAAGTGATCGCTCTCAAAAGAATCGCCGAACCATCAGATCATATGCCACCCTCGTGCTACTTTCGAGAGGAAGTCTTCAAGGGTCCGAATCACCAATTCAAGAATGCCTTCTACATCCCTACTCAAAGAGCGCGTTGGCCTCCTCATGGAAGACCATGCGCAATTCACCGATGTCGCGCTTTCGGCTCATGAGTTTTGATCGAGGTCGAGAAACAATCGTCGCTCCTAATACTTAACATTCCGTCGAAAGCTGAGCAAACCTAAGATGTCCCCCAGACATCGCCGAGGACACGTTGGAAGTTGGCGCCCAACACCTTCTCGATCACGGAAGAGGGCTGGCCGCGACGGGAGAGCTCTTCGGCAATCACTTCCATGTGATTCGGTCCGTTGAGATCCGGCACCCAGGGATAGCGGTCCTCGCCGGGTGCCCCGATGCCAAGTTGCTTTCGGTGCGCGATGTCCGCGTCAAACGAGGCTTTCTGAGCCGGCGTGAGCGTAAACGCCTGAATCGAACTATCCGAGCCGATGCCTACGTGGTCAGCTCCGCAAACGTCGATGGCATGTACCAGATGATCGATTACATTCTGGCGGGTGGGGACCGTGGGAGACGCCACCAGGTATGGCATCAGAAACACGCCGAAGTAGCCGCCGTGGTCGGCCAGGGATTTGAGAATCGAGTCCGGCTTGCTGCGAGGATGAGGATAAACAGCGGCGCAGCCGGAGTGGGAGATGAGAACGGGTTTGGATGATGCGGCGATCCCCTCGGAGGTCGTCCCGTATCCGCTGTGGCTGAGATCGACCGCCACTCCGATTTCGTTCATCTTTCTCACCGCAGCCATACCCGCGTTGCTGAGTCCGGCATTGCCCGGCTCGAGGCAGCCGTCGCCGAATATGCTGCGCGTGTTGTAGGTGAGCTGCATGATGCGCACACCGAGATCGCGGAACATGCCGATGCGCTCAGGATTCTCTTCAAGAAATGCGGTGTACTGAAATCCAGGAAGAATGCCGATCCTGTTCGACTGTTTGGCGTGCGCAATCTCCGCATGCCGCCGGATGACGCAAAAACTATCCGGATACTTCTCGATCAGGGCATGAAGCGAAGCGATCGCCTTGATCGTGCCTTCGAAATCCCGCTCGGAGACCGGTGCAATGAACGGCAGTGATACCCGAATCGTGAATCGTCTTCACCAGAGCGGGACCGGGCGGTGTTTCGCCATCGACAAACAGGCAGCAGAGCGAATCGATGACGATGGCGCTCCTGTACATCCCGGAGATATCGGGCGAGGCGGCCGGATCTGCAACCAGGCGCAGCGGATGAAGCAACGTTGCCGCGGTGCCTTGCAGAGCGGAAATCTGAAAATCCCGGCGAGTGAGCAAATGTTTTTGCATGGTAAGTGAACAGAGCGGGAGTATATCACCGCGATTGAAAGAATTCCTGATGGGAACGTACAATGACGCTCTAGCCAGGCGCCGTCTGGAACTCGCCTGTTCGGAGTGCTGAGCCGAGTCCGGCGCGAAGGCTGCCGTAGCGCACTTTTGAAAAAGGTAAGAAGTGGAGGGTTGTCATGCAGAACGGCAAATCCGCCATTTGGAGCAGTCTGACGCTCGTTGCGATCGTGAATCTGTCACTGATTATCAACTGTGGGAAGGCAAAGGCCGAAGCAAGTCAGAGTGCTTTGCCGGCGCTGCCCGCGGATATTCCTGTCACGGCCGATCGCTATTCCGTGTTGATGGGTGGAAATCCGGCGGGACAGCAGGCGGTGTGGGCCGCACCTGACGGTCTCCACATTTTTTTTCAATTCAACGATCGCGGCCGCGGACCCAAAACGACCACGGTTCTGAAACTGGATGGAAAGGGTGTTCCGGTATCTGAAACCGTCGACGGGAACGACTACCTGAAATCGCCGGTTCACGAAATCTACGCCCTCGAGTCCGGAAGAGCTGTTTGGAAGAGCGCCATAGAACAAGGCAGCAAGACGTTGACCACGCCGGCGGTCTATGTCTCCATAAACAGCACGCCGGTAGAACTGGGCGTGCTCGCGCAAGCGGCGCTTGGGAACGGAGAAAAGGTCGCACTCCTGCCCGAAGGGGAAGCGAGCACGGAGCGGGTTACCGAAATCAACATCGAGGTTTCCGGGCGGAAGAAGCGCGTTTCCCTCTACGCCATCCGCGGCCTCGATTTCTCGCCTACCTACCTTTGGCTCGATCAGCGGCAAAGCTTCTTCGCGGTTGTGGATGACTGGTTCACTGTCATTCCGGAAGGTTGGGAACCGTCTGTAAAGATTTTATTGGCTGCTCAGGATGAGGCCAGACAAGCCCGCGCCGCAGGACTCGCTGCCAGGCTGTCTCACAAAGAGCCGAACGGGGTTGTGTTCGCACATGTGAATCTCTTCGATTCCGAGTCAGCGAGGGTTCTGAAAGACCAAAGCATCGTAGTTGTCGGGAATCGTGTTGTCAGCGTTGGGCCTTCCGACCACGTGAATGTTCCCAGTGGAGCCGAAGTAATCGATGCGCCGGGCAAAACGCTGCTGCCGGGTCTTTGGGACATGCACTCCCATGTAGGTGATGACGACGGGATATTGAATCTGGCAGCTGGAGTTACGACCGTGCGCGATTTGGGCAATGATAGCGAGTTGCTGCTTGCCCGCCGCAAGCGAATTGAAGAGAGCAAAGAGATTGGCACTCGCATAGTCCTCGCCGGCCTCATCGATGGTCGAGGCCCTTTTCAGGGCCCAACCAAAGTCCTCGTTTCTACTGAAGCCGAAGCTCGCGCCGCGGTCGATAACTACAAGCGACTGGGGTATGTGCAAATCAAAATCTACAGCTCGGTCAAACCCGAGTTGGTCCCCGCCATCATCAACGAAGCCCACAAAAGCGGCATGCGCGTCAGCGGACATATCCCTGCCGAAATGACCGCCGCGCAGTGTGTCGAACTTGGTTACGACGAAATTCAGCACGCCAACTTCCTCATACTGAATTTCATGCCCGACGTGAAAAACACCAACACCATCGCACGCCTGATCGAACCGGCCAAACGGGGCGCCGGTCTCGATCTCAGCTCACCCGAGGTGCGGTCCTTCATCAACTTGCTTCAGGATCACCACACCACACTCGATCTCACCCTCAGCGTGTTCGAAAATCAGTATCTGAACCGGGCCGGCCAAGTCCCTCGCGGTTACCAGCCCATCGCCAGCCGCTTGCCCGTTCAGGTTCGCCGTGGCCTGCTCTCAAGCGGCCTTACCCCGCCCGATGGTATGGACGATACCTACCGGAAATCCTTCGCCAAGATGATGGATCTCGCCGGCCTTCTCTATCGTTCCGGAATCCCCATTGAAGCTGGCACCGATTCGATGGCTGGATTCGCTCTTCATCGCGAACTGGAGCTCGACGTCCAGGCCGGCATTCCTCCCAGCCGCGTTCTTCAAAATGCCACCTTCAATGCTGCCCGCATCATGAAGCTGGACGGTGATCTCGGCTCGATTTCTCCCGGCAAGCTCGCCGACCTCATTCTCGTGAATGGCGATCCGGCGGCAAACATTAGTGATATAAGAAGGACCACATTGGTGATGAAGGACGGCATCGTCTATAAACCAGACGAGCTGTATTCGACTATTGGCGTGATGCCGTAGGCACATTTCCTGGTTCATGAAAACCTTGGCCGGATAAAAGAACGTGTTGTCAGTGATTCCGCTCCACCTTCTTCTTCTCTTCACTGACTCGCAGTCATAAGCCCCCCGTGAAAGTCCAGCCGAATTCCTCACATCTCGAACGGAGATCTCTGCCGCCGGTGGAAGTGGTCTGCAGGGAACTCCACGTGCCGATAAACTGCCTACTCGTAGAAGTGCCCCGCAGACTCGTGCACAAACGACCGTTTCTGACATCTTCCAATCGTCAGTTTATTTAAGTCGGCGTTTAGCTGCGCACTTGGGTCGACGAGCCGCAACAGGTTTCTGAGTCATTTGTCCGAGCAGGCGGTTATACAGACAAGTGGATACCCTCGCGCTACAATCCGCCGACGCTCTGGCAATCACAGAATTTGTGGGTGTTCTGAGACCTCGCGGAGGCGAGTCGCCATGAGCGCTGACTTAAGCAGAGTCCTTTAGGATCGTGTGTCATCCAGAACTACGCCGATGGCTTAACATCCTAGCACAGCGGATTTGGTTACTAGGCCGGCAGCGCCTCAATGATGTTCAAACCGGACACAGTCGAGATCACCTGAGTGAGACTGAACTCAGCGTCACCCAATAGGTCGCGATATTCCTCCACGGTGCGTTCCTTCCCTCCGGTCATCAGCATCATGATTACATCCGCGAACTTTCCGGCAGAGGGAGCATTTCCATCGGGTAGAGCCCACTCGACAAGCAAGACGGCGCCGTCTTTGGGAACCGCACGTCGGCAATTGGCCAGGATGTTATGGGCGCGCTCATCGTCCCAATCGTGGATCACGTGTTTCATAAGGTAGGCGCGGCAGCCGGGAGGCACTTCGTCGAAGAAATTACAGGGCTGCATGGCGCTGCGCGAGGCGAGTTCACCGCCGAGAAAGCCACGATCCTTAGCTCGCTCAATCGTGTGGGGCAAGTCGGCTAGCATGCCGCGCAGTCCTGGATGCGCCGTCAGAATTGCCGCCAGCAAAATGCCGTTTCCGCCTCCCACGTCCATGAGGCTTCCCCATTTGCCGAAATCGTATGCCCCAGCGACGACTGGTCCAACCAGTGCAGACATACCTGTCATCGCGTCGTCGAAGAGTCGAGCGGTCTCAGGATCTGTCTTTAAGTATTCGAAGGCTTCCATCCCAAACAGCTTGGCTCTGGCCGGGAGTCCAGTCTCGATGCTGTAGAGAATTTCTGCAAACGGTCCGAAAAGGAACTGGCTCCCCCTGAAAATAAGAATGGAGCGAACCGAACCTGGCACACCAGTGCGGAGAAAGTGGGAGAGTCCAGTATTTGCGAATGTTCGAGGGGACGTTTCCTCGAATACACTTTGGCTGGCCATGAGGCGGAGAATGCGGTAGAGAGCCGATTCGTTCACGTTCAGTTTGCGGGCCAGGTCCGAGGAGGTCTGCGCGCCATCTTTCAGCAGATCGGCTACTCCGAGCTTTGCTGCGGCGTACAGAGCCTGATGGATGATGAGACCGTTCGTCATGCCCAAGAGTTGCGACGGTGTTGCGGTCGACGAGGTTTGCGGCGGCATAATTTCCCTCTCGCTGAGTGGAGCACAGATTGTGATCGAGATGGCACGATTCTTTGCCTCTCGTTCAGGTGCGGGCCGCGCGATACCGGTACGGTCCCAGACTCACGATCAGCAGCGTTGCCAGAACCGCCGCGCAGAAGAATCCGATTAGCGGCGCGACGTAGGACCCTGTCTTATCGAAGCCGAAGCCCATGAGATAAGCTCCCAATCCACCAGACACGCCAAACACGGCCCATATCCATCCAAAAATCGCTCCGTACGAGCGCAGGCCAAAGTAACGGCTCGTCAAATACGCAATGATGTCGACCTCTGCCCCTATACCGAGACCGACCAGCACGGCGGCGATGCACGCAGACCAGATTGCGTGGCCCAACCCGAGGAATGCAATCCCGATCGTGACCGCGGAGAAGAGCAATGCTGCGACGCGAGGCGCGAAAAACTGATCCAGCAGGTAACCACAACCTACGCGCCCCATGAACAGCCCAACGCCGAAAAGCGAGCTGGCGAACGCCGCCAGCTGAGCAGAACCACCCCGGTCGGTCAGGATCGCAGGCAAGTGAATGAAACACGCGTGCACGCTCGCAGTCACTAGAAAAAGGCTGCACACCATGGTCCAGAATTCTCGCGTGGGGACGGCCTCTCGCAGGGTTAGCCCGACATCGTTCGCGACGATTGGCATGGGGACGGGAGCCTCCCCAACCCCATCCGGCAGGAGGCCCATATTTTCGGGTCGTTCCTTCAAAAATGCTGCAACCACCGGCAGAGGGATAAGAATAATCGAGCAACCGAAGACCGTGTATGCGAGGCGCCAGCCGAGGGTCGTGACCAATCGCTGTGCCACCGAAGGAATGACAATGGCGCCTAGCCCCATCCCAAGCATCATGACGCTGATGGCCAGTCCTCGGTGCCGGTCAAACCAGTGCGAGACTACGTCCGTGTACGACATTGCCCCGGCACCACCAGATACCACGCCCAAGGCAAAATAGAACACGTACAGTTGCCATATCGCCTCTGACAAGAACCAGCTGGAAATCAGAATCAAACCGAACACAGCCGTGAATGGGAGCAGCACCTTTCGCGGGCCGTAGCGGTCGACAAATCGCCCTGCCAGCGGGATAAACACCGCGGCCGTCAAGTTGTGAATTGTGAATGCGAGAGAAATCTTGGCACGTCCGCCATGAAATTCCTGCCCTATCGCCTTTGCAAAGAACCCGAAGGAAAAGACAACGATTGTGCCGGTGTTGAGGAAGAGCCCGAGGGCTGCAGTCAATGCAACCCACCAGCCGTAAAACACCTTGGGCCTCTCGTTTCTCATTTCAAGCTTGTTCTCCAGATTGCTATTGAGCATACATAACAGTCGTAAAGGCAAGTAGAACGGATAAAGACAAGAGTTAGCGGAACGTATTGGTCGGCGCCGCCGCGCTCCTAATTCAGCTCCCCGCTTTCTGCGTCATCGCACCCTGATCGGCTCGAAATACTGTGGAATGATGACTCTGGTTTTGGGTGATGCGGCAGTCACCTCCTCTGCAAATTCGTTCGCTGCCGCCAGCGACTGGACCCGCAATGGCGCGTATCCATATCCATCCCAATGAGTAGGCATGACCACTAGCGGATTTCCCAAAGCGCCCATCAGCCGGCGCGTGTAGTCGTAAATCTCTAGCCGCTCATTGTTGGCTCCGACCAGCGCAATATCGGGCCGCAGACCCTCCATCTCGCGCTCAATGTAGTTCATCGAGCCCATGGCTAGCACCTCGTGTCCCGCCAACCGAAGCAAGTAAACCACGCTCTGGCCTTCGACGAAGTCGCCCGCCTTGAGTGGCGCTTTCAACCCGGGTGGGGCATTGCCGGCCAGGCGGCTACTCAAGTAGTGCTTGTGAAACAGTGCCGAGTGAATGGTGGGAATCACCTTCAGGGAGAACGCCCCAAACGCATAGTCCTCGCCTCCACGAACCACAATGAGCTGCACATCAGGTACGTCATAGGCGCGAGCCAGGTTGGCGACCGTCTTGTTCCCGACGATTATTGCGCCGGTTTTCTTTGCGATGTAGGGCGCGTCCAAAGCGTGGTCGAGGTGGCCATGCGTGACTAAAATGTAATCTGCGCGACGTATCTTTGCATCGATTTCTTCCGTATCAGGTGCAATAATCGTTTGCGGGTCGGTAGGTTGTCCTGTGGTGGCCGGGGCTGGGGGATGCTGAAATTGCGTGATGTACGGATCCACGAGCACGAAGGTTTTGCCATCGTTAATCTGCCAGCCGGCGTTGCCCAGATATGTAAGCTGAACTTCGGTCCGCTCCCGAGCGTTTGCGATCTTGGAGGGGCTTGGCGTCTGGGCAGGAACAGCCGTCGCGCAGGCGGCTAATACGAAGGGGACCATATATCGTGTTAGCATGTCGACCTCCTGCCAACTAGCGCTGATAAACGTTTCCGTGAGGCGGCCAGCGCTGCCGGAGTGTCTCGGTCAGCCAGTGACCTAATCTGCAACCCGTCATCCTTTTAGAAACGAAACGCCCGTTGGAATCCTCGGCGGCTGTTCAACTTCGTTCATATGTTCAACTAGGGCAGGGATAGGGGTGCCCAGGCGGGCGTTGCATCTTCCCACTGGTTATCGGTCAGCGGTCGTTGATTGGAGCCATCCGCGTCCATCACAAAGAGCTCGCCATAGGGTTGAGGAACGTCGTCGGAGAGCGAGGCTTCATCTTTGAATCCTAAACGGGCGCTGCTGAAGAGAATATGCTTTCCATCTGGAGACCACATATTGTGTGCATCATTTCCTGGAGTGGTGGTCAATCTCTTCAAATCGGTCCCGTCGGGTCTGATCGTGTAAATGTCATAGTCATCTTCGCTTAGGCGTGTGAACGCGATCAGATCGCCTTTTGGAGACCAGGAAGGGAAATTGTCAAATCCACTGGTCAGCTTTGTTGAGGAGCCATCGTCCAGATTGATGATTCGGAGACCATACTCTCCCTCGCTCCAGAAGCGATACACGATCCGCTTGCCATCTGGAGACCAGCTCGGGAACCCGCTGTTTCCCGCAGTCTTGGTGAGCTCATGGAGTTCCGAGCCATCCGGGCGCATCAGCATGACGCGAGCTGGTCTGCCGCTGCGAGGAGCAAAATAGAAACCTACCCCAAAAGCGATCCAGTCATCCTTCGGCGACCATTGTGGCGCAAGGGCCAGAGTGCCCTCTTCTCCACGAAAGATCTGTTTAGCATTTGTTCCATCCGCATCCATTACAGATATTGAGGACATCCTCGAACTGGGGACCGTTCCAAGGTAAGTTACAGCAAGTTTCTTCCCGTCATGCGAAAACGCGGGAAACGGGTCCGATTGGGCAAGGTCAAACTCCGGATCGATACTGAACATGGGCTCGTTTTGGCGCCATGGTTCAGTGGACCATTT
>Ga0206915_1078_pt1 | contig 24060 bp, 21 predicted proteins | sample Alteio_BWOrgHeat_70_FD_152945 | JGI IMG/M metagenome (GOLD analysis project Ga0206915, IMG submission 152945) | Enriched cells from forest soil in Barre Woods Harvard Forest LTER site, Petersham, Massachusetts, United States -... | ecosystem: Environmental > Terrestrial > Soil > Temperate forest >...
GATATTGTTTTTTGCAACAGAAGTTTTTAGTCATTTGTTTATTGATGGGTTTAATAATTACGGTGTAGGGTGGCTGGAACCCTTTAGCCACCTGCGTTTTTCTTTTAATGCCATTTATATTGCAGACCCACTGTTTTCTGTGTGGCCGGGTATTGCCTGTTGTATGCTGTTTATACTAAGCCGCTGGAGTGCCAAAAGAAAATTCTGGTGGAAGTTTGGCGTTATCCTTCCATTCATATATCTCGGTTATTGCACTATCAATAAAATAACCATCAATAATGATGTAAAAAATATCTTTGCCGCACAAAATATTCCGCATGAAAGATATTTCACCACCCCCGCGCCATTGCAAAATTGGTTATGGTATGTAGTTGCCGGCAACGACAGTGGTTATTATGTTGGCTACCGGTCTTTGTTTGACAGTAAAAAACAAATGGATTTTCAATATTTCCCCCGCAATGATTCATTGTTAAAGCCTGTTGAGGCTAGTGAAGGCCTGCAAAAGCTCATTCGGTTTTCGCAGCAATTTTATACGGTTGAAAAATGGAATGATACATTGGTGTTTAACGACCTGCGTTTTGGCCAAATAATTGGCTGGCAAAACCCGAATGAAAAATTTGTATTTCATTATTACCTGCAGCAACCCGAAGCTAATAAGCTGGTAGTACAAAGGGGCAGGTTTGCTAAATGGGATTGGAGTGTAGTAAAGGCCTTATGGAAACGGATAAAAGGAAATTGAGTTTATTACTTTTGTTTTCTTTTTAGCACCCAGTATAAGCCCTTTACATCTGTTTCCCATTTGGGCAATATCAAAACAAGAGCGATCTCTTCTGCAAGGTCTATAGCAGTTAAAATGGCTGTTACGTAAAAAGCTATATATGGAGGCTGATCAACAAAGAAAAACAGGATCAGAAAAATGCCTTGCGATAGGGCAGCAACTTTAGCGGTATACGTATGAAAGCTGCTTATTTTATGGTAACGGATAAAGGCAAAGCCGGTTTGTGTGATATATAACGCCACCAATATAATGATGGGGACCATTTCATGCTTTATAAATTCCGGTTTAAATACAACAATACCGACTATTGCTGCAACAATAGTAAGATCGTCTGAAATGGAATCAAGCTTTGAGCCGAGGACGCTGAACACTTTATACTTTCGGGCGAGAAAACCATCAATGGCATCGGTGAAAAAGCTGACAGGCAGCATCCATTTAAAAATGTCAGGCCGGTGAAAAATGATCAATAAAAGCAATACCGGCTCGGCTGCCAGGCGATACAGCGTTATGCCATTTACTACATAATAACTTTGCTTATGCATACCGGGATAAACGATTGTAGGAAAAGAAAGTTCATTAAATATATTTTTATATTCAAATTTATTTTCACGGCGAAATGCAATATGTTTGATGAATATCATATTGCTTCCTGAACAAAGCCATCGTAAAAAACGTATGACATATATAGTTTCTAACCGATAAATTGAATTATGTCAGCAATTCCGGCGCCAAAGGGATATACGGCCAATAAAGTTAAGCTGGTTAAAAGTGGTAAGGATTATTTTGATACCCTGTTATCCATTATTAACCGGGCGCAGCATGTTATACACGTGCAGGTATATATTTATAATGCTGATAAAACGGGCAATCTTATAGCGGATGCTTTAAAAGCCGCCGCAGCCAGAAAGGTAAAAGTATATGTACTGGCGGATGGGTATGGTTCAAATTCTTTACCCGCATCATTTAGTAATAACCTTAAAGAAGCAGGTATTAATTTCCGGTTTTTTGGCCCCTTTTTCAGGAATAAACATTTTTATCTTGGCAGGCGGCTGCATCAAAAAGTGGTGGTTGCAGATTCGCAATATGCACTTGTTGGGGGTATTAATATCAGCGACCGCTATAATGATATGCCGGGGCAACCTGCATGGTTTGATTTTGCACTGTATATTGAAGGCCCTGTTGCGGAAGAGCTTTGCCGCCTTTGCCATAAAACATGGCAAGGCTTTGCTACAGGTTTACGCATCCCGCCTTGTATGCAATATTCAGAGCCCGGTGTACAAAAACCTTTATCAGATGCATTTGTGAGAATGAGGCGCAACGACTGGGTGAATAATAAACGACAAATTACCGCCACCTATTTTGAGATGCTTTCAAAAGCTACATCGCGCATCACCTTATTGTGCAGCTATTTTGTGCCTGGCAATAAGTTTAGAAGAAGGCTGAAAAAAGCGGTGAAAAAGGGAGTAAAGATCACAGTGATACTGCAGCGGTCATCAGATTCAAAACTTGCAAAAAATGCTGAGCGTTACTGGTACGATTGGCTGCTGCGAAACAATATTGAAATTTATGAGTACAAAGAAAATGTACTGCATGGCAAAGTAGCCGTTTGCGACAGTGAGTGGCTAACAATAGGATCGTACAATGTAAACAACATCAGTGCTTATGCCAGTATTGAATTAAACCTTGATGTGCGGGATCAACACTTTGCAACATCAGTTGAACATAGTTTTGAAGAGGTTATAAAAAATAATTGCACCAGGATAACCAAAGATGATTTTGCGTATGCTACCAATAATCTTAAATATTTGGCCATGTGGCTATCGTATCAAATTTACCGCCTGCTGTTTTACCTGTTTACTTTCTATTTTAAACAGGAAAGAAATTAGCGTATTGGGAATAGTACAGCCCCATCGGGGCGACATCTTAGTAGCAGCAAGCCAAAGATGAATATTATCAATTAGCCCCATCGGCGCGACATCTTAGTAGCAGCAAGCCAAAGATGAATAATATCAATTAACCCCATCGGGGCGACATGTTAGTAGCAGCAAGCCAAAGATGAATATTATCAATAAGCTCCATCGGGGCGACAGGTTAGTAGCAGCAAGCCAGAGATGAATATTATCAATAAGCCCCATCGGGGCGAAATCTTAGTAGTAGCAAGCCAAAGATGAATATTATCAATAAGCTCCATCGGAGCGACATCTTAGTAGCAGCAAGCCAAAGATGAATATTATCAATAAGCTCCATCGGAGCGACATGTTAGTAGCAGCAAGCCAAACATGTAAATTATTTTTAGATACCCGCCGCGTCGGAGCTACCCCATTGTTAAAATTTTAAACATCCTGAATGCATTACATTTTTATTTACATTCGGTTTTTATTTAATGTATCTCTCTTAAAATATTGCCATGGAAAAAAATATTCAACGCAGAAGCTTTATTAAAAACACTTCTCTTGCTGTTGCAGGCATCGGGCTTACTGCTTTAAAATTCCCCGCATTCGGGCGTAGTTTTTCTCCCAACGATAAAACAATTATTGGCGTAATGGGCACCAATGGCAGGGGGCTTGAGCATATAAGGGCGCTTGTTAAAATACCTAACCTTGAGATCGCTTATATATGCGATGTGGAAGATAACGCACGTGCAAAAGGTTTAAACCTTGTTGAGAAGCTTACAGGCAAAAGGCCGCAAGCTGTGCATGATTTCAGAAAGATATTAGATAATAAAGACCTTGATGCTATAACCATTGCCACACCAGATCATTGGCATACTCCCGCAGCTATATTGGCTTGTGCAGCAGGCAAACATGTGTATGTAGAAAAGCCCTGCGGGCATAACCCCGAAGAAGGCGAGATGCTTATACGCGCGGCACGCAAATACAACAGGCATGTGCAAATGGGCAATCAGCGCCGGTCAATGCCCAACCTTATGAGCGCCATGCAGCAAGTACACGACGGCGCTATAGGCAACGCTTATTTTGCAAATGGTTGGTATGCTAATAACCGCAAGCCGATTGGCACCGGTAAAGTAATACCTGTTCCGTCAAATCTCGATTGGGAGCTTTGGCAAGGCCCCGCACCGCGTGAAGATTACCGCGACAACCTGGTGCATTATAACTGGCATTGGTTCTGGAATTGGGGCACCGGTGAGGCCTGCAACAATGGTACGCATGAAATAGATTGTATGCGCTGGGCGCTGGGTGTTGATTTCCCTACCAGGGTACTTTCCGGTGGCGGAAGATATACAGCCAACGATGATTGGCAAACGCCCGATACCCAGGCCATTACTTTCGAATTTGGTAAGAAAAAAAGCATTTTGTGGGAGGGGAGAAGCTGTAACAATTACCCGGTAGAGGGCAGTGGCAGGGGATTTATTATTTATGGCGAAAAGGGAACGCTGGTAAACAACGGCGGCGATGATTACAAGATATTTGATGCTGCTAATAAGTTGATAAAACAAAGTGGCAATGGCGACGCGTCCAATACCATTAACCCCTTAGGTCCCGGCGAAACATTGGATAGCTACCATTTCAAAAATTTTATTGACGCGGTTAGAAAAGATACACCGTTAAACTCTGAAATTGCAGAAGGCCACAAAACTGTTTTGCTGTGCCACCTCGGCAATATATCACAACGTGTTGGCAGGGCGCTTAACTGCGACGAAAATAATGGCGGTAAAATACTGCATGATAAAGAAGCCGAAAAACTATGGGGCCGCGAATATGAAAAGGGCTGGAAACCCAATATATAAGAATCAAATTCCAAATAGACCAAAAATCCAAAACCCGGTTTTTGAACCCACAGGGTTCAAATGTTTATTGAAAGAATAAAGCGTAATTTATGCGACCCATTCAGGGTCGAATTATTGCATTTATCCCAAAAACAAAGAACCCAAAACCTGCCTACCGGACAGGCAGGCATAAAACACAGAACAAAAAACCCCCTGGAAAGCCTACATCCCCAGGGGTTTATGAATGGTAACAGGTATTTGCTTACATAAAAAATTGTTCGGATGCTATTTTTCCGTCTTTTACCTGGTACACGCAAAGTTCCGTCATTTTAGAGCGCCCCTTGCCTTTCATGGTAATATCCATAACAAGGTCAACGGCAAAGGCATTACCTGCGATCAGTGGCTCTGATACAGAGCCGCCGTGCGTTTCTTCTACCATTTGCGACCAAAGATGCCCTTTTTCAAGAATGGCGTTCAGCCCCTTTGTTTCTTTTTCAAAACCAGCAGAAGCCTCGGGTTCAATGCTAATGGCATCCTCAGAAAATAATTCTTTTTGTGCTTTTTCAAATTCGCCTTCGCGGCAAAGCTCAACCAGGCGGTTGGCGATCTGTTGTGTTGTCATAGATTTATTTTTTTGGAGTGAATGATGACAAAAATTGATATTTAATTTATTGACTATCGGCATATATCAACCTAAACAATGTTATGAACAACTTTTGTGTGCTTTATGCTCTTCCTTTGTGCACTTTGTGGTAAAAAAAGAAAATTAGAACCACGAAGGCCACTAAGAAAATGCAACACGAAGGGCACCAAGGATTATCATAGTTGATATATGCGGATAGTCAAATTTAATTTTATAGCCTCACGGGGTATTCAGTCATAAATAATTTTTGCTTATTGTAGATTAAATAACTCCGCCTTCGTTAGAAGAAAAAATGCCGCATACAATAAATTAAACCAGGGTTATTGCAGCGGCAGTTTTTTTTAGTACAGAGCTTTTAATAAAAAAACTCTTCAACAATTATTTTACCGTCTTTTACCTTGTAGGAGCAGATCTCTTCCATAGTGCTGCGGCCGCGCCCTTTGTAAGTCGCGTCCAGAACAGCTGCAACGGAAAATACATTTCCGGCAACAACCGGGTCTGATGTGGTGCCACCATGCATTTCTTCAACCATACTCATAAACTGGTGGCCTTTCGCGATAATAGCCTCAAGCCCTTCTGTTTTGCCACTCATTGGCGAACCGTCCGGTTCAATGCTCACAGCATCGTCGGCATAAAGTTCTTTTTGTGCGGTCTCATACTGGCCCTGGCGGCAAAGCTCAACCAGGCGGTTGGCAATCTGTTGTGTTGTCATAGTTTAATTGTTTTGTTTTGAGATGCAAACCTACCGATCAATTATACAAGTGAAATAGTTTTATTATTATTTATTTGTTTCCTGTTCTAATGGTTAACACAAAAAAGCCCGGAAAGTTTTAAAACTTTTCAGGCAATATTTGTAAGAAAATCCCAAAAATTTAAATTCCAACTCCCAAACCCTCAAACCAACTTGTGAACTTCTGGAACCCGTGAACCCGTGAACTTCTCAAACAATCAAACAATCAAACATTCAAACTCTCAAACAATCAAACCAACCTGTGAACTTCTGAACCCCGTGAACTTCTGAACCCCGTGAACTTCTGAAACATTCAAACTCTCAAACTAACTTGTGAACTTCTGGAACCCGTGAACTTCTGAAACAACCAAACAATCAAACACTCAAACTAACTTGTAACCACTTTCATATTCTCCGGGTCCCAATAAATGATCCTTTTCTCAAAATAGCTGTCGTTACAGGCCAATGCCGGTGCGGCGGCCCTAAAACCAAAAACAGCATCTTCCACTATGGGTGAGCCGGTTCTTATGGCATCAAAAAAATGGGTGTGATGGTCGAGGTGTTCGTTATAACCTGCCGGTGCTTTAAATTCTATATCGGCTTTTGTCGGCTTCTTTTTATCAGCATCGCTCCATTTGGCGTTGTAGTCTTTCGCCAAACTATCCTGCATAGCCTTGGGGTAAGTAAATACTGCGTCATAGCCGCCAAAGCCCGGCGCTTTTGGCATAAGGCTGTGGTGCACGGTAAGGCCGCCGCCATGTATTTCAATTATGCCTTCTTCGCCTACAAATTTGGTGCTCTCCTGGCCGCCTGTACCGCTTATAAAGTTTACCTGCAGGGTAAGCTCAAAAGCCGCGTGTTCCGGCGTTTCGGGATATTGTAAAATACCCGTCATCACATCAGGCACATTACGGCCGTCTTTCCAGTAAGAGAGCTGCCCTGCTGAAAATATTTTGTTGGGCCCTTTTGATCCCGTTATAAAATGCGTGCCTGAAAGCAGGTGTACAAAAAGGTCACCGGCTACCCCCGTTCCAAATTCTTTATAATTACGCCACCAAAAGAACTTTTTAGGGTCAAAAGGTATTTTGTTCATCCCTTCAATATACCTGTTCCAGTCAACGGTTTCAGGGTTTGCATCACTTGGCATGGTATATTCCCACGCGCCAATGGCGCTCTGCCTGTCGTAAACGGCATTAACCATATTAAGCTTGCCTATTTCCCCGCTCTTAAGCAATTCTTTTGCCTTGGCATACACAATACTGCTCACCCGCTGGCTGCCTACCTGCATTACTTTTTTGCTTGCATGGTATGCATCTACCACGCCCATGCCCTGGCTTATTTTATGTACCATCGGCTTTTCGCAATATACCGCTTTGCTGTGTTTTAATGCCTCGATTGTTATACGGCTGTGCCAGTGGTCGCTGGTGGCAATAATAACCGCATCCACATCTTTACGTTCAAGTATCTCCAGGTAGTTCTTGGTAGTAAAAATATCCTGCCCGTGCATTTCCTTGGCGTTTACCAGCCGGCCGTCGTACAGGTCGCAGGCAGCCACTAATTTTACACCCGGTACTTTTAAAGCTGTCGCAACATCCATGTGGCCCTGTATGCCAAAACCTATCACAGCTAGTTGTATCGTATCATTGGCTGTTATCTTTTTTTCATAGCGTAGTATCCTTGCTTCCGCTTTTTCGGCGTGCGCGAAACCCGCTAATGGGCTTGCTGCCAATAATAAACTTGTACTGCCTATTTGCTGCAAAAATTTTCGTCTTGAATTACCTGGATCATTAGATGACATGCTTGGTAGTTTTAAGCGAAAAGATATATATAAAAATTTATAAATACTAAACTAACAAATTACAAAGTCCAAATGCAGGAACCAAATTCCAACCTTAAATTTCAAAGTCCGAAATTTCGGAGCAATCAAAAACAAGCACCAAATTTTAAATTCCAAAAGAGGGAGGCCACATAACCCTATGCTTCTTAAGTCAGCGGAAATATGTAAATTTGCTGTTCTCTAAAAAGTTCTTTGATAACCACATCTAAAAAATACATTAATTGCAAATAGCAGTTGTATGGGGCTGTATTGGTTTTGACAGCATAGATTGCGGTAAGTATAAGCATGCAGTGCGTTGGATAATTAGCACTTAAATCTGAATATTCAACATTCAAATGGCAATACTCAGTATGCCATGGCTGCCTAATCAGTGATTAAGTAGTCATTAGGGCCGCATGAGCAGGTTGGCCTGTTACCTTGCTCCGCCGCCGACTAAAAACAAACACAGGTTGCGGCAACAGAAGGCTGTGACTGTTGCCTAAGGCCATTCAGCTAAGCATATAATTGGTTTGTTCATTCCCGGTTATATGCCGACAATTAATAATGAAATAAGCATGTAGAAGGCTTATGGCAAGTATGTTTGGACGCGGGTTCGACTCCCGCCAGCTCCACTTAAAGGTGATTTTGTGCCCGTAGGGAACACTATCCCTTTTAAAAAGTAACAAATTGCGGCCTGTTACTTGTTGTAATGCTATAAACCGAAGCTATTTTTTAAAGTGAGAAGGCTTGCCTGCTGAAGATTGTTTATTTCAGTTTTCAGTTAATGATTTCAATGCCAAAAGTATCATCAAATTATATGATATTTTCAAAAACTTCCGGGCTATTCCATGGCACTACCTCAATTTCATTGTTTCTTTTTTGAGCCTCTTCTCCACCATATATCACATAGCATTTTTTATAATTCGTGAGTGATTGCCAGAATATTAATCCTTTAAAAAAATCCGGTACTACAGTCATTCCCGATTTTAATTCTATTCCTGTAATGTAAGATCCGCGATCTGCTACTATATCTATTTCATGGCCACTTACATCGCGCCAGTAAAACAGGTTACTTCGCAGGCCTTTATTAAACTTGGTTTTAATTAGTTCATTGATAATATAATTTTCAAATAAGGCCCCCCGGCTGGAATGGATATTTAGCTGTGCAGGGGAATTTATCCCCAGCAGGGCACAGGCAAGGCCGGTATCATAAAAATATAATTTGGGCGATTTTATGATCCGCTTCGAGAAATTATTGTAGAATGGGGGTAGTAAATGAATTACATAACTGGCTTGAAGTATTCCTATCCATGCTCCGATGGTTTTGTGATCAACCCCGCATTCAACAGCAAGATTATTTAAGTTTAATTGTTGGCCGGCGCGGCCTGCACACAAGTATAGCAGTTTTTGGAATAAATTTAGATTGGTAATGTTTTTGATCTGCCTTATATCGCGTTCAATATATGTTCTGATATAAGATGGAAACCAAAACTCAGGATCAATACGGTCAAAGGTGATTGCAGGATACCCACCGGAAAATATCATTTGGTTGAGCTGAAGATCCTGGTTCGGAATTTTCTGAATTTCACTATAGCAAAAGGGCAATAGTTCAAGGTAGCCTATGCGGCCTGCTAATGTTTGAGAGATATTTTCAAGCATTAAAAAGTTATTGGAGCCTGTTAGTATAAACTTGCCTTTTTCGCTGCCTTCATCTAATACCTGTTGTAAATAACTGAACAGTTCCGGTACTTTTTGCGCCTCGTCAATAATTGCTCCGTCAGGAAGGCTGTTTAAAAAGCCCCTCGTATCATTCAGCGCAAATTGCCGGGTATCAGGGTTTTCCAGGGATATATATTTCTTTTCAGGAAATGTTGCCTTGGCAAGCGTTGATTTGCCGCCTTGCCTCGGGCCTGTAAGTGCAACGGCCTTAAATTGGCTTGCCAGCTTGCGTAAAACAGCTTCTGAATTACGGATAATCATGTATAATTGGGAATTTGATTCCCAAAAATACGTAATTTATTTTAATTAAAGCATATGTGGTTTGTTCATTCCCGGTTGTCTGCCGACAATTAATAATGAAATAAGCATGTAGAAGGCTTATGGCAAGTATGTTTGGACGCGGGTTCGACTCCCGCCAGCTCCACCGCTCTTCAAGCCGCCGAGAATCAGCGGCTTTTTTGTTGATACCTGGCGGGTAATCGAACTTGGGATATTTGTCCGCTTGTCTGAATTACACCTTTTTTTGCAGTAGTTCGATTTGCCGATGCTGGATTTTAAACTTCACGGTTTTTCCGGAAAGTTGGCCGTAGTGAGGCTTGCGGCCATGAACCACCCCCCCCGCCGGCTAGCTTTGCGTAAATATAGGGATGATATAACTTGAACAAACTTGAATAGGCTTGCGATGGGCCGGAGATTGGAAATCCGTTAGCTTTAGTGCCAGGCCATTCTTTTTCACCATATTTATATCCAATGCATACTACAATTGATTTCTCACGACATAGTTATCCGGCTAAGCCGGCCGGATTTTGCGTTTTGCTTTGTGCATTGATGTTGCTGGCTTCCTGTCATACAGCACCGGCAAACCAATATGGTTATCTTACGATGCTTGGGCAGGATACGATTTCGGTAGAGACGATAATCCGCCAGGGCAATGCGTTAGAAAGCGATGAAGTGGATCGCTTTCCAGGGGTTCGGATACGTCATACCGTGGTTAAGCTGAACGACGATGGCAGCATACGACACCTGGAAATGAAAATTCACACCCCCAGTGAACCATCCGCCGAGCAGGACCGGACGGTAGTTGCCGATGTCGCCAATAACAACGTGCACCTTTCAAAAACAGACAGCACCGGCACGGTGAACCGGGATTTTCCAACAGGCGGCAGCATGGTAGTGGCACATGTGCCGCAAATGTATAGTCTGTATGAACTTTACTTTGTCGCGGCGTCCAAGCAATCTGCAGCATCAAAGCTTGCTGCCGGCAGTGCTGTTAAGTTGCGGCAGTTTTATATTGACCGGGAATTTGACCGGTTTCCGCTGGGCCACGCTACGGTAACTGCCGTGGGGGGAGGCAAGGTAGAGATTACACACGACTGGCTTGCCGGAACCGGCGAGGCCGTGATGGACTCCAGCGACAACATGCTCAGTTATTCAGGCGGCCGGACTACCTACAAAGTAGAGGTAAAACGATTGGCCACAGTACCCGACGTAAAAGCTATCGCTGTCGGTTTTGAAGCCAGGGAGAGAGCAACTGGAAGCGTAAGGTCGTTAAGCGTCCGCGATACCGTCCGGGCGCAAATGGGTAATGACACGTTGACCATTGATTATGGCAGGCCGCTAATGCGGGGACGAACCCTGCTAGGGGACGTGATACCTTACGACCGGGTATGGAGAACTGGAGCCAATGCGGCCACTCAGTTTACTACAACAACCCCAATTAAGCTGGGTGGTGTGCAGGTTCCCGCAGGCACATACACACTGTTTACCGTACCACATACGAGTGGAGTTGATCTGATCGTGAATAAGCAAAGCGGAGAGTGGGGGACAGAGTACAATGGCTCACTTAACCTGGGTACAATAAGGATGGCCAGTAAGGTGGCCACTAATGCTGTGGAAGAGTTCACCATATCTGTCATTCCTGGCGATCCCCGGCACGGTAAACTCGTACTCGAATGGGGGCCATTCCGGTGGATCGCGCCTATCGAAGTACAGTGAGATATCTAATGTTTTAAACGCTGAGTCAATGCTAAAAGTGACACGAGGGATTCGATAGAAGTCCGGCCAGCTCCACCAATTCAAAGCACTGATTTCAATGGTTTTTTTGTTGCAGGCTTTTTTGTCATTTTTGAGTAAATGATCGACGATGAAATCAGAAAAAAACTTCAAAATATCGTTAGGGGAACTCGCCCCGAGGGGCAGGGAGATCATTGCACAACGATCAGAAACCTCCTTAGCCAAAGCTTTGAAACAGGTTCAACTGTTAAAAGCGAATTCCAAAGTAGGGCAGTTGTCAAAGAAAAGCAGGCCCATTTTAGATTCTTATCTAAAATAATTGTTAACCGCAAATTCAAACTGGTCAATAAATAATTGTTTATAAGCGGCTACACTATTCTGTTCATAAAAAAGTATCATGGCTTTTTTGTAATCAATTGGCTTTATGCTCCGGTAGGACAAGGGGCAATAACCATTTTCAATCAGCAGGCCATTGCCTGTTATGCGGGCGGTGCGTTTATTGCCATCTTCAAACGGCTGAATATAAGATATGAACAGAACAGCCAGCAACGCTTTTTCAAAAACCAGCCTTCTTTTATTAACTACTTCACAGGCACGGTCAAGGTATTCGCGTATCTGGAACTCATTATCGGGCGGCGTGTAACTGGTACCCGTAATGCCTACTATGCGTTTGCGTATATTCCTACTAACACCAAGGTTATCCATCAGCAAAGAATGGATATTTTCTATGGCCGCTGTTCGCAAAGGGGTAATCTGGATACGTTGATCATAGATGTAATCCATGGCCTTTTTATGATTAACCAGCATGGTTGCTTCGTCTTTTTCTTTGCCTTCCGCAGGTATATTATACAGCAGCAATTCTTCTGTTTCCAACAGGCTGTAAGTATTGCCTTCAATTTGTGAGGATTTCCAGCTTAGCTCAATAGAAAGCCGGTTTCGCTCTTTTCTTTTGATGTCTTCGGGCAGGGTGCTGATCCTGTGGCTGAAAATTTGTTGCAGTTTTTCAAGACGGGCAAGTTCCTCAGCCGTAAAAATATTGATCGTTTCAAGGTGTGTGAATACATCCGCATCCAGTCGTTTTTTTCCTTTACGTTCATCAATATCTTTATCAAAATATGATTCTCCTATCCCCGTATGTATCAGTTGGTAGCCGGGCGCCACGTGGTACACAGTAGCGCGTCCACTACCACTTTTTGTCACTATATGGGCATCAGCCAGCGCTTTAAGGTCACGGTTAAGGGTAGGTATAGTAGTTTGCACCAGCAGTTTTTTTTGGATCTCTGAGATACTGCTGCCCGGGTGTTGCAATAGCATATCCAGTACCTGTTTTTTTCGGAGAGTAAGTTCCATATTACCTGCTTTCCTATCAAAATTAAGTAATTTACCTATCATTTTGATAGGTAAAAACCACTAAGATGATAGGAAAGCAGCATAATGTTCCCCATCAATTCTCTTCAGCGTATTTCTTAAAATTGTTTAAAATGGCCTGCCATCCGCCTCTTTGCATTTCAATGGGATTGGTACCCTCTGCCTCAAAGGTTGTAACTATTTTGGTTTCATCGCCATCAGGGGTAAAGGTTATGTGTACTTCTCTGCCATCGCCCATAGTGTAGTCAATTACTTCATTGGTTACTACTTTGTCATACACACCCCAAAAATCAAAGCCAAAGCTGCCATCCTTGGCTTCCATTCTTGACAGGAACTTGCCACCCACGCGCAGGTCATTTTCTGCATAGGGGGTGTGCCAATCGTCAGAGGCGTTATTCCATTTGGTAATATGTTCAGGCAATGTCCAGAACTGCCATACTTTTTCTACCGGCGCTTTTACTGTATTTTCCACAGTAATGGTTTGTGTTTGCGTTTCCATTGTGTTCATTTTATTTTGTGAATTAATGTGTTTAATTACAATACAAAAATGCGTAGTTAATTAATAATATAAAATGTGTGATTGCGGCAAATAAAGGGTGAATTGCGGCTTATTGGGGCACGCAGCCACTTTTTTAGCCTGTAAACAAAAAAAATCCTGGAATTGTTGTAACCATTTTACCTTTCTAAAGTATTCTATTATATAAAAGCCAAATAAACTTAAATGCCGGTGGCGGAATTATCTGATGAGAAAATAATGCTTAAGGTGAAGGAGGGAAATCTTTCTGAATTGACTGAATTGTTTGACAGGTACCATGTTAAATTATACAATTTCTTCCTGAAACTTACATTCGATAAAGCCGCCAGCGATGACCTTACACAGAACCTGTTTTACAGGGTCATCAAATACCGACAGACCTTTAAGTTTGAAGAAGGGGCTTTTAGGCCATGGGTTTATCAAATGGCGAGAAATGTGCACTTTGATTTTTGCAAAGAGCACAAAAAGCAAACGGGTAATTTAAAAATGGTGGATGACTACAAAGAAGATATAGCAGGCGGCGATGGCGAATATAGCGAAGAACATTTGGAAAGATTGGACAGGGCATTATTGCAATTAATGCCTGAGCAAAGGGAAATGATCGTTTTAAGCCGCTACCAGGGATTAAAGTATAGCGAAATATCCCGCATAAAAGACATATCGGTGCCCGCTATAAAAGTACAGGTGCACCGGGCAATGAAACAGCTTAGGAGCATTTATTTTAAACAATCATAAGTGTAGATTATGAAATGCGAAGACGTACAATTATTGCTGACTGATTTTATTGATAACGAACTTGATACAGTTTATTGTTATGCAGTAGAAACACACATTAAAACCTGCGAATCATGCGCAAGAGAGGTAGAAGAATTGAAGATGGTTTTACAGGATATTGCCGACACAAAGCAAAAAATGCCTGGTGCTGAATTGCGCAATAATTTTAATGCAATGCTTGAAGCGGAACTAAACCTTTCAGCAAAGGAAAAAGCGTTGCAGCAGCGCGAGGTACGAAAGGTAATGATACTGCAATGGGCTTCCTCCTTTTGGAAAATAGCTGCGGCTGCTGTTATACTGTTTGTCGGCGTATGGTTAGGCGGCAGGGGTAAACAGGTTACGCAGGGCGCTTCAGATACACAATTGGCAGCGTTGCAGAAAGATGTAAAGCAAATGCAGGAAACAATGATGTTTAGTTTACTTAAAGATGAGTCGCCAAGCCAGCGGATTAAAGCGGTGAGCTATGCAGAAGACATAGTTAATCCCAATGCAAATGTTATCAATGCCCTGACAAACACGCTTAACCATGACAAAAATGTAAACGTAAGGCTGGCAGCACTTTATTCTCTGGAGAAATTTGCCGACGACCAAAAAGTAATTGATACGCTGGTCGCATCGTTAGGCAACCAAACAGAGCCGATCATCCAGGTGGTATTGATAAATATACTTACGGAGAAAAAAGAAATTAAGGCGATACGGCCGATACAGGATATTATTTCCAATGGCAAAACCAATAAGGACGTAAGGGACATTGCGCAGAAAAGCCTTAAGTCAATATAAAAATATTATTGAATTCGATAACTAACCCAGGGCAGGTGAATTCCGGGTTTGCCTGCCAATTATTTTAAATTTTTCAAAAACAAAAAAATGAAATTCGTAAAATTTACAATGGCGTTCATCGCCATATTATTTGCCGCAAATGTATTAAAGGCCCAGGAGTATAAAGTAACCGTTGAAAACGTAAAAACCAATAAGCTTGTACTGAACGATTTTAGGGGTGACCTTCCGATTGAGGGTTACGCAGGCAACGAAATAATAGTAACCGGCTCATCAGATAATTTCAAAGCACCCGAAAGGGCCAAGGGGCTTAAGGCAATATATCCGTCCGGCACAGATAATACAGGCATAGCTGTTTCGTATGAAAAGAACGGCAATGAAATTACACTTACCTGTTTGCTGTCAATTACTCAATCAGGCAATTACAAAATAAAAATACCCAATAACCTTGCGGTAAAATTTGAAAGCAGTTGCGGCAGGTCTGGCAATATCTCCATCAAGAATATGAATAACGAACTGGATATAACAAACTGCCAGGGCATTGACCTTAAAAATGTTACAGGCCCGTTAGTGCTTTCAACCATAAGCGGCGAGATAAATGTAACTTTTGGTGATATCGCAAAAGACAAGCCGATTTCAATTGCTGCCATAAGCGGGGATGTGGATATTACGCTGCCTGCGAAGTCTGCAGTTGATCTTGAAATGAGCACCATATCGGGCAATTTGTATTCTGATTTTGACCTTACGGCTGAAAAGGATAAAATGAGGCGCGTTGGCGGAGGTACAATAAAGACCGCCTTAAATGGGGGCGGCCCAGAACTTAAGATAAGTGATATAAGCGGGAACATTTACCTGAGAAAAGGGTAACAAAATTATTACCAAATTATAAACCATTTCAATCATACTGGTATGAAAAATATAATTACCACAATAGCGCTGTGCATGTCAGGCATAGTTGCAAGCGCGCAAAAGATCATAGAAAAACACGTTAACCTTTCCCAGGGCGGCAACGTTACGCTCAACATACAAATTGCCGATTCAATAAGGATCATTACCTGGGATAAGAATGAAGCGTATGTAAAAGCTTCTGTTAATATAAATGACAATAAAAATAACGACGATTATGCCTGGACATTCGACAATTCAAACAACAGTTTGGATGTAACAAGCAAATTCTATTTTCCAAAAGGCAAGGGCTGCTGTGGAAATGATTGCAATTGTAACTGCAATTGCAGGAGCGAGATAAACGTTGAAGTTTATATACCCGCAAATACCGGCCTTACTGTTGAAACAATAAATGGCAATATTACTATTACCGGTAAAACGGCAGAGGTAAAAGCCAAAAGTATAAGCGGGTTTGTAGATATGGCAGTAACCCAGGATACAAAAGCTGATGTAAAACTAAATACAATATCCGGTACTATGTACTCAGATATTAACCTTAACCTTGATGATAAAAACGCCCATCGGGTGGGGGGTAGCCATATAGACACTGAATTAAACGGTGGCGGCAAAACCATACACCTTGAAACCATAAGCGGCGATATATACTTCCGTAAAGCAGGATAAAGATGTTTTATATATAAGGTTTTGTTCTTTTATGTTTTAGTGTGCGTAAAGTGCTAATGCCGGGTGTGCTGCAAAGCCGCCCGGCTTTTTGTGTATTTATCGTCATAGCGAAGCCGCCCTATGTTTGCGTGAATATGTTTAACGCTAAAGGCGGCTGTGGCTATCTGCAAAACACGCTGCGGTTTAGGCAGATAACCACGCCCGCTTTAAATAATATACTTGTTTGACTAACGATTCGCGCGGGCTCGTTATGACGGCCATCGCTTCAACCCTTTTAATAAAAGTGCGCACACATACTGTTAGTGCTAAAAACAAATAGTAAATCTTGTTTCAGTATTGTCAATTGTTTTTAAAGAAAACTCAAAACCGTGGTTCAGCAGTATTTCTTTCACTAATGTTAACCCAATTCCCTGCCCATCTTTTTTAGTACTGAAAAATGGGCTAAATAAGTGTTCCGTATCGTGTAATTGTATGCCTTTTCCATTATCGGCTATAATGAGTTGACGGCCTGTGGTGGTAAAAGAAACAACACCCTTTTCGTCAATGGCCTCCATTGCATTTTTTACAATGTTAATAAGCACCTGTTCTATTTGCCGTTCGTCAGCGATGATATAAAAGGAAGATTTCGAGAGATCGTATTCAAACTTTATTTCTTTTTCCCCTGCTTTCATTTCCATCAGCTTCCCGATTGAATAAATGAGTTTGTGAAGGTCTATATTTTTCTTAACGGGTTCCGGAAGCCTTACCACATCAGCAAAGTTTCGCATGAACATATTCAGGTTATAATTACGGTCAACCGCTACCTGTAAGGCATCGTGTAATGAAGTGTTGGTGCCATCTTCCCAAATTTTTCCTTTTGTTAAAGCAGATTGCAGTATAGAATTAACCGGGCCAATGGTATTGTTAACTTCGTGCGCCATCATTCTTATTACTTTCCCGTATGCCTTTTTTTCTGCTGCAAGTATCTCCGCTGTTAATTCTTCTATCATCACAAAATGACGTGGAAAACCACGGTCAATAAAATGCGACTTCTGCAATTTATAGGTAATGATGCCATTGAATGTAAAAGTTCTTGCTTCACCCGATCTTAATTGCTTTAACTGCTGCATTACCGGATGTGTAAATGTATCAAGTGATTTACCCGCCACTTCTTTTTCTTCAAGCCCTAACAATTGTAATGCTCTCGGGTTCACCTGCTGAATGTTGTCATCATAATCAAGGATCAATATCCCTGTGGGCGATGTGTAGATAAGCTTTTCAAGGAACAAATGTTGCTGCTCCTGTTTTGTTCTCTCAGTTCTCAGCTCATCAATCATGCGGTTATATACTTTTATCAGCTCATCCATTTCATACTTACCGGTTAGCAGAAATTTTACATTAAAATCTTTATCTTTTATTGCCTCTGCACCCTGCATTAATAATTTCAGCGGCGCAATAAGTTCTTTATATAACTGCCATGATATTATAAGAGAGATGATGATAAAAACTTCCGATATAATAAAGAATAACTGGTTTTTTGCGAAAATAAAATAAGATAACACCACGGCGATAAGGTGTAATATTAAAACAAACAGGATGTATTTAGTCCGAAGCTTCATCGTAAGGAATATTGTATTTATCCAGCCGCCTGTATAACGAGCTACGTGTAAGCCCAAGGGATGCCGCAGCTTTTGTGATCCTGTTTTTATGAAACTCCAGCGCTTTTTTTATGATCATCACCTCGGTTTCTTCCAAAGTTAACGCTCCTACATCGGGTAGCTGTATATTTCCCTTTTGCCCGATCGGCTGAGTTAATTTCGACCTGAAATCTTCCGCATCCAGTGTATCCTTCCTGCTTACCAGTACAGTGCGTTCTACCAGGTTTTTTAACTGTCGTATGTTACCGGCCAAAAATAATTGCTGTAGCCATTTTATGCCCTCCCGCGTTACCGAAAGCTGTGGCCGGTTATAGATCTCCTTAAGCGTAGCGACAAAAAAGTCAACCAGCAGCGGAATGTCTTTTTTTCTCTCGCGTAGCGCGGGCAGGTGTACTGTAATAAGATTTATCCTGTATAAAAGATCCTCCCTGAATGTTCCTTTGGCCACCATCTCATAAAGGTCTTTATTAGTTGCGCATACCACGCGCACGTCAACGGTTTTGGTGCGGCTGCTGCCAAGCACTTCATAAGTTCTGTCCTGCAATACACGTAATAATTTTACCTGGCTGCCGGCATCAAGGTCGCCTATTTCATCTAAAAAAATGGTGCCCTTGTTTGCCATTTCAAAACGGCCCACCCTGTCTGTTCTTGCATCCGTGAAAGCGCCGCGCACATGGCCAAACATTTCGCTTTCAAATAATGAGGTTGATATGCCGCCCAGGTTTACTTTAATAAATGCCCTGTTGCTTCTAAAACTGTTTTGATGTATTGCTTCAGCTATTAATTCTTTTCCTGTGCCGCTTTCGCCGGTAATAAGCACTGATGCATCTGTTGCGGCTACGCGGCCAACGGTTTCAAGCAGCTCTATCATCGCGGGTTCTTCACCAATAATATGCTGAAAGTTATAAAGGCTGTTCAATTGTTTGCGCGTATGGTATGAGGCCTTTTTTTCATGCAGTTGCAACAATGTTTTTACTGATTGCAGCAGGTGCTCATTGCTCCAGGGTTTGTTAATGAAATCATTTGCACCCAGTTTCATTCCTTTTACGGCCAGTTCTATGGTAGCCCACCCTGTAATAAGTATAACCGGTATGGAGGTATTTATTTGCCTGATAGCCTGCAACAACTGCATGCCTTCTTCACCCGATGTTTCAATAGAAAAATTAAGGTCGAGTATAATTAAAGAAATATCATGTTTGGCAATAATAGCCAGCGCTTCCTGTTGCGAAGCCGCTGTAGTTGCCTTATAACCTTCATTTTCAAACAAAAGCAGTAAAGAGGCTCTTACGGCAATATCATCATCAATTATCAATATCATATTAGTGCATGCAATTTATAATTATTTTACCAACAGTATATTCCATATTCAGCTTCGTTGTCCCAAAAGGATTCCTTTGGAATGTCACACCCTTGTGCAGATTATTCTTTATTCAACAAATAAAGATTTGACAACTTTTTAAAAGTTGTCAAATGTAACAGAGCATTTTAATCTTCATGCAACGCCTCTGCAGGATAAATGCCGGCAGCCTGCTTACCCGGATAAAATGAACAAAATAATACCAGTAAATAAATAAACAGTATGTCCAGCAATATTGCAATAATATAGGTGCCTGGTGCAAGATCAAATACACTTAACAACGGAAACTGCACCGCGAAAAATAAACCTACAATTAGTGAAATAGTAGAAAGCACCAGCGCCTCGCCAACCAGTTGCTTTGAAATAGATCCGCCGCTTGCACCAACAGCCCTGCGTAAACCAATTTCACCCCTTCGCTTGTTAATGTTGTACCATAACACCCCAAATAAACCAAGGGCGACATTGATAATAAGAAACCCGCTTATGATCAGCATTACTACAATTGGGCCTAATGCCTGGGCATTTTTGATGGCACGCCTTTTATCCATGTGTTTTATATCAACACTTGTATTCGGCATGGCATTGGAAAGCACTTTAAAAAGCCGGCTTTCAAATGCGGCATCTGCCGTGGGCTTTATTTTTATTAAAAGTAAACCGCCCCCGTTTGTATTACTTGTATCCATTCTTCTAAAAAAGCTATTACCGGTTTCTGTATAGTCCCCTTTATCTTTTATATCATTTATCACCCCAATAATTTTCATATTCTTGTTGACGGAACCCTCATCTTTAATTATTTTCCCCGTCGCACTTTGATCGCCAAACAATTTTTTACTGAAAGTTTCATTTAGCACAATTGGCCGGTAGTTGGTGGCAGCATCTGCTTTTGAGAACCATCTGCCTTCTTTCATGGTGATATTTAATACATTTTTATAGTTGTCATCAACAGTATATACTTCTGAAGGCCAGTTTACTTTATTATAGCTGATCCCTGTGCTAATGTTAGCATAGCCATAAGGGATATTGGCATCAGAAAAGCTTACCTCCTCCACCTGGGGCATAGATTGGATCAATTGCCGTAAAGATTCCCGGAAAGTGGCGATGCTGTCAGCATCAGACATGCCCTGCGGGGTGTCATACCCGAGATTCCATACGTTTTCATATTCAAATCCTCTTGGGCGGTTATAGTTTTGATAATAATATACAAGCAACGTAAATACCGCAAACATTACAATAAAAGAAACAAGCATCTCCGTCATCAGTAAAAAATTCTGTCTCTTTTTATTCCAGATAAGTTTAAATAAATGCTTTATCATATAAGTTGGTTATAAGATTATGTAATATTATTGAGCCTTTAGTGCTGCCACTACATGCATCCTGCTCATGCGCCACGCCGGATATACCCCTGAAAACAAACCAAAAACAAGGCAGGCAAAAAAAGTGGCGAGCAGCACATTGAAATTGATCGCAACCGCCATATTAGGAAACAGGTTAATATTGTTGACAATTTGAATAAGTATATATGAAAGCACCATTCCAATAATTCCACCTAAAAATGTTAGGATCAAATTCTCCACAATAAATTGATAGACCAATGTTTTGGAAGACGCCCCAAATGCCTTACGAACACCTATTTCAGAAGCCCGGTCCATAATGCGGCTTATATTAATATTCACCAGGTTTAAGGTTGGTAATAACAGGAATAAGAAAAAAAAGCCGCCGACAATTAAAAGAAAAGTTGTTATTCCGGAATCTGACCCCTGTTCAATATGCGTCGAACGTGTAAAGGACACAAGGTAAGTATCCGCAAAAGTAAACTTCTCATCAAACTGCTTATCGCCTATAGGCACTTTGGCTGCCATCTGGTTGTACTCTTCGCGCATTTTATCCAGGTCATCTTTAGAGTTTAGTAATAATATGGCTGAATAGTCGCCCATCAACCCGGTACTTTTAATATCCTCCTTTGTAAGGGTGTAGGGTACAAACATATCGGCGAAAGCGTTACTTGAAAAAGGCAAGCTTTTAACCACGCCGATAACCCTGTACTGAATATTATCTGTTTCAATATATTTGCCCACTGCTGTAACATCCTTGCCAAAATAATTATTACGCGTATCTTCTGAGATAACGGCCACTTTTTCAGCATTGTCAATTTGCTGTTTGTTATAAGGTTTGCCTTCCAGGAATTTAAACTGCAAAACATCCCAAAACTGGTCGTTGGTGTACTTTAAAGCTATCACCAGTTTTTTATTATTTGTATAACTGTTTGTTGCGGAATTGTTTGACAATACTGCAATTTTTACCGGAGTTTTTAGTTTAGAAACATAACGGTCAATAAAATAAAAACTCGGGCCGCCGTTGTAGCTGGATCCATTTTTGGAATTTGTCAATTGCATCCCGCTAACATACAATTCTCTATCCCGGTTAAGATCCGGATAGCCCGCGCTTAACACGTAATCCGTAAAAGCAGAAACAACAATAATAATGGCAAGTGTAAAGCTTATGCCAAACAGGCTGATGAATGTGAAGAATTTCCTTCTCTTCAATACAGCGATGGCTATTTTAAAATAATTTTTAAGCATATAAAACAGTTTACGGTTTTCAGTTTACGGTTTCCAGTTAAGCGAGTGATTGAACACCCGCCCCAATGACTTACTGACCTAATGACCAATTGACTTGTATTTACTGCACCTGGCTTCCATCAAATAACCTAACTAAGCGATGGGTCTTTTTTGCCATATGCTCATCGTGTGTAACCATAACAATGGTGGTGCCTTCTGTACGATTTAGGTTAACAAGAATTTCCATTATCTCGTTGCCCATTGCGCTGTCAAGGTTGCCGGTAGGTTCATCTGCCAAAATAATTTCGGGTTGGCCAACAATTGCCCTGGCTATCGCAACACGCTGTTTCTGTCCGCCGGATAATTGTGTTGGAAAATGCTTTACACGGTTGCTTAAACCAACTTTCTCCAATGCCTCCGATGCAAGTTGTTTTCTTTTACTTGCTGAACTGTTACGGTATAACAGCGGCAGTTCTACATTGTCTAAAACCTTCAGGTCGTTGATGAGGTGGTAGCTTTGAAAAATAAACCCAAGTTTCCTGTTCCTGAAATGTGCTAATTGCGCATCAGATAAATGTTCTGTTTTTTGATCATCTATTTTTATTTGGCCTTTTGAGGGCGCATCAAGCAGGCCTATAATGTTAAGCAATGTACTTTTGCCGCAACCCGAAGGGCCCATAACAGAGAGGAACTCGCCTTTTGCAATTTCAAGATTTATGCTGCTGAGTGCAAGCGTTTCAACAGTGTCTGTCCTATATACTTTTTGAATGTTTTGTAAACTAATCATGTAATGGTTTTTTGGTATTTATAATTTATCGGTAAGTAATTTTTTCATTGCTCTCAAAATCATACAGCGACAAATAGCGAAGCTGGTAGTACGCTCCCCAGAAATCGCGCAATGCAGCAATATAATCTCTTTTGGCCTGGTCTTTTTCCTGGAAGGCAATACTAAGGTCGGTTACGCTTAGGTTGCCCAGCACATACCTGTCTTTTGCTATTTGGTACTTTTCGCTGGCAATACTGTCTGTTTTTGCAGTAAGCACTACCTGGTCTCTCATCATATCAAATAAGGTAACCTGTGTTACTATTTGTTGCGTAAATAATTGCTTATCCTGCTCTACTTCATACTCCGTCAATTGCATATTGGCTTCTGCCGTTTTTACTTTGGCTTTACTCCTGCCCCAATCTAAAACCGGAATGGCAAACCCTATCTGAAACAATTGCTGGTTCTGCAGAGCCTGGTAAACTTTAGGAATTGTTGGCGCTGAATTTGAGTACCCAACCTGCGCAGTTAAGGTTGCATTTAAACGGCTGGTGCTTTTTGCCTCAACCACATCTCTTTGTGCCTCCGCAATACGGCGTACAAAAGCAATGGCATCACTCCTGTTGGCATAAGCCTCTTTAAGTACCCTGTCAGATGACACTTCCATGTTTATGGTTTCTTCGGGTAACAATAAAGCTATTTTATCTGCATCGCTCAACCCAGTATATGCCCGCAGATTTAGTGTTGCGATCTCCATGTCCCTTTTTGCAATGCCTACAGATTTTTGCGAGGTTAGTTGCTCCAGTTGTAATTGTAGTATCTCATTCTTTGATATTTTGCCCAGCGCTAATTTTTCATTGGCTATAAGCATGATGTTTTTTGTATTGCTTAGGTTTGTTTCTGCTATCTGCAGGTTTACCTGGGCAAGCAGCAGGTCAAAAAAATAACCGCTTGCAGTAATAGCAATGTTTTCCATGCTCTCAATAAAGGCCTGCTTGCTTTCATTAAATTTCAGCGGCTCTATCTTACGGTCCCATTTTAAACTGTTATACTGGAACAATGGCTGGTTAAGCCCTATGCCAAATGGTACGCTGTTGTATAAAACATTGTTCCTGTCAAAGTCCGTAAACCGTTGTAATTGAGTAGTGCCGTAAATAGTGCCTCCTGTTTGTTCTATCGTTTGACTGAAGGAAAGATTGAGCGAAGAGTTATCATAGTGTATCGGCTGAAACTGTATGGTTCCATCCGGCTGCACCACCTGGTTAAAAGTTTTGCTGTAACCCGGCAATGTCCCAT